>OIYP01001487.1_pt1 | contig 11211 bp, 10 predicted proteins | sample 1588261 | NCBI WGS metagenome assembly OIYP01 (sample SAMN03283293) | human gut metagenome | biome: human-associated habitat; material: feces | host: Homo sapiens | place: Peru | collected 2012
ATGGGGGATAAAAAATGAATAAAAAAATAGTGGTCCTAGGTGGGGGAACTGGAATGAGTATCCTTTTAGGAGGACTAAAGAATTTTCCACTTGATATAACTGCAATTGTAAGTGTATCAGATGACGGTAGTAGCACCGGTAGGCTTAGAGAGGAGTTTAATACTCCGGCAGTTGGAGATATAAGAAGAGTTTTAATATCTTTATCGGAAACTGAACCACTAGTGGAAAAATTGTTTAATTATAGGTTTGTTACTTGTAGTGATTTAGATGGTCATACAATAGGTAATTTAATTTTAACAGGTTTGAAAGAAATCACCGGTAATTTAAGTGAAGGTATAGAAGCGCTTTCTAAAGTATTTAACTTAAAAGGCAAGGTACTTCCATTAACAGAAGATAATGCTATTTTAATGGCAAGAATGGAAGATGGTTCAATAGTAGAAGGGGAACACTTAATAACTGCTAGTCCTAAAAAAATTAAAGATGTTTTTTATAAATCCAAAATGGAAGTTACTCCAGGAGTAATAGATGCCATTTTAAATGCTGATGCTATAGTTCTAAGTATGGGTAGTATTTATACTAGCATAATTCCTAACTTAATAAATAAAAGTTTAATAGAAGCTATAGACAAGTCAAACGCAAAAATAATGTATGCATGTAATATGGTTACTCAACCCGGTGAAACAGACAATTTTAAAGTAAGTGATCATGTGAAACTACTTAATAAATATTTGGGCAATAAGAAAATAGAATATGTCTTTGCTAATAATAAAGAAATAAATGAAGATATATTAAAAAAATATCAAACAACTGAACAGAAAGACAGAGTTATATTAGATAGAGATAATTTGAAAGACATTAATTTGATAGAAAATGATTACTTTGTACTTGTAGATAATATAGTAAGACATGACAGTGCTAAGTTAGCATTTGATATATTTAAAGAAGTTTTCAAATAAAAAAAGGAAGCCACCTTGGCTTCTTTTATCTTCTATCATTAAGAGTAATACCTATTTCTTTTAACTCATCTCTTATTTTATCAGCTTCTTCATAATTCTTTTCTTCTCTATATTTATTTCTAATATTAGAAATTATATCAAGGAGTTCTTTTTCTTTAGAATTAGAATTATTTTCAAATGTAAGACCAAGTATATCTTCAGCACATTCTTTAATGAATTTATCATAATTAATAAGTTTATTAAGATCTTTATTTCCAGAAAGTTCACTGTTTATTAATTTAACAATTTCATATAGATAAGTAATAGCAAGACCAGTATTAAAGTCGTCATCCATTGCTTCAATAAACTTTTCTTTAAGTTCTTCTGCTGTACTATGAATAGTAGTTTCTAAAGTTTTACCCTTAATAAAGTTTCTTAAATTATTAACAGCTTCAGTAATTTTACTATACATTTTACTTGCTTCTATTAATTGTTCACTATTAAAATCAGTTGGCTTTCTATAGTGATTTTGTAAAATATAAAATCTAACTACCATAGGGTTATGTTCTTTAAATAAATCAGGTAAAGTTATAAAGTTACCTAAACTTTTACCCATTTTTTGCCCGTTAACAGTAACTAAATTATTGTGAATAAAATAATTAACAAATGGTTTTCCGGTTAATGATTCACTTTGTGCGATTTCGCATTCATGATGTGGGAAAATGTTATCCATTCCACCACCATGTATATCGAATGTGTCTCCTAAATATTTTCTACTCATAACCGAGCATTCAATATGCCATCCAGGGTAGCCTTCTCCCCATGGACTAGGCCACTTCATAATATGACCTTTTTCTGCTTTTTTCCAAAGTGCAAAATCAGCAGGATTTTCTTTATCACTTGCAATTTCAATTCTTTCTCCACTTAAGGAGTTTTCTAATGTTCTATTAGATAAAGAACCATATTTAGGGAATTTATTAATTCTATAATAAACATTTCCTTCACTAGTTGAATATGCATACCCTTTATCAATTAAAGTTTTAACATCATTAATTATTTCAATAATATGTCCAGTTGCCCTAGAACTTATGCTAGGTCTTAAAACATTTAAACTTCTCATATTATCAAAATAAATACTTTCAAATTTATAAGCTATTTCTACAGGATCAATCTGTTCTAATTTAGCAATTCTTTCTATTTTATCTTCTCCTGATTCTGCGTCGCCTACTAAATGACCAACATCTGTAATATTTTGAACATATTTAACCTTATATCCTTTGCTAAGTAGGTATCTATAAATAATATCAAAGCTTACATAACTTTTAGCATGTCCTAAATGTGGATAGCCATATACGGTAGGCCCGCACACATACATTCCTACGAAACCTTTATTTATACTTTTAAATTCTTCTTTTTTTCTACTTATTGTGTTATATACTACTAGACTCATAGTTTCACCTCTTCAAAAATATTATATCATAAGAATAATTATTTTAGTACAAATTTTTGAATATAAATGATATAATATTAGTGTAGTTAGGAAAGTAGGGAAAATAATGAAAAGTATTTATAATATGACTGAAGAGGATAACATATTTTTTGCAAAAAGAAAATTAATAGATAATCTATATAAAAGTGCAAATCTTGAAGGTATAGCAGTTACTTTTGCAGATACAGTAGATTTTTTTAACAATGTAAATAATGGTAAGATATCTGTTGATGATATGTTAAAACTAAAGGGATTAAAAGATGCATGGGAATATGTATTAAATACGATAGATGAAGAAATAACAACAGATTATATTAAAAAAATTCATTTTGAAATTTGTAAGGGTCAAAGTGTTACTCCATTGGGAGAATATAGAGACTGCGGTGTAGGCATTACAGGGACATCCTGGAGGCCTAAATTACCAAGTGAATGTGATTATGATAAAGAACTTGAAGTCATTAAAAATATTGAAAATCCATTAGAAAGATCTATAACTTTATTTTGCTTCATTCAAAGAAGTCAAATGTTTAAGGATGGAAATAAAAGAGTGGCAAACTTAGTAGCTAACAAAGAAATGATAAAAAATGGTCAAGGTATTATAGCAGTTCCAGTAGAAAAAATAGGTGAATATTTAAGTATACTTATAAAATTTTATGAAACAAATGATTATACTGAAATAAGTAAATTTATATATGAAAATTGTATAGACGGAATAATTTAGGAAAGTGGGGAAAATAATGAAAAAGAAATTACCTTTAATTGTATATTTTAGTTTTTTAATTATTTATTTAGAAATTGTTTATAAGGCATTAGTTTTAAAAAATGTATTTAGTTTAAATACACTATTGATAATACTATTTAGTGTTCCATTTATACTTTTGTTTACTATTATGAGTAGTTTATTTAATAGTAAGATTAATAAAGTAATAAGTATATTTAATAGTATATTTATAACATTTATATTTGCAAGTCAATATATATATTTTGAATTTTATGACTCGATATTTTCGGTATATAGTATAAAAGCGGGTACTGGACAAGTATTTGGTGAATTTTTCAGTGCTATATTTAAAATGGTAGTAGATAATATATGGGGAGTTTTATTAATTGTTTTACCAACTATATTATTTATAATATTTAAAAATAAAGTATTTGATTTTTCTAGAAAGAGAGTAATGTTTATAGTACAGTTAGTTTCTTTAGTAATATTTACAGTCATAACGAAACTTGTTGTCTACTTTAATAATGCTGGAATGTATTCGCTTAATAGAATATATTATGAAAGTCATGCACCAATGATTACTATCAATAAAGTGGGACTTCTATCTATGGAGGTTTTGGATCTTAAGAGATATCTTTTTGGTTTTGAAGAAAAACTAGTAATTGATAATTCTCACGTAGAAAAACCTATAACTAATCCTGAAAAAAAATATAATGTTCTCGGTATAGATTTTGATACTTTAGAAAATAACGAGGTTAATGAAACAATTAAAACTCTTCATAAGTATTTTAAAAGTGTTTCTCCAACTGAACAAAATGAGTATACTGGTTTGTTCAAAGGGAAGAATTTAATATATATAACAGCAGAAGGTTTTGATTCAATTGCTGTAGATAAAGATATAACACCGACACTATATAAACTAGTAAACAATGGTTTTGTTTTTAAAAATTATTATCAGCCTTTATTTACAGTAAGTACTAGTGATGGTGAGTATATGTTTATGAACAGTTTAATACCTAAAGAAGGGGTGTGGTCGTTTTATAGGAGTAGTAATATTAAAATGCCATTTAGTTTAGGAACTGAATTTAATAAGCTTGGTTATAATACAGTAAATGCATATCACAATCATACTTATTCATATTATAATAGAGATGAGTCACATCCAAATTTAGGTTTTAATGTATATAAAGGATGTGGAAATGGTTTAGAATTATTAATGAATTGCAAACGTTGGCCTGAAAGTGATGTTGAAATGATTGATGCCACAATTAATGATTATATTAATAGTGATAAATTTATGATTTATTATATGACGGTAAGTGGACATTTAAATTATACTTTTACTGGGAATTCAATGAGCTACAAAAATAAGGAATTAGTAAAAGATTTGCCTTATAGTGAACATGTGAAGGCTTATATAGCTGCTAATATAGAACTTGATCGTGCACTTGAAAAATTGATGAATTACTTAAGTGAAGCGGGTAAACTAGAAAACACAGTTATTGTTTTATCTCCAGATCATTATCCATATGGATTAAAATCATATGAGCTAAATGAAGTAAGTAAAACGGATAGAAGTGATAAATTTGAAATGTTCCATACCAGTTTAATTATTTATAATTCTGCTATGGAAAAAAATGTAGTAGTTGATAAGTATGTGTCAAGTATTGATGTTTTACCAACAGTTTATAATTTATTTGGAGTAAACTATGATTCAAGACTTTTAATGGGAACTGATGCATTAAGTAAAAGTGAAGGTTTAGTTATGCTAAGTGATAGAAGTTGGATAAATGAAAATGGTAAATATAACTCCATGACTGGTAAATTTACTAGTTTTAATAATAGTTTACCTGAAGATTATGTTTCAAAAATTAATTCAAAAGTATATGGAAAATTCACTACTAGTAGTTTATTATTATATGAAAAAGATGGTAAATATTTAGATTATTATAGTAAATTAGGAATATAGATATGAAAATAAAAAGTGATATTAATTTTGATATGAACCCCGTTTCTTGGACACAAGAAGCGAGGTTTTTATATGAGCAAATTAACTTATGAAGATAAAATAAATTTATATGTCGACAGAAAATCAGGGATGGCAGTACATTCAGTTTCAAAAAAATATAATATAACTGTTAATGGAGTAAATTATTTAGTTAGACTAATAGATAGGCATGGTTATGATATATTAAGAAAAAGTAAAAATAGAGAATATCCTAGATACATTAAGGAACAAGCAATAAATAGAGTTCTAATAAATAATGAGTCAGTTTGGTCTGTAGCAATAGATATAGGATTACCAAGTAATGGAATGTTAGTAAATTGGATTAAAAAATATAAAGAAATGGGTTATAATATAGTTGAACGAAAGCGAGGTCGGCCAACTATGAATAAAAAAGAAATAAAGTCTAAAAAGAACGAAACACTTGAAGAAGAAAATGAGCGTTTAAAAAAAGAAAATTTATATTTAAAAGCGGAGCTTGAATACTCAAAAAAATTGAGAGCCGTTGTTCAAGCAAGGAAGAATCAACAACAGAAGAAAAAGTAAATGTTGTAAGTGAACTTCGGCTAATATATCCATTAACGATTCTTCTACAGGTATCTGGTTTAGCTAAATCAGTGTATTATTATACTTTATCCAAAAATGATAAAGATGATAAAAATAAAGAAATAATAGATAAAATAAAAGAAATATTTATTAATAATAAAGAAAGATATGGTTATCGTAGAATTACATTAGAACTAAGAAATCAAGGCTATAATGTTAATCATAAGAAAGTTTATAGAATAATGGTTAAATTAGGTTTAAAGCCACTAAAAAGAAATAAAAGAAAATATTCATCTTATAAAGGAACTGTTGGTAAAATTGCTGAGAATTTAATTGAACGAGATTTTAATGCAGAAAAACCAAATCAAAAATGGTATACAGATGTAACTGAATTTAATCTTCGAGGAGAAAAATGTTATTTATCTCCAATATTAGATGGGTATAATGGTGAAGTAATATCATATAATACTTCTAAATCACCTAATTTAGAACAAGTAAATGATATGCTTAATAAAGCATTTGATGGTAAAAATCTAGAAGGATTAATATTTCATTCAGATCAGGGATGGCAATATCAACATCAATCATATCAACAAAGATTAAAAAATAATGGTATTAAACAAAGTATGTCCAGAAAAGGAAATAGTATGGATAATGGAATGATGGAAAACTTCTTTGGTATACTTAAAACAGAAATGTTTTATGACCAAGAAGATAATTATAAAACATTAGATGATTTAATAAAAGCAATTGATGACTATATTTATTATTACAATTATGATAGAATTAAAGTAAAATTAAAAGGACTGTCACCCGTAAATTACAGGTTACAATCCTCTAATTAGAAACTATTAATAAACTGTCCAACTTTTGGGGTTCAGTTCACCGGTTCATCATTTTATCAGTTTTTTATTTACTCATTTAATGCCTTAAATTAATTAAGCTTTAACGATTTGACAAGATAAAACAATAAAAAGCTTAATTATTAGTCATTTTATTTTCTATAATAAGTGTTTTTAATATTTTAGTTAAGTATCTTTTTACCTCTTCATTAACGTTATTCATATTTTTAAGTATATTCAGAATATCATTAACATTAAAATTAAAATGTTCATCATATTTCATATTTATAGATTTAATTAAAGTTTCAAAAACTTCTTCAACTTTATCTTTTTCAAGACTTTCTAGATTAGTAGTAGTACTCTCATGTAGTTTCACACTCATACTTGATAATTTACCAGGAATAAAATAGTTTCCAAATACTTCCCAAGATGTTGGATAATGTTCATACACAAAAGTATTATTACTCTCTACAGTACTATAATTGTCCATATTTAAAAGAACTCCTACAACTGAAGAAGAAGGTACAATTGTTACTAATTTATCTTTAATTTTTTTAAATTTAAAGGAATTAAATTCTTCTTTCAATAATCCGGGTCCATCAAAATTATAAATCTTTTTAATTTTTTTAAAAATATTGTTATTTGCCTCCATTGAACTAACTAAAGCTAAGTTACCACCTTTACTATGTCCACATATATAAATATTTTTATCTTTAAATTTTACATTTTCATTTAAATAATCAATAGCCATTAATTGTGTATTAGTTGGATAAGAGTAGCCTAATCTAAAGTTTTCAAACCATCCAATAACTGAACCATCTGTTCCTTTATATGAAATTATACTATTAGTTCCAAAATAAAATATACATGCTCCGAACTGAACACTTTCGTTTTTAATATTAATAAAATTTTTAACCCTTAAACTCTTATATCTTTTACTCCCTTTAATAGAGTTCAAAATTTCATAAGCTATTTTCCCCATTTTACTATAATCATTTTTATTAACAGTTTTATTTACATAATTGATAAACCCTGTCAAATCTAGTTCATTACTAAAACTTTTAATAGGTAAATACGAAAGTACAGAAAAAAGTAAAATATCAATTTCATTAATATTCACCTCTTCTAAACTAGTATTTTTATAATAATATAGATAATCTTTTAATGTATACATAGTTCCTCCTAATTAAAAAACTTCCGAAGAAGTTAATTAAATTTTACAGTTTTAGCCCATTCTTTAAACTTAGGCAAATATTTGTCCTTATCTTTAGCTTCGCATGAGAAATTGAATGACCAAAAGGCATCATCAGACTTATAATAACTAACAAAATGAAAATAAGTCTTATTATTTTCTTTTTCTTCGTACTTATAAAAACTTAAATTATCTTGAAGAATTAATTCATAATCTGTTCCTAAACTATTTAATATAGTACCTGCATAATCAATAACAGTATTATCTTTAGTAAGTTTTACTTCACTATCTTTATATGACTCAAAAGAATTTTTAATAGTATTCATTTTAACATTTATATTTTCATAATTAAAAGAATTATCTTCGTTAGTCATATCTTCTTCCATTGTTATACTAAATTCACTATTGGTATATAATTTATCTTTAGGCTCATACTCACAACCTGCTAAAAAGAAACATATAACTAAAGCCGCAAGTCCTAATAATATTCTACCTTTCACTTTACTTCACCTATTTTAGTTTAACATATTTTTCAAAAAATATCTACTCTTTTGTTTAATTAATATATGTCCTTGTCATTTGTTATATTACCATCACCACTTACAGGAAAAGTTTCTTTTACACTGTTTTTTGATTTAATAAATGATTTAATAAAGTCTTTATTTCTAGCAAGAACTTCTCTTAACTCTCTTTTTATGAAACCTCTATATCTTATATCCTCTGCAGGAACTGCATAAACTTCTAAACCAAGTTTTTTTCCTATGTAAAGAGCCCTGTAAAGATGATATTTTTGAGAAACTATAACAACTTTTTTGACTTTAAAAACTTCTTTAGCACGGTATAAACTATCAAACGTTGAAATACCTTTATGATCCATAAAAATGTCACTAGAATTTATGCCTTTATTAACAGCATAAGTTTTCATAACATTTACTTCATCGTGGTTAGTTCTGGTATGGTCACCACTCATAATAATTTTTAAACTTACACCATTATCATATAAACTAATGCTTTTAATTAATCTATCTTCTAACATAGGACTAGGTTTATTATTCCAAATACCAGCTCCAAGTACTAAAATAGCATCAACATTATTGAGTTTCTTTGCTTCATCTATAGTAAGTATTTTATTTTTAGTAGATAAAATTACATAAAAGTTAATAAATAATATTGCAAACAAAAATAAAGATATTACTATAGTAAATAATTTAACTATCTTCTTCATATAAATCACAATATTATTATAACAAAAAATAACAAATAAAGTTACTTTTTAACCTTATTTGTCACTTTATTTATTATATATTCAGTAAAATTATCTAATCTAGTAAATATTTGTATACTAGCAGTGCCAAATACAATATAAAGTAAAATTGTACTAAAAGTTATACTCGTTAAATCAAAGAAGTCGTACCAAAATAATAAAGCATATACAAATATACCAATTAAAATAGTGATCATTGACGCTCTTAAAACATTAAATGGCTTACATAATTTAAATAGAAATATAAAGCCAGTAGTCGCAGTCATAATAACTATTAAAGTTGTAGCTAGACTAGGATCAATGTTAAATTCTTTTTTAAAAAGAGTTATTAATACAACATTGAACACAACCGTTAAAGCTGGCGGAATACTTTTCTTAATTACATTTAACATAAAGTTTCCCTTTACCTTTTCATTGTTGGGCTCTAAAGCTAGAATAAACGATGGAATACTTATTGTACAAGCAGTGATTAAACTAAGGTGAATTGGTAAGTAAAAATATTCACTTTTCATGAAAAGACAAATAATTACTAATATGGAAGTAAAAATCGTTTTAATTAAAAGTAAACTAGCACTTCTTTCAACGTTATTAATAGTTCTTCTTCCTTCATTAACAACTTTGGGCATATTACTAAAATTAGAATCAAGTAAAATTATTTGACTTACACTTTTAGCTGCATCACTAGCATTTCCAAAGGTTACAGCACAGTCAGATTGCTTAAGTGCTAAACAGTCGTTCACTCCATCTCCCACCATTGCAACAGTGTGTCCTTTATTTTGAAGTGCCTTTATAATCATTTTCTTTTGATGCGGTTTTACTCTTCCAAAAACATCATAATCTGTATATTCTTCTATATTATTTTCATTAATTAATGTGGCATCTATTCCTTTAATATTTTCAAGTCCTGCTCTTTTAGCTACAGCAACAACTGTTTTATAAGAGTCTCCACTGATAATTTTAACATCAACTTTCTGTTTTTTAAAATATTCTAAAGTACTAGGGGCTTCTTTTCTAATTATATCTTCAATCAGAATTAATGCCATTAATTTAGCATTACATGGCTTAATGGAAACTTCCTCATTAGTTTTAACTAAAGCAAGTACTCTATAGTCACTCACTTTATTAAGTTCTTCTTCATAAGATTTAATATCATCAAGTAAATATTCAGGAGCACCCAAATAATAAGTACCCTTTTCAAAGAAAGTTACACCAGAAAATTTCCTTTCAGAAGAAAACTCTTCTTTTTTACTAACGATATAGTCTCCTTTGACTTGATATTTTTCTTTAATAGCTTCTAAAGAAGAATTAGAAGTACTAAAAGAATAAGCATAATTCATAAGTACAGAGTCAATATCATTATCACTAAAACCATTAAAAGGAATAATCTTATTAACTTTCATTTTCCCTTCAGTAATAGTTCCAGTTTTATCTAAACAAATAGTATCAACTCTAGCAAGAGTCTCAATTGAATAAAGTTCATTAACAAGAGTATTAACTTTTCCAAGTCTAATAATGCTAACTGCCATTACACTACTTGTTAAAAGTAAGAGCCCATCAGGTATCATACCTATTAATGCACCAACTGAATGAAATACAGCATCCGTAAAATTCCCTGTTATTAAATATTGATTATACATAAGTATAATTCCAACTGGGACAATTACTACACTTAGTACTTTTAATATTTTTACGAATGTTTCCATAATAACAGAATTAACTTTTTTACTATATTTAGCTTCTGCACTTATTTTAGAAATATAGTTATTTTCTCCTACATTAATTACTTTAGCATAACAAATACCACTTACAATAAAACTCCCACTTAATAAGGTGTCATTTTCTTTTTTACTTAGTGAATCACTTTCACCACTTATAAAAGCCTCATTTACTTCTACCGATCCATTTAATATTATTGAATCACATACAATTTGATCTCCAATTTCTAGTTTCATGATATCATCAAGCACAATATCATTTATATCTACCAATTTTTCTTCTTTATTTCTAATAACCTTAACCTTAGTACTTGCTAAAACTGATAATTTATCTACAATTCTTTTAGATACAATTTCCTGGACTGTACTTATAATAGTATTTATAATAAGTACTCCCATGAATGTAGAATTCTTAAGTGCTTCAAATACTCTTAAACCAAGTATACCAGCTAAAATCATTAATGCACATAAAATACTATTTACTATATTAAAATAAGTAAAT
>OIYP01001491.1_pt1 | contig 11206 bp, 12 predicted proteins | sample 1588261 | NCBI WGS metagenome assembly OIYP01 (sample SAMN03283293) | human gut metagenome | biome: human-associated habitat; material: feces | host: Homo sapiens | place: Peru | collected 2012
GGAAGAATCCCATGAAGGACTGGCGGGCGGCAGTCCGTACCTGGGTGAAGAAGGACACCCCCAAGCCGGAGCCGGAGAACTGCGGCTATGTTCTGGCCCCGGCGGAAGACCCCTTTGAGGTAGCTATGCGGAAGCGGGAGGCAGGCTATGCCTGATTTTTCGACTGAATGATTTTGAGAAATTCCGGCAAAACTTCCCGCGAGGTGAAGGATATGCTGTTTTTCTTGGGCGGCGCCGGATATGTGCTCCTGGAGCTATTGTACCGGGGGCGAAGCCACTACAGTATGTTTCTGGCAGGGGGCCTGTGCTTTCTGCTGCTGGGAAAGCTGGAGGAGGTGGAGCCCCGGCTGCCGGGGGTCATCCGGCCCCTGGTTGGGGCCGGGATCATCACCACGGTGGAGCTGGCGGCGGGGCTGATTTTCAACCGGGATTACGCCGTATGGGACTACCGGGGCATCCCCGGGAATTTCTGCGGCCAGATCTGCCCGAAATTTACCCTCCTCTGGATTCCCCTGGCCTGGGGCGCGGGGAGGCTCTACCGGCGCTTGCGGCGTTAATCATAAAATACTTGCTATTTTCTGCGCTTCCGGCTATAATGTTATGCAGAGATCGTCTTTTTTGTAGGAGGAAGCATGAAAAAGCATATTTTGCTGCTGACCACCGGCGGGACCATTGCCTGTGCCCCCGGGGGAGAAGGGCTGGAGCCCCAGCGGAGCTCCATTATGGAGCGGGAGCTGGACCAGCTGCGGTCCTATTACGATATCACGGTGAAAGATGTGATCTGCCTGGATTCCTCCAACATTACCCCGGAGGAGTGGCAGCTCATTGCCCGGGCGATTTTTGAAAACCGGCTGGATTACGATGGCATTGTGGTGTCCCACGGAACGGATACCATGGCCTATACGGCCTCGGCCGTCACCTTTCTGCTGCCGGATATGGACAGAAGCGTGGTTTTCACCGGCTCTCAGCTGCCGCTGACCGACATGCTGTCCGACGGCCCTGCCAATCTGCGCACGGCCTTCGCCATGGCGGCATCCTCCTGCCCCGGGGTGTTTCTGGCCTTCGACCGGAAGGTCATGCTGGGCTGCCGGGCGGTGAAGGTAAGGGCCTCCGGCTTTTCCGCCTTCGAGAGCGTCAACGCCCGCTATGTGGCCACGGTGAGCAACCGGGGGCTGGTGGTGGACGAGAGCGTGCTGCCCAGGCACCGCGGAAATGCCCGGCTGTGCCTGAAGCTGAGCCGGGAGGTGTTCCTGCTGAAGCTGACCCCGGGGCTGAATCCGGCGATCTTCGATATGCTGGCCGCCATGGGCTATAGGGGCATCGTCATCGAGGCCTTCGGTCTGGGCGGCGTGAATGTGCTCCACAAGGGGCTGCGGGGTATCCGCAGAGCGGTGGAGGACGGCATCAGCGTGGTCATCACCACCCAGTGCCTGTATGACAGCGCGGACCTGCGGGTCTATCAGGTGGGCAATAAGCTGCTGGAGCTGGGGGTCATTCAGGGTATGGACATGACCTCCGAGGCCGCCTACACCAAGCTCATGTGGGGCCTGGGCCAGGGCATGGACCAGAAGCAGATCGCACAGCTGTTTGCAACCAATCTGGCTGGGGAGATCCAGCTGGAATCGGAATAAAAGGAGGAGATTTATGGACCCCATTTATGTAACAGGACACAGAAACCCGGATACGGACTCCATCGTCGCGGCCATGGCCTATGCGGCCCTGCGCAACGCCGTGGGGGACCGGGAATATAAGGCCGCCTGCCTGGGCCGGGTGTCGGACGAGACCCAGCTGGTGCTGGACCGGTTCGGCTTCGAGCCCCCCAAGCGCATTACCAGTATGTACACCCAGGTGCAGGACCTGGATTTTGATACGCCCCCGGTGCTGGATGCCAATGTCACCGTGGCCCAGGCCTGGAAAACCTTCCAGGCCCAGCCCAGCATCCCGGCGCTGCCCGTAGCCAACGAGGACGGCACCCTGTACGGTATGCTCTCCAAGGATTACATCGCTACTTACAATATGGATTTGATCGCCGGTGCGGAGCTGGCGGATGTGCCCCTTTTCAATGTGCTGTCCGTGCTGGAGGGCAAGGTGCTCAACGATGCCGGAGACCGGGTGGACACCATTTCCGGCAAGGTCACCATCGCCCTGCCCCAGAACCGGGAGAGCCTGCTGTGGAGCCGGAAGGACTCCATCGTCTTCTGCGGCACCCAGCCGGATATGATCCGCCGGGCGCTGGAGATGAACGTCACCGCCGTGGTGCTGTGCCAGGCGGAGCTGGACGAGGAGCTGCGCAATTACCCCACCACCACCTGCATCATCTCCACCCCCTACGCCGCCTACCGGGCCACCCGGATGATCTTCCAGTCCACCCCCATCGGACGCATCTGCCGGAAGAACGACCTGGTGTGCTTCCACCTGGAGGACCGGGTGGACGATGTGAAGGAAGCGGTGCTGAAGCACAGAGAATCCTGCTACCCAATTCTGGACGGCGATGAGAAGATCGCGGGGGTGCTGAGCCGGTACCATCTGCTGCGGCCCCGCCGGAAGCGGGTGGTCCTGGTGGACCACAACGAGGCGGCCCAGTCCGTCCCCGGCCTGGAGGAGGCGGAGATCCTGGAGATCATCGACCACCACCGCCTGGCGGACATCCAGACCACCAACCCCATCTATGTGCGCAATGAGCCCGTGGGCTCTACCAATACGATCCTCGCCGGAATGTACCAGGACCGGGGGCTCATGCCCTCCAAGGGCATGGCCGGCATGATGGCGGCGGCCATTTTGTCCGACACCGTCATGTTCAAGTCCCCCACCTGCACGGACCGGGACCGGAAGATGGCAGAGCGTCTGGCCAGAATGGCGGATGTGTCCCTGGATGAGCTGGGCAAGGCCATCTTCTCCGGGTCTCTGGGCAACAAGACCGCCCAGGAGCTGCTGTTTACGGACTACAAGGAGTTCCACATTGCGGGCCATGACTTCGCCGTCTCCCAGATCACCTGTGTGGACAGCCCCAGTATGCTCCAGCGCAAGGCGGAGTTCCTGGAGCACATGCGCAAGCAGGCGGAGAAGGAGAACCTGATGATGATGATCCTGATGCTGACGGATGTGCTGCTGGAAGGCACCCAGCTGCTGTATGTGGGCGACGACGACACCATCCAGCAGGCCTTCGGCGTGACCCCTAAGGACAATTCCGTGTTCCTGCCCCGGGTCATGAGCCGGAAAAAGCAGATCATCCCCATGCTTTCCGCCTTGTGGGGCTAAAAAATGGGCTTTGATGGGCTGCTTGGCAACGAGCAAATCAAGAGAAATCTGGCCGCCAGTCTGGAAAAGGGCCATATTTCCCATTTTTACCTGATCTCCGGTCCGGAGGGCTCCGGCAAGCACACCCTGGCAAGGCTTCTGGCTGCGGCCATCCTCTGCCGGGGGGCAGACAAGCCCTGCGGGAAGTGTACCCCCTGCCGGAAGGTGGCGGAGGGCGTTCACCCGGACTGCATCACCGTGGACGATCCGGAAAAGAAGACCGTCCCCGTGGACCTGATTCGGCAGGCCCGGGCGGATATTTACATCCAGCCCAATGAATCCGAACATAAGATTTACCTGTTCCCCCGCGCCCAGGACATGGGCCTGTCGGGACAGAACGCCCTGCTGAAGGTCCTGGAGGAGCCCCCGGCCTACGGTGTCTTTCTTCTGCTGACCACCAATGCGGACGCTTTGCTTCCCACGGTCCGCTCCCGGTGCACGGAGCTGCGGATGGAGCCCCTGCCCCAGAGCCTGCTGCGCGAGGAGCTGGCGAAGGGGTACGGCAAGGTATCCGCCGAGGCCATTTCGGCGGCGGCAGAGCGCAGCGGGGGCTTTCTGGGCCAGGCAAAGCGCCTTCTGGAGGAGGACGGCCAGGTCAGGGCGGAAACCGCCGCCCTGGTGGAGGCCCTGTGCAGGAAGAGCAGCCTGGGCCTTGTGCAGCTGCTGGCGCCCCTGGAAAAGAGCAAGCGGGATGTGCTGGCAGAGCTTTTGCAGGACTGGCAGGGGCTGCTGGAAAACGCCATCACCGCCGCCTGCGGCGAGGGCACCGTTTCCGACCAGGCCCGCCGCCTGGCGGCAGCCCTGGACGTAAGAACACTGCACCGGCAGTACGCCGCCATCCGAAAAGCCCGGGAGTACACCCTGAGCAACGTATCCCCCGCCGCCGTCTGCGGCTATTTGGAGTGGGCGCTACGGTAAAAAAGCTTCCCCTCCGGGGAAGCTGGCTCGGCGCAGCCGAGACTGAAGAGGGGCGTGATGAGCGGGAGCGCTGCGAAAAAAGCAACTTACCAACCGCTCTCGCCCATAAGGCCCCTCTTCCACCGCTGCGGCGGTCCCCCTTCCCCGTAGGGGAAGGTTAGGGGAGCTGTGTGCATAGTTACCGATAAAAGTTAGGAGCTTATCATGGAAGAAACCAATACCCCGGAGCTGGTCTCCGTTGTGGATATTCAATTCCGGCCGGGACAGAAGGTCTATTTCTTCGACCCGGACGGCATCACCCTCGCCCAGGGGGACCATGTCATCATCGACACGGCCCGGGGGGAGGAATACGGCGTCTGCGCCAGCGGCATTCACCGCATCCGGCAGAAGGATGTGGTAGCGCCCCTGCGGAAGGTGCTGCGCAGGGCAAGCGCCCAGGATGAGCGCGTTGTGGCGGAGAACCGGGCCAGAGAGGCCAAGGCCCAGAGCGTCTGCATCCAGAAAATCCAGGCCCATGGGCTGGATATGCAGCTGGTCAGCGCCGAGTGCGCCTTTGACGGCAGCAAGATCCTCTTCTATTTCACCGCGGACGAGCGGGTGGATTTCCGGGAGCTGGTCAAGGACCTGGCAGGCGTGTTCCATACCCGCATTGAGCTGCGGCAGATCGGTGTCCGGGACAAGGCCAAGATGGTGGGAGGCCTGGGCATCTGCGGCAGACCCTTCTGCTGCGCCAGCTTCCTGGACGATTTCCAGCCCGTGTCCATCAAGATGGCCAAGTCCCAAAACCTGAGCCTGAACCCCACCAAGATCTCCGGCACCTGCGGCAGACTGATGTGCTGCCTGAAATACGAGCAGGATACCTATGAGGCCCTGATCCGCACCAGCCCCAAGATCGAATCCTTTGTGGATACCCCCGAGGGCCGGGGCACCGTCATTGAGGCGGACATTCTGCGGCAGCGGGTGAAGGTGCGCATGGAGAGCAGTCCCGATACCGTCTCCACCTTCGCCAATGAAGAGGTGGCCGTGCTGCGCAGCGGCAGGGCCAAGAAGAACGACCCGCCCATCCCGGCGGATCTGGCCCCCATCTCCGGAAACGGCATCCGGCCCAAGGCGGCAGCCAAGCAGGAGGACGATATGGTCCTGGAGCCCATCCGCTTCCGCTACAGCACCGAGTCCCTGGTGGAGGAGACACCGGCGGAGCCGGAGCAGGAGACCGCCGAGCGTCCGGCCAACAAGCCCCGGCGCAATGACCGCCGCCGCCAGAGAGCCCCCCGGGCAGAGGACGGGAAAAAATCGGAGGACGGAAGGCTGACAGAGGACGGGAAGAGAGAGGAGCCCCGGCAGGGGGCTGCCGAGCGGCCCGCCCAGCAGCCCAGAGGCGAGGGAAGACCCCGCCTGCCCCGGAAGCCCAGACCCCCGAGAGATGCCAATGGAGCGCCGGCAGACCGGAAGGAGAACGGCACTCCTCAGAAAAGCGCCCCCGCCGAGGGCAGGGAGAGCACGCCCGGCGAGCAAAAACCCCACCGCCGCGGTAATTACAGAAATTACCGGAAAAACAGGGGACAGGCCAAGAATCCCGGGGGAAATAATTGAGAAAAAGCAGATTCTACCGGCAGTAGAGTGGGAAAAACCGGTAGAGTAGAGTCCGTTTCCGTGCAGTCGATACCCGGCTGCACGGTTTTCCTTGCCTAAAAGAGGGGGGCGGGGTATAATGGTCTCAAAACATTTGGAGGAGAAGCCTATGTCTTTTGTCGTATTTGCGGACGGCAGCGCCAATCTGCCGAAGAGCTGCCTGGAGGGCATTACCATGCTGCCCTGCACCTACTGTGTGGACGGCGTGCAGAAGGAATATGAGGGCGATGTGGACAGCTTCGATGTGCACCACTATTATGACGCGCTGCGCAGCGGTGCGAAGATCACCACCAGCCTTTTGAATACCCATTTGTTTATGGAGCACTTCCGGCCCGTGCTGGAGGCGGGGCAGGATGTGATCTACATCGCCATGTCCTCCGGCATCAGCGGCACCTATCAGGCGGCCGTGAATGCCAAGCAGGAGCTGGAGGAGGAATACCCGGACCGGTACATTCATATTGTGGATTCCCACGGCTGCGGCTTCGGCAGCGGTCTGCTTGCCATCCGGGCGGCAGAGCTGAGCAAGCTGGGCACCCCCGTCCGCCAGGCCGGGGCCATGCTGGATGCGGATGTGCCCCATATGTGCCAGTATTTCACGGTGGACGATCTGAACTTCCTGAAGCGCAGCGGCCGGGTCAGCGGGGCCACCGCCATGATCGGCACGGTGCTGAACATCAAGCCCATTCTCTATGGGGATGCCACCGGCCATATCGTCTCCTGCGGCAAGGTCCGGGGCCGGAAGAAGGCCATCGACGCCATTGTGGAGAAGTACGCCCAGAAGCAGGTGGACGCGGAGCACCATGTGGTGGCCATTTCCCACGGCGACTGCCCCGAGGAGGCAGAGCTGCTGGCGGAGAAGATCCGCGCCGTGGCCAACCCCGAAAAGCTCATCATCGTCCCCCACGAGCCCTTCTCCGGCGCCCACGTAGGCCCCGGCATGCTGGCCCTGTTCTTCTACGGGTCGGAGCGGTAAGAAAGAGCTTCCCCACCGGGCGGTGCGTCGCGCAGCGAATTGAATCTAAAATAGCTGCCGGTGGCAGCTATACCATAAAAAAGCGGTGCGTCGGTCCCCCTTTTCCGGAGGGGAAGGTTGGGGGACGCCTCACCGGAAATTTTCATTGCAATTGCGTCCTATTTCTGCTAGAATAGCAGCATCTATGACCAATTGGAGGATTCACCATGTCTGAACAGAAAAAGAAAAAATGGGGAGACCGGTCTGATGCTGTCTGGCTGAAGGATCTGCCCAGCATGAACCGGATCATGCCCTGCATTATGCCCAACCGGGCGGATAACGAGGCCTTTATCAGCGTAGACATTGACTACAAGCCTCTGGAAGCCTACCTTGCCAAGAAGAACCAGGGGCTCACCGAGGACAAATACACCTTCTTCCATGTCATCGCCTGCGCCATCGGCAAGGCCTTTGTGCTGCGGCCCAAGATGAACCGGTTTGTCTGCAACAAGCGGGTGTACCAGCGCAACGACATCACCGTGGCCTTTACCGTGAAGAAGAAGTTTGACGACCGGGCCGAGGAGGCTCTGGCCCAGTTCAAAATCGATGAGCACGAGACCATGGATACCTTCCACGAGAAGATCATGAAGGTCATCCACGTCACCAAGAGCGACACGGAGAAAGACACCTCCACCGGCGCCATGGACATCGTCAGTAAGCTCCCCCAGTGGGTCATCGTTCTGGTGGCCAAGTTCGTCCTCTGGCTGGACAAGCACGGCTGGGCGCCCCAGAGCCTCATTGGCAGTGACCCCAACCATGCCGCCATCTTCCTGTCCAACCTGGGCTCCATCGGCCTGGAGGTGGGCTATCACCATCTGGTGAACTGGGGCACCAACTCCTGCTTCATCGTGCTGGGTAAGAAACACATGAAAATGATTCACAATGCTGATGGCTCCCAGGAGCTCAAGGAGGTCGTTCCCCTGGGCATCACCCTGGACGAGCGCATTGCCGACGGCTACTACTACTCCGGCACTGTGGCCCTGGTGAAAACCCTGCTGGAAAATCCCGAGCTGTTGGACATGCCCGCCAATACCCCCGTAGAATATTCCATCAAACGCTAAGGAGTTGTTTTTCGAATGCTCATCCCTGTACTGCTGTTTGCCCTGGGCCTTGTGCTGCTGATCAAGGGCGGTGACTGGTTCGTGGACGGCGCAACCGGCATTGCCGAGCGGTTCCATGTGCCGGAGATCATCATCGGCGCAACCGTGGTTTCCATCGGCACCACATTGCCGGAGGTCATGGTCTCCGCCACCTCTGCCCTGACGGGCCACGGCGAGATCGCCTACGGCAACGCCGTCGGCTCCATCATCTGCAATACGGCCCTGATCGCCGCCCTGACCGTGGCCATCCGCCCCGGCCCCGTGGACACCAAGGCTCTGAAAACTCCGGTGCTGTTCTTCTTCGGCTCCGCAGCGATTTACGTCTTCAATGCCTATGTGACGGGCTACTTCGGCCGTCCTCTGGGCATTCTGCTGCTGGCCATCTTCGTTGTGTACCTGGTGGTCACCGTGCGGCAGGGCTTCAAAAACCCCGCCGAGGCAGCCGCCGAAGAGGCCGGGGCAGTGGAGGAAAAGGCAGCGAAAAACTCCATGGGCAAGGACATTCTCCTGCTGGTCATCGGCGCGGCCCTGGTAGCCCTGGGCGCGGACCTGCTGGTGGACAACGGCACCCTGATCGCCCAGGCCCTGGGCGTGCCGGAATCCGTCATCGCCCTGACCTTTGTGGCCCTGGGCACCAGCCTGCCCGAGCTGGTCACCGCCATTACGTCCCTGGCCAAGGGCCACGGCTCCCTGTCCCTGGGCAACGTCATCGGTGCGAACATCTTCAATCTGGTGCTGGTGTCCGGTGCTTCCATGACCCTGGCCCCCTTCCGCATCCCCCAGTCCAGCACCCTGTTCGGGGTCAATTCCTCTCTGGTGCTGGATGTGCCCCTGATGCTCTTCGTCATGGCCCTTCTGACCCTGCCCGCATTGAAGACCAAGAAGCTCTCCCGTTACCAGGGCATCGTCCTGCTGGTCCTCTACGCAGCCTTCTGCGGCATTCAGTTCAGCATGTAATTCAATCCATTCAAACCACTCAAAAAAACCGCCCGGACTCTTGCAAATCCGGGCGGTTTTGGTATAATACAGGTGTAGTATCTTGAAAGGTGGGAAACCTATGGAAGGGAAAAAATATCCATTGGGCATCCTTTTGCAGGCAGCCGCTCTGGCCGCTCTTCTGTTTCTCTGTAAACGTGCGGGCATCTTGCAGGAGGCGGATTTCAAGGCCAGGTTGAATCTGAGCGCGGCGGCACTTTTGAAGGTTCTGACCATGGCCGCCGGTATTCTATTGCTGGCAAGGCTGCTTCGCGCCCTTCTCAAAGCCCTTCGTCTCAAAAGCCACCGGGGTATGACCATGATTACCCTGGCTTCCAGCCTGATTCAGTACACAGCCGCCTTGGTGACTCTATGCTGGGGACTGTCTATTCTGGGCGTCAACGTCTCTGCCATTGTGGCAAGCGTCGGCGTCTTGGCCCTGATCGTTGGCTTTGGCGCGGAAAGTCTCATTGCGGACGTAATCACCGGCGTTTTCATGCTGTTTGAAAACCAATGCAATGTTGGCGACATCGTAGAGGTCTGCGGCTTTCGGGGCACAGTTCAGAAAATCGGCATTCGCACCACCTGCATCGTAGATGGCGGCGGCAACGTAAAAATCATCAATAATTCTGAAATGAAGAACATTCTCAATCGCTCCGACAAGGCTTCCTGTGCGGTCTGTGACATCGGAATTCCCTACGAGACGGATCTGGAAGCGCTGGAAGAGCAGCTTCCCGGACTGCTGGATGCAATTTCCGCAAAATACCCGGACCTGATTTCGGAAGCTCCCCGCTATCTTGGCGTCCAATCCCTAGACAGCTCCTCCGTTGTGCTTCGCTTTACTGCGGCGGTGTCCGAAGAGAATATCTATGCGGCACAGCGCAAGCTCAACCGGGAGCTTCTTCTGGGTCTGCGCAGGCTTGGCGTTGAATGCCCCTTCCCCCAGCTGGACGTTCACAGCAAGTAAACGCCTATGGAATTTTCTAATCGACCAGAATTTGATGCAGGCGGGCCGTATATTGTTCCGCCTGACGATGAGCATGCAGCACCCGGTCCGGAATTTACTCCGCCCGGGTTGGAAATTCAGCCGCCGGAGGAGGAATTTCCCCCGGACGAGAAACACTACCCCGAAAGTCCGCCCCGAAAACACAGCAAGGGCCTGATTGCCGCTTTTTTGGTTCTCCTTGGACTCTTTGCTGCAGGAAGGGACAACGCCCCTCCATCCACGGCCCCGTCGGCTTCCACGCCAACGGAGACGGAAGCCATCTTGTCAACCGAACCCGGTCACTGCGCGGAACCTGCCACGGAAGCCACAGCGCCGCCCGCGCTTTATCCGATCCATCTGAGGGTCTACGGCGGCTATCTGGTAAACGATGGCGAAGCCGTGCTCCTGGATGCAGACTTTGATCCCGGAACTGTCTCAGAGCTTTCCATTCCCCAGCCGGAGCCCCAGCCAGGCTACCGCTTTCTGGGATACGGTCTGGTACACCGGGACCGGACGGAAAACTGGATTTCCCGGACCGTATCGGAATCCTTGGATCTGCCGTCCCTTCAAGGCTGTAAACCCGATGAAAACGGGATCATCCAAGTAACCCTTTGGGGCACCTGGATTGCAGACGGCGGAGAGCGCAGCTTTTTGCCGCTGACCCTGGACGCCAACGGCGGAGAAGGTACGCGGACCTACGATGCCGCTTCTCCCAGGCTGTCCGGCACAAATGTTTATCTGTCTCCCTTCCCTGTTCCTGCCCGTCCGGGGTGGCGGTTTACCGGCTGGTATCGGGAACCAACCGGCGGTGAACCGGTTCTTACGCTTCAGGCCCCGGACTTTTATGATAGCATTGACGGACAAACCGACTGGCGCAGCCAGAAGCCCATCACACTTTACGCCCACTGGGAGAAACTGGAGCCATGACAAAATATTGGGGCTGTTAAATAACCCCAACAGGAAATCGCAGACTCTTTCCCGAAATGGAAAGGGTCTGCCTTTTCTTACCCATCAAGGCTGTGGATAACTTTTCTGCAAAAAATGAGTACACCAACCACAACGGCTGCAACCTCAACTGGCTGCAGCCGTTTCTTCTTCACTTTTTTGCCAGTGCCGAGAGGTACTGACTGCTGCGTTAAAGATGGGACTTTTCTAACAGCCCCTTTTTTGGGCTTCCCCTCCGGGCGGGAGCGGCTGGGAATTACGCGCTCGGGCTCCCCTGCAAGGGGAGCTGGCTCGGCGTTAGCCGAGACTGAGGGGTTCCGGCTTTTCATTCCGAAAAGCCTCCGC
>OIYP01001500.1_pt1 | contig 11153 bp, 10 predicted proteins | sample 1588261 | NCBI WGS metagenome assembly OIYP01 (sample SAMN03283293) | human gut metagenome | biome: human-associated habitat; material: feces | host: Homo sapiens | place: Peru | collected 2012
GTAAGATAAAATTACTCAGTTTGGAGGTTATTTTTATGGCAAGAAGAAAAGACAGTCCACAAAAAGCAGCAATGAGAGAAATGATGCGTGATTATCTGAAGAATAATGATATCAGCATCAAAGATGGCACCGATGTAAACAGTATCATGCGTGACATGATGTCTGTTCTTCTGGAAGGTGCTTTGGATGAGGAACTGGATGAAGAATTAGGATATTCCAAGTATGATTATCGTAACAAAGAAACAGACAACAGCAGAAACGGTCATTCCAGCAAAACTATGCACACAAGCTATGGAGATATGGATGTAGCTATTCCAAGAGATCGTAACGGTGAGTATGAGCCTCAGCTAATCAAAAAATATCAGAATACTGTGACTCAGGACATGGAAGAAAAAATCCTTTCCATGTATGCAAAGGGAATGACTACCGGAGATATCGAATCTCACATGCGGGAACTGTATGATATTGATATTTCTGACAGTACCATCAGCCGGATTACGGATAAAATCCTTCCAATTGTAAAAGAATGGCAGGAACGTCCGTTGGAAGAAGTGTACGCTGTCGTATTTATGGATGCTATCCACTATCATGTCCGAAGTGAAGGACGCATTGTAAAACGTGCAGTCTACATTGCTCTTGGCATCGATATGAACGGAAAAAAGGACGTTCTTGGTATGTATGTTGGAGAAAACGAAAGCGCCAAGTTCTGGCTCTCCATCATGAATGGACTAAAGAACCGCGGAGTTGAAGATATCCTGATAGCATGTGTGGATGGACTAAATGGATTTCCACAGGCAATTGAAGCTGTTTATCCAAAAACAGAAATCCAGCAGTGTATTATTCATCAGATCCGTAATTCAACGAAGTTTGTTTCCTACAAAGACATCAAAAAGCTGATGGCTGATCTGAAGCTTGTATATGCGGCTCCAACGGAAGAAACAGCTTTAAATGAGTTAGAATTGTTCAAAGATAAATGGGATTCCAAGTACCCGAAAATCTATAAATCCTGGCATGATAACTGGGCAACCCTGTCCACATATTTCAAATATCCGGAGGCAGTAAGACGTCTAATTTACACCACAAATGCCATTGAAGGATTCAATCGTCAGCTCCGTAAAGTGACCAAAAGCAAGACCGTTTTTCCGTCAGATGACAGCCTTTTGAAAATGCTGTATCTGGCAACTATGGATATCACGAAAAAATGGACCGGACACAGGCAGGACTGGGGGCAGATCCACTCCCAGCTTGAAATCTATTTTGAAGAGCGTCTGATCGGACGCAATCTGTAAAACCAGCTTGTTTTGGGCAGGTCTTATTGACATGCCCAAAAACTCCTGTATAATGCAGATATGGGCAGAACCTAGAAAATCAGCTCTGCCCATTTGTAACTATTCACAAATCTTATATCAGTTTTTAACGTTTACACAAAACTTGAAACGGTCTCGATATTTCAGTATTTTTGACAGAGATTTTCTAATAATTCAAAATCGTTTGTTCTTTTTGCGAGAGGGGTTGAAACGCCATTCCGTTTTTTATGACTGTATACAATTTCGGCATTTTTGCGGATACGGTTCTTTTGCCGGTTGATTTCACGGCTTTCAGCTTGAAGCAAATACCTGTAACTTGTATTTTCGATTGTCTTTTCCGTTCGTATGGGCAAAAATATGTTTTTGATAATGGCTTAAGTAGTTTATGTACTCACTTTTTACTTCATAAATTCTGATGTTGTTTTTCATACAGGACCTTTCTTCACAAAAAAATGGTAGAGACTCAAATAGTCTCTACCATCTGTTAACTTGCTCACTTTAGGGCTGTGCATCACCCGCTTATAACTCGCTCACTTTAGGGCTGTGCATCACCCGCTTATAGCTTGCTCATTTGTAAGGCTGTGCATCACCCGCTTATAGCTTGCTCATTTGTAAGGCTGTGCATCACCCTCTGCAGATAGTATACTATTTGGTTGGAATGTTAGTCAATATAATTTGGGAGACTATTGGTAAGATTAAGAATTTTGTTAAATCAGGTGAAAGAGATAAGGTTATTTGCTATACTCTTTTTAGAAATATAAGATTTAGAAAGATAATAACAGATTTGATGAAGTATGTAAATTGTAATATATGAAAAAATAATAGAAGGAAAAGGAAATTATGAACATGACACCTCTTGAAATTATAAAAAGTAAGGCTCCGTATGCCAGCGGCTATGAAAATATACCTGGGGAGGAGCAGAACCGCGCAAAGAAGCTTTGCTGGGAATACAACCGCACGGTGCCGGTTCGGTTATCGGTGCGGGGAGCGTTGTAACGCATGACATCCCGGCGGGTGTTGTGGCGGCAGGTGTTCCATGCAAAGTAATTCGCCCTATCAGTGAAAAGGATAAGATTGCTCCGGAAAAAATCCTGTTCTAAAGGAATGGACACGGAAATAGCGGAAATTACAGGTAAGTATTAAAAAATGGATACTTACCTTTTTGGTTGTGCAAAACTTGACTTAGATTCTGCTAACTGCTATAATGACAAAAAGTCACTAAGAAAGACGCAAATTAAAAAAGCGAAAATTAAGAAAGACAAAAGTTAAGAAAACACAAATTAAGAAAGATGCAGGTTATTTATGCAAAAAAGAATAAATGATACAGAGTTGAGAAAAAAGCAAATACTGGAGAAGGCATCCGCATTGTTTTTGGAAAAAGGATATGCCGGAGTCGGAATTGATGAGATTGCAGAGGCATGCGGTGTTGTACGCGGAACCATATTACGGTACTTTCACAGCAAAAAAGAGCTCTATGACGAGATACTTTTCGGAAGAGGAAATCATGCCGGAACCGTTTTGGGAGAATACTGCGATGATAAAAGCATTCCGGCAGCAGAGCTTATCCGAAAACTGGTGAGGATTACGGAAGTACAGTTTACGGAGGTCATTGATGCCTACAGAGAGAAATTAAAAGAGGAAGAATTTCGCCAGAATTTTGATGTGTTCCGGTTACCGATATTTAGAAATGAAGCAAAAATGCTGGAGAAAATACTAATTCGCGGAAATGAAGAAGGGGCATGGAATATCCGTGACCCGCATGTACGGGCGTACAGTTATTTTTTTGCGATGTTCGGTCTGGCAGAGGCGCCGGAGGTGGATGCAGAAATGATGAAGCGGGAAATTCGGGAGATAACAAGGCTTATGCTGCAGATAGAAATTACGGAAGAAAAAGAAGAGGGAGACTGAGAAAGATGTCATTAAAATACACTGTCATAAAAACAATGTTCCATATCATACCGATGCAGAAAATAATGGCAAAACCATATGAAGAGCTTGTGAAACTGTTTCACACAGAAGAAGCAAAGCCGTCCATTCCGGATTTAAAAGATGCAGAGCTTACGTTTCAAACCCACACCATAGAAAATTTTCCGGTATTGGAGATTTCCCATAAAAAGAAAAGTGACTATGTGTGTATTTACGTTGCCGGAGGAGGAATGCTGAAATATCCCAAACCATCCCAGGCAAAGGAACTGATTGCATTGGCTAAGAATACCGGAAGAAATATGCTGCTTCCGTATTTTCCGCTTGCGCCGGAGCATGATTTGATAGATGCGCTGAACATGTTATATGCGACTTATAAAATGGCATTGGAGCATTATCCGGCAAAAAAAATAGCCTTTTTAGGCGGCTCATCGGGAGCGGCTATGGTTCTCTGGCTGATGTCATATATCAACAGGCAGGGAGAAGGCACTCCGATGCCGGGAAAGATTGCGCTCAGTTCTCCCGGCTCCGCTTTGACGGCAGAAGAAAGAAAAAGGGCAGAAGAGCTTAACAAGACAGATTTAATTATGAGCACCACCGCGCTTGACAATATTTTCAAAGGGATGACAGGCGGAAAAGAACTTCCGGAAGAATTACTGTATACCTCCAAAGGTATTTATGAAGGGATAAAGGATGTTTATCTTTCCTATGGCGGGGACGAAGTCTTTTCGGCAGCGGCACAATCAACCGCACAGTGCTTAAGAAGCTATGGGGCAAAAGTAACACTTGAAATTGCGGAAGGCATGTATCATACCTATGCGGTGATGCCGTTTGTAAAAGAAGCAAAACCGGGAAATCGGAGGCTGGTTGCGTATCTGACGGTAGAAAAACATTAAAAAACGGAAATATGGATATGGACTGTAAACAGATGCAGGAGGAGTGTGCAGGAACAGAATAGTTCTAACGAAAGTGGTTACCCTTAATTATGCATGGATTTTAAGGGAAAATGCCCACAATGAATTGACTTTCCCTTAAAATGTGCTAATATTTAAGGGAAAGGAGAATTTTTAAGGGAATGAGAGAGTTCAATTACGGTAAAATAAAGGAACAGAAATGGGATTTAGAGGTCTTAAGTCTTATTGCAGGTATTTATAAATATGCGGGTAAGCAGGAATTGTACCTAAAACAACGCCCCGATGAACTGAAAAAACTGGTAGAAATTGCCAAAGTTCAAAGCACAGAAGCATCCAATGCCATTGAGGGAATTGTGACAACCAACACCCGTATCAGACAGTTGGTCGAGGAAAAAACGACGCCTAAAAACCGGGATGAAGCGGAAATTGCTGGGTACAGGGATGTCCTGAATATTATTCATGAAAGCTTTGACGTAATTCCTATCACAAAGAATTATATTCTTCAGCTTCATAAGATACTTTACAGTCATATGAACAATCCCATCGCCGGACGCACGAAGACTGTGCAGAATTATATCAGTGCAACTTATCCGGATGGTCGCACGGAGGTACTGTTTACGCCGCTTGACCCGTTTGAAACGCCGGTGGCGCTGGAAAGAATATGTGAAGAATACAATAGAGTTATCGGCAATCTGGAGATAGAGCCACTGATTGTCATTCCTGTTTTTATCCATGATTTTCTCTGCATACATCCTTTCAATGATGGGAATGGACGGATGAGCCGGCTGCTTACAACCCTTCTTTTATACCGGAGCGGATTTTATGTAGGCAGGTATATTTCACTTGAGGCAAAAATTGCCCAGAATAAAGATTTATATTATGAAGCTTTGAAAAAGGCACAGAACGGCTGGCATGAGGGAGAAGAGGATGTAGTTCCCTTTATAAAGTATCTTTTGGGCACCATACTTGCGGCGTACAAGGATTTTGAAGACCGTTTTGAAATAATCGGAGAGAAAATGCCTGCATTGGAAATGGTGCGGAAGGCTACTGAAAACAAGATTGGCAAGTTCTCTAAACAGGATATCAGGGAGCTCTGTCCGTCGCTCAGCATCAGTTCCATAGAAGGCTCACTGAGAACTCTTGTCGAGGAAGGCGAACTGATGAGAGGCGGTTCCGGGAAAGCTACCTATTATGTGCGGTTAGGGTGATAAAAGGATGAGTCGATTTAACACCAAAACGGGTACATGTTTTTTTCGTTATGGAAAACGGCGCCGCAATCCCGACTTGCAACCCGCAGTTGACAGATTTCCATGGGTAGGCGGTGGCTGTGCAACCGGTGATTTTGGTACAATTTCTTCAAAAGGAAAGGAGTGCTGACTATGAATATGGCGGACAGAATACAATACTTAAGAAAAACGAAGGGATTCTCCCAGGAAGAACTCGCAGATAAAATGGGTGTGTCCAGACAGGCGGTTTCCAAATGGGAAAGTGAACAGAGCACACCGGATATTGAAAAAATCATAATGATGAGCGAGATATTTGAAGTGACAACGGACTACATTCTGAAAGGGATAGAGCCGGTGAATATGACAGATAAGAAAACGACGCAGTCACTGTATCTGGGATTTGCGGTAGTATGTGCGACCATAGCGGGTATCTGGTCCTTCACCGCCAACCGTTTCCGTTGGGATGAATGTTTCTTTATTGTGATAGCCGGTGCGGTAATCGGCTGTGGACTTGGGCTGCTTGTGCAGGTATTTATGCGGTTATTTCAAAAATAAGGCTGCTTATAAAAAAGACGTATGAAAAAGATATTTTCATACGTCTTCTTTGAAATCATTTCTGTATTTACGTGAATTCTGACTTTTGTTTCCGTGCACGTAAAATCACGAGTTATTACGGATTTACGGGAAGGGTATACAGATATACCAGACCTTCGGGATAGCTGCCGCCTTCTTCTACTGCAACAACTGCATGAGCGGAAACGGTTGCACCGGCCTGCTCAACCAGAGACTTCAGAGCCTTGGTAGTACCGCCGCCGCCGTAAACGTCATCCACTAAAAGAACTTTTTTACCGTTCAGGTAAGCAACATCATCATCGGTCAGATATAAGGACTGCTCTACGGAAGTCGTAACGGACTTGTAAGAAGCCTCTACTGCGTGATGCTCGCCGCCCTTTGCTTTACGTGCTACTACGGTGTGGGTTAGTTCGGGGTTTACTTGCTCGGCCCAACGTACGGCAATGGCATGAGCCAAAGCGTTGCTCTTTGCAACGGGATTTAAAATAGTATCAAAGGTAACGCCATCTTCCAACATCTTCTTAACCAGTAAGTCAGCGGATTTTTCATTCATGCTCACCTGACCGGAGATGTCAAGGAATGCTACCTTATTTCCACCAATCATAACAAAAGGAAGGTCAAAAACCTTGTCCTCCAAAGTAACTCTCAAATACTCTTTGTCACCGACGGTGACAACCTGTGTCTTAACGCTGTCTGCTACTGACATTTTCCATACCTCCCAGTAAAATTAAAAGGGAGATATTGCCATCTCCGCTTTTCTCCTTATTATAAGCCCTATTATTCGCGCCTGTCAATTCCTTCCGCGCGGGATAACGCCATTCCTTTCACAAGTGCTTCCGCGCCGCACCCATCCGTTTGTCATCATCCGTGACACTGCTCCTTTTTATAGATGGTTAGCCCAAACTAACTTTTTCGTTGACAATGCAGTTAGCCGCGGCTAATATAAAAATATATCGCTATTCAGAGCCATGCAAAAGGAAAGTTGTGCCCACAGCAGTTTTGTAAATATGATCCCGAATAGCCACGTGAAATTGACTTAGACAATAAGACAGACTTGCAGAACGAAAATTGCAGAAAAAGAGGAAAAACAGAATGGATAAAAGGGAAAACATGATAACCGTACAGAATGCGGTAAAAAAATACGGCAAAGGGGAAAATGAACTCTATGCCCTGAACCATGTGGATTTGAACATTGGAAAGGGCGATATCTGCGTGATACTGGGACCCTCCGGTTCCGGAAAAAGTACGCTCTTAAATATGCTGGGCGGACTGGACAGCCTGGACGAGGGAACCATCGTAGTGGACGGCGTGGATATTACAAAACTTAGCCGCAAGGAGCTGGTGGAGTACCGCAGAAAGAAAATCGGCGTGGTCTTCCAGTCCTATAACCTGATTGCGGAACTGAATGTGCAGGAAAACATCCGCGTGGTGCAGGATATTTCCGAAAATCCGCTGCCCATAGAGGAGCTTTTGAAGGACTTGGGACTGGCGCAGCATGCCGGGCATTTCCCCACGGAGCTGTCCGGCGGACAGCAGCAGAGATGCGCTATCGGCAGGGCACTGGTGAAAAATCCGGCGCTGCTTTTATGCGATGAGCTGACCGGTGCGCTGGACTCCGTTTCGGCAAGGGATGTGCTGTCCATTCTGGAAAAAATCAACGAAAAGTACCGCACAACCATTGTGATTATTACCCATAATGAAGGAATAGCCGGTATGGCGGACCGTGTTATCCGCATTCACGACGGAAAAATCGTCAGCAATGTGGAGCAGCAAAAGGCAAGTGTAAAGGAGTTGACAATCTGATGACTTTACAACGAAAAATAACCAGAAGTATCAAAAAGAATCTGTCCTTTTATCTGACGGGAAGCCTGCTCACCGCGATTACGGTCATGCTGCTGATTGGCGCGTTTGCGGTCAGCGAGTCCCTGTATACCTGGGCAGATGCGTATTATGAAAAAACAAACATAGAGGATGCCAGCTTCCAGACGCAAATTCCGATTACGGAAGAAGAAATGGCGCAGTTAGAAAAAGACTATGACCTGACACTGGAAAAGCAGGAATATCTGGACTTTGCCTATCAGGACACCAAGCTGCGTCTGTTTTCCCCTACGGAGAAGATGGACTATTATACCATCATGGAGGGAAGCGACCTGAAAGAACCGGGGGATATCCTTCTTACCTACCGCTATGCAAAAGCCAACAACATCGCCATAGGGGACACGATGGTTATCGGACAGGACGGAACGGCAGCAAAGAGCGCGGGACAGGACAGCACGGCAGCACAAAGTGCAGGACAGGTCGATATTGTGAGTGCAGAGCAGGGTGACAGTGTGAGCGCAGAGGAAAAGTCCTTTACTGTGCGCGGGCTCATCATGAAATCCGATTATGCGGTTATGTTATATGATTTGACGGAAACCGCAGCGGATAAGTCCGGCTTTGGTATTGGCATTGTATACCCCGAAGACTTTGCAGTGCTGGGAAACGGTGCACTGCAGTATTCGGTTCGCTACCTGGACAGGGACAAAGAGACCGCCTTCCGTACGGAAATTTATGAAAAATACGACACGCAGGAATATCTGGAAAAAGCCGCCAATTCCCGTATTTCCCTGATTTACAGCGAAGCGGATGATTTAGCGGCGGAATTTTCCCTGTATGCTCCCATCATTATGATAATCGTGGTGGCAGTGATTGCCATGGTTCTTCGGAGAATGATAAAGAGGGACGGAAAGACCATCGGTACCCTGATGGCGCTTGGCTACCGGAAGGGTGAACTGGTGCGTCATTACATGGTGTACGGCATGGTGCCCGCCATTGCCGGTGATATCATAGGTGTTATAGGAAGCATTCCTTTTGCAAAACTGTTCTGTGCATTTTATTTTCAGGATTTGGAATATACGGAGTATCAGGTTGTCATGCCCTGGAAGTTAGTGGGTGTTGCGGTCCTGTTCCCGATTGTGGTTTACGGACTGGTTTCCTATCTGGTTCTGAACAAAGCCTTGCAAGCCGATGCGGTGTCCCTGCTTCACGGCTTGCAGAAAGAAAAAAATGTGCATGTTTTCCGCAACAGCCAGGCCAATCTGAAGCTTGTTTACAATGTGCGTGCGGTATTTATGAATGCCTCCCGGAGCATCACGCTGATTATCGGTATTGCGGTTGCCACGCTTTGTATTGTGCTGGGCGGCTCCTTCCAGGATGCATGGAACAATTTGCTGGAAAACAAAGTGCCTTTAGCCATGCTGGGCGGACAGTACGAGTATGGATTTAAAAACTACCAGACGGAAAATCCTTACGGCGGAGATGCTATTTTTGATGTAAGCTTCGGCGCAAGTGCAGATGACTCCCGTTTCAACCTTATCGGTTATGATGAAGAAAATGATATTTTCCATGAAACCGTGGACGGTAAGGCGCCGGTTTACGGGGAATATTATATGACGAGCTCGGCAGCAAGAACCTACGGCATAAAGCCGGGGGATGAGTTCGCCTTTTACAATACCGTCACCATGCAGGAAACCAAGGTGGTGATAAGCGGCATTGTGGAAAATGATGTTCTGCAGCTTGTCCTGACCAGCAAGCAGAACATGGCGGATATTTTAGGCAGACCCGACACGGAATACAATGTGATTATCAGCAAAGAAAAGCTGGATATTCCGGCGGACCTGCTTCGGAAAAACGCATCCTTGAAGGACTATGAAAATCAGGTAAAACGTCTGTCGTCAGTTTCCGGCATCGTCCTGCAAATCTTAAAAGTACTGGGCGTGATTATCTGTCTTCTGATGATAAATATGATGTCCGGCATGATTGTGGAAGAAGGAAAGAGAAATATTTCCATGCTGGAGGTGCTGGGCTACAGAAGCAAAGAAGTGCGGCAGTTTGTAATGACATCCAATCACCTTCTGGTGCCCATCGGATTTGTGGTGGGAGTACCGCTTGGCTATTTGACCGCTTATTCCATGATGGCGGCATCTGCCCAGTCATCGGGTATGTATATGGGGCTGCCCGTAAAGCCGCTCACCATTCTGGTAAGTGCGGCAATCGTGGCGGTGGCATATGTACTTTCTCTGTGCCTGTCCGGCAGAAAGCTGAAAAAGGTGGATATGGTCGAAAGCCTGAAGTGCCCGTTGGAATAACCGGAAAATCTGAATGAGCATTAGAACAGCTTTTCCCGGGAAACTGAACTTAAGCAGCCTTGTTGCTCTTCTTGCACAGAACAACCATCCAGACAGTAAAGATAACCAGAGCGCCCAGGCTCATGTTGGAGCAGGCAATACCGTTAAGCACGGCGGAAGTGTTCATTTTTCCGAGACCGTTAAACAGAATTTTGAACAGCAAAGGGTTGATAATCCACATCCAGCCGGGCAGGCAGGTTTTCTTCTTGGCAATGATGAGAGCCATGGTAACGACATTGATAAAATAGAACAGGAAGAAAACGACGAAACAGGGAACTATGTAGCCGCCCTGCTCCTGTAGGATAACGGTCAGGATGTTGTCATCGGGTGCCGTGCCGGTTTCCAGTGCTTTCTTCATACCGGTGAGCAGATAGCAGCAGATAATATGGATGGCACCGCCGAAAGCAACGAAAGCGTAAAGCGATGCCCGGTATAATCTGGCAAGCAGAGAAGTTTTATCTTCCGTAATCTCATACAAAACATAATATCCGAAAATAGAAACAGGAATGCCCACATAGCCGAAGAAACCGGCAAGTCCTATCCGGGTGTAGCTGATTTTCTTGGCAGCCAGGATGTACTGACCGAAAGCACCGACGGCGCCAACGGAGTCCACGCCCAAAAGCAGGCAGTCGCCAATCATGTTCAGAACTGCGCCAATCATTCCGTAGATAAGAAGTTTTTTCACTTTAGATAAATTGTAAGTATTCATTTTTGTCCTCCCGTATTAGAAATAGCATGCTGTGAAACGATAATTTTCGCTTAATCACAATAGTTAGCTTGTGCTAATCAAAAGGATTATAGCACTGTGAGGAGAAAAAGGAAAGTCCCGATTTAGCAGGAAAAGGAAAGTCACGATTTAGCAGGAAAAGGAGAGTCCCCTGCTTTAAGGAAAATGAAATGGTAAAAAGAAAGAAAAATAAATTTCAAAAAAATAAAATTGGGTATTGCAAAAACTTTGGAGTTCGTATATAATGCATAAGGTAGTCAGCTAAAGGGCTATCGCCAAACGGTAAGGCAACGGACTCTGACTCCGTCATTTCAAGG
>OIYP01001516.1_pt1 | contig 11079 bp, 7 predicted proteins | sample 1588261 | NCBI WGS metagenome assembly OIYP01 (sample SAMN03283293) | human gut metagenome | biome: human-associated habitat; material: feces | host: Homo sapiens | place: Peru | collected 2012
GCAGACTGCAAAAACTTGTCGGAAAAGCCCGTAAGGGGTTTTCCGACAGCCTGAGGGGCGGCAAAGGCCGCCCCTGTTTTGTGTTTGGGAATGGGTTTCCGCGCTATATGACTGCCAGAACCAGCAGCAGGACGAAGATACCGATCAGCACTGCCCGGAAGACCAGGCCTACAATGGCGCCCTTCTTCAGGGCCTTGTAGTTGCGGATGTAATTGTGGGTGCGGAAGATGTGGGCGCCCAGCAGGCTCAGCAGGGGCAGCAGGAAGCCCAGGAAATTGTACCAGAAGCTGCCGGTGTCCCGGGCGGGAGCCATATGAATCTCCTCGGGAGAGGCCTCTTTCTTAGGCGTCTGCTTGGGAGGCTCATTTTCATCCCGGATGGTGATGCTCTTGATGGGCACATTCTTGGCCCGCAGAGCCTTGTACTCCTCGATCTCCTTCTTGTTGCCGTAGACAAAGTGGTTGTTGCCGATGTCCACCATCTCGGGCTTATCCTCGCTGTAGTCATGAATGGAGGGGTCGTAGGTGAACAGCTCCTTGTTCTTCTCCAGCTTGGGGTCGGGGATGGGGATGGCGGAGATCAGGCTCTTGGTATAGGGGTGCATGGGGTAGTTGAACAGCTCCTCCGCCTCAGCCACCTCCACGATATCGCCCTTGTAGATAACGCCGATGCGGTCAGAGATGAACCGGACAATGGACAGGTCGTGGGCGATGAACAGATAGGTGGTGCCCTGCTCCCGCTGGAACTTTTTCAGCAGGTTCAGCACCTGGGCACGAATGGAAACGTCCAGTGCGGAAATGGGCTCGTCGGCAACCACCAGCTCCGGCTCCATGATCATGGCACGGGCCAGGCCGATTCTCTGGCGCTGGCCGCCGGAGAACTCGTGGGGGTACCGGGTCAGGTGCTCAGGCAGCAGGCCCACCTCGTTGATCATCTTCTCCACCTTTTGCACGCGGTCCGCCTCATTCTTGTACAGGTGGAAGTTGTAAAGGCCTTCGGAGACGATGTAGTCCACGGTGGCGCGCTCGTTCAGAGACGCGGCGGGATCCTGGAAGACCATCTGGATGTTCCGGATGACCTCCCGGTCCAGAGAGTGGGGGATCTTACCGGAAATGCGGACACCCTTGTAAAGGATCTCACCGGCGGCGCAGGGGTTGACCCGGATGACGGCGCGGCCAATGGTGGTCTTACCGGAACCGGACTCGCCCACCAGGGAAAAGGTCTCGCCCTTGTAAATATCTAAAGACGCATTCTTGACTGCCTTGAAGGCCTTGTCGCCCTTGCCGAACTCAATGTCCATATTGCGGACGGACAGCAGGACCTCCTTGCCGGTCTTCTCGTCAATGGGGCCATGCTCAGGGAAATGCCTGGAAGTTGCATCCATCTTTGTTGTTTCGTTACTCACAGCAGCATGACCTCCTTTCAAATGTTAAATGCTTCCACGAGCTTCTCGTGAAGGTTGCAAATGATCTCGGGCTTTTCGATCTTGGGCGCTCTGGGATCCAGGAGCCAGGTCTTGGCGTAATGGGTGTCGCTGACCTTGAACATGGGCGCATCCTGCAAGGTATCGATTTTCAGGCAGTAGGGATTCCGGGGCGCGAAGGGGTCGCCCACGATCTTATTGTACAGAGACGGAGGCGTGCCGGTAATGGAATAGAGCTCCGTATTCCGCTGGGCCAGCTGGGGCAGGCTGGAGAGCATGGCCCAGGTGTAGGGGTGCCGGGGATCGTAGAAAACGTCCTCCACGGTGCCCAGCTCCACGATCTGACCGGCATACAGCACGGCCACACGGTCCGCAATGTTGGCAACCACGCCCAAATCGTGGGTGATGAAGACGATGGTGTAGCCGAATTCCTTCTGCAGGTCCTTGATGAGCTTCAGAATCTGGGCCTGAATGGTCACGTCCAGAGCGGTGGTGGGCTCGTCACAAATCAGGATCTTGGGCTGGCAGGACAGAGCAATGGCAATAACGATTCTCTGCCGCATACCGCCGGAATACTGGAAGGGGTAATCGTCAAACCGGTTCTCGGCATTGGGGATGCCAACCTTCTTCATCAGCTCCATGGCGCGGATCCTGGCCTCTGCCTCAGAACAGTGCTGGTGCTTGAGGATGATGGAGGTGATCTGCTGGCCGATGGTGATAATGGGGTTCAGCGAGGTCATGGGGTCCTGGAAAACCGTGGCGATCTTCTTGCCGCGAATCTGGGTCAGATCCTTGCTGTACTTGATATTGGCCAGGTCCAGCACGCAGCGGCCGAACAGGCGGTTCTCCGCCTCGTCCTCCAGCTTGACCCGGAAGGTCACGACGCTGAACACATCGTTGCGCACCTCGTCGGAATCCATATCCAGGCCCTGGCGCATGGCTTCCCGGCAGCATTTCAGCAGCTTGCGGATCATCTTATTCCGGGAGACCACGTCATAGCGGCCCACGGACAGATAGATCTCCTTGGCCAGATTCACATTGCGGGTGTGCTGCTCCAGGGTAATGGCCTCGGAGATCTCCTTGCGGTACTGCTCCTTCAAATCGGCCATCTTCCTGGCATAGGCCTCGTTATAGGACGTATCGGCGGCAGCGGCCTTGGCCTTTTCCTGCTGGGCCTTCTTGCGCTCCTCTTCCACAGCCTCGATCTGCTTATCCAGGGCGCTGATCTTGGCAGCAGCTTCCTTCATCTTGTCCTTCTCGTGGGAATCCAGGGTCTGCTTGTGGTTGAAGGTCTCGGCCCGCTCAAAGCGCAGGTCGGAGAGCTTTTCCTGGAAGGCCTCGTCCTCCTCATCGGAGATGGAGGCCTTGGCCTTCTTCTCGGCCTCCAGAGCCTTCATGGCCTTATAGGTGTCTGCGCCGTGCTCCAGCCTGGAATAGGCGTCCAGCTTCAGGCGGATGGAGGTCATGCGCACATCTTCCTTGTGGCCCACATCCAGGGTGACTTCCGCCAGATCCGGGTCGTTGAAGATGATTTTGCCGCTGTCCACATAGCCATTGGAATCCAGCATATTGGCAAAGGTCTTGGTGAATACGGACTTGCCGGAGCCGGACTCACCCACGATGGCGATGGACTCGCCATCATAGATATCCAGGCTGATGCCGCGGATGGCGGTCAGGGAACGTCCGCGGACCTTGAATTTGACAACCAGGTCCTGAACGGACAGCAATACTTTTTTCTCTTCCATGTTCCGTCCTCCTTACATATGGGTTCTGGGGTCGGATGCGTCGCCCAGATTCTGGCCCACCACGTACAGAACCACGGTGATGATGGAAGCGATGGCCACGGGGCTCCAGAACTCCATCTGCCAGCCGGGGGTGACCATGGCGGCTTCCGCGGCATAGATCAGACGGCCCAGAGACATTTCGCTCATGCCCATGCCGATGTAGGACAGGAACACCTCATAGGAGATGTAGCTGGGCAGCTCGGTGGCAAGCAGGGTCACGATGACGGAAGTCATGAAGGGCAGGATGTTCTTGGTAGCGATCTTGAAAATAGAGGTGCCCAGGCAGCGGGAAGCCAGATTGTACTCCCGATCCCGGATGATCAGCACCTGGGTACGGATAAAATAGGCAATGCTCAGCCAGCCAACCACCGTCAGTGCGAACACCATGGTCCAGAAGGTGGGCGAGAACAGCATGGACAGAACGGAGATGATCAAAATCATGGGCACGTTGCCGATGATGGTATAGACCTCCATCATGACCATATCCACCTTCTTGGAGAAGCCCCACACGGCGCCCAGCATGACGCCGATGGTCATATTGATGGCAGCGCAGATGAACGCCAGGGAGATGGAGATACGGGAGCCGTTCCACACGGCATCGAAGGTGGACTCGCCGGAAGCGCCGGAACCCAGGATCCATTTCAGCTCATGGCCGAAGTAATCCAAAGCCTGAGCAGGTCCCAGATGCTTTGCGTTGGGATCCAGCAGGTTTGCGTAGGGGTCGTAGCTTGTAACAGAGGGATAAATGTAGGCAAACAGGATCACGAACAGCAGAAGACACAGGGCGATGATGTTCACCTTTTTCCGGAAGAACACCCGAAACACGGACTTCCAATAGGAATACCTGGGCGCAGCGATCTTCTCAGACTCCGCGTCGGAATGGGATACGGGAGCAAACAGCTCTTCGTCGGTATACTGATTCAAATCTTCATGCATATTGCTCACCTACCCTTGGAAGTAAAGGAAATTCTGGGATCCACCAGAGAAATGAGGATATCGCCCAGGATGTTCGAGATTACCGTCAGTATGGCGTAGAACAACGTCACGCCGACAATCACGCCATTGTCGTACTTGTTGATGGCCTGGGTCAGCAGGTTGCCTGCGCCGGGGACGGAATAAATACGCTCGGTGATAATGGCGCCGGTCATGGCAAACAGCAAACTGCTGGGAATGCCGTGGACAATGGGAATGGCGGCGTTCTTCCAGATGTGCTTGGTGAAGATCTCGTTTTCACTGAGGCCGCCGGACCGGGCGAACTTGACATAGTCGCTGTTCATCTGGTCGATCATGTAGCGGCGCATCCACTTCATCAGGTTGGCAATGCTGGGCAGAGCCAGGGAGATGATGGGCAGCACATACATGGCCTTGCTGTTGGTATCCATATCGAAGGAGGTGGGCAGCTTGAAGACGCTGCCGCCAATGGCCTTGAACAGGAAGATATAGGCAAGGCTGGGCACGGCGATAATGAACATGATATAGAACGTGCCGATTTTATCCAGCAGGCCGTCCTTATAGCGGGCCATGAACAGGCCCAGAGGAAGGCCGATCACATAGGAAAGAATCGTTGCGATCACACCGATAACGAAGGAAAAGCCCATCTTGGACATATTGTTCTTATGGGTAATGGTATTGGTGTAGTCGTCCACAAACCTTGTGGCGTACATAGCGCTCTGTTCCAGAGAACCGGCCACATAGGTAGCTGTATGCAGGTCATCCGCGCTCTTCTCGGAGTGGCCCGTGGGGAAGATCACATCCTTCAGAATGTACGAGCCCTGAGAGGTGGTCATGGTCTCGAACACGTCAATTCCCCGGTTCACCGTGTAGCTTTCGCCCAGATGCAGCGTGGCGAAATTCTGATGGATAAAGGGGAAAGAATTGTCGAAGTAAAGCAGATATTTGTGCATGGTACCGTTGCCAATAATGGCGGGAGAGAACTTCGTTCCGCCGTAAACGGGATCATACAGAGTAAAGGTAAGCGTCCGGGGACCAATGTCCGTGGCTTCGTCCACATAGTGAACATTGTCAAAGAAAATCAGGTCCGCGAAGTAGCTGACAACTCGCTTAATGAGCGGACGATCACGGGTGGCATAAATCACTGCCTGACCGCCGTCCTTGACCTGGCCGTTTTTCTTCCGATCCGCGTCCAGGCGGGTAATGGTATAGCCCTGGGATTCATATTCCTGGGTAAATTTCGCAATGTACTCGTTGGCCGTGTCGGAAGCCTTCTCAGCAGTGACACCGATTTTCATCGCGTCGGAGCGGGTTGCGTCGTCAATTTCTCCGCTGGAGAAAAGGCTCTTGATATAGTCGGAATAGGTGGAATAATCAATATAGCCGAAAGCCTTATAGCGGCTCTGCTCGTAGGTAATTCGGCTGTTGCTCTGCATTTTGGAATAGTTCGGGTCGCCGGCAAAAATGGTGGTACGATCCATCAGGGAATAAACCAACACCATAATCAAAACGACAACGCAAACCGCAGATAATATACCCTTCAGGATTCTAACGAATGTGTATTTCGCCACGGTATCACCCTTTTTCGTTTTATTTTGAAAGATCGGAAGCCCTGAATCAATCGGCAGAGCCTCTGCCCATTGATTCAGAGTTTCCTTTGCGCAGGTAGCGGAAAATGTGGGGGAGAAAAACTCCCCCACATCAGGTCAACCTAAATGGTGTTGTGCGGAATTAGTACAGGCCGATCTGCTTGGCCATGTAGCCGTAGGGCTGAATGGTATCCAGATAGGACTGCGCATCGCCGTAGTCAGGACCCCAACCGGAAGTACCGGGAGCAACGTCGTAGTTGGCTTCGTTGCCGGTGCTGGTACGGTAGTAGGAGTAGCTGTAAGCGGTGTTGTCGGCATAGGCAACCAGATCAACAACAACCTTGCCGCCCAGGACCTTCTCAATGGACTGCTTGTAGGCGTTCATACGGTTGGTGACGCTCTCGCTGTAGGAGCCGTAGGGCACATCGATGTGGATGGGGTTCTCAGCGGAGACCTCAACGCCAACCTGAGCCAGCTCAGCAACAGCCTTGTCCAGGTACTCCACGGCAGCATCGGGATTGAACCAGCCATCGAAGCCGTCGCCGGAGCCGGCGCCGTCGTTGCCCGCGGGATCCCAAACCTTGATGGGATAGCCATCGGCATCCAGCTGAGCCTGCTCGATCTGGCCGAAGTAAGTACCGGCGGGGAAGGTGGTAGCCTCGCCGTTGATCTCAACGGTGACCTCAGCAGTGGTAACCTGGAAGTCGCCGGGGACATAGGCATTTCTCAGGGAAGCGTACTTCAGCTCCTCGCCAACGATGGTGGAGTTGAAAGCGCCGCGGTCGAAAGCCAGACCCAGAGCGTTCCGGAAGTTCTTGTTGTTCAGAGCAGCCCGGGTAGCGGCCTTCTGCTCGTCGGTCTGCGTGGAAACACCAACGGTGTTGTCGTTGAAGTTTGCCCAGGAACCACGGTGGACGTTGAGCCAGCCGCAGTAGGTGGAGCCGTCGTTAGCGGTGGTGTAGTGATACAGATCGAAGTAGGTCTTGTCGGAGCCTTCGGGCTTATCCTCCTTGGCCAGAACCAGAGAAGAGGAGTTAAAGGCGCAGCCGGCTACGGTGCCGTCCTTCGCCTCGTTGTACATACGCAGAGGATCGGAACCGTCGTTGAAGTAGATGTTGATGTTGTGGGTCTGCACAGAGTCAGCATCCCAGTAAGAGGGGTTGGCAACATAGCTGGTCACATTCTTCTCGGTGAAGTTCTTAACCAGATAAGCGCCGCAGTAAGCGATGTTGGCAGGAGTGGTGCCGTAGTTGCCGGAGGTGTACTCCTCGCCCTCAGCGCCGAAGGTGCCGCCCTGAGCCTTGTAGAAAGCCCGGTTCAGAGGAGCGAAGCAGCCATAGCCCATCATGGACAGGAATGCGGGGAAGGGAGCTTCCAGAGTGTACTCCAGGGTGTACTCGTCAACAGCCTTGACGCCGACCTCGGCGAAATCGGTAACCTCACCGCTCAGGTAAGCATCATAGTTCTTGATGCCGCAGCCACTGCTGCTGGTCATCAGATAGCCCAGAGCATCGTTGTTATCGAGAACGTGCTCCATGGAAGCGACCCAGTCGTCAGCGGTCACTTCGCCCAGCTCACGACCCTGCTGGTCAACCCACTTCACACCCTGACGCAGGTGGAAGGTGTAAACAGTGCCGTCCTCGGAAACCTCATAGCTCTCGGCAATACCGGGCTGCTGCACGTTCTTGGCATCGTACTCCAGCAGAGGAGCCCAAGTAGGTGCGACGAAGTAGTGGTCAGAGGTATAGCTGGAGGCAATGCCATCCCAGGTAGCCAGCTCATAGTTAATCGCATAGTTCCAGGTGTCGTTCAGGGTGTAGCCGTGCTCGTCCAGGTAAGCCTTGGCAGCCTCGAGCCAGGAAGCAGCGTCTTCGCTCTCGCCCCACAGAGCGGTCAGAGCAGAGCGATCCTCAGAGGTGATCAGCTCGTTGGCAACCAGCTTGGAGTGCCATCTGTACTCGTCAACGCCCCAGGAAGTGGTGGTGTCGGTACGGGGAACCACACGGTTCATAGCGAAAGCGCCGCCGTTGCCGTACACAGGGGAGAAGACGCCGGACTCCATCAGCTTGGCGTCCGCCATAGCCATCTTGGCCATACGCAGATTCAGGTCGGTGATCTCAGACTTGGCGTCCTGATAGTATTCATTGAATTCGCCCAGGTTCCAGTCATACAGAGCATCGGAAGCGTCGTCGTAATCCATAGCGTCGATAGCAGCCCAGTCAGGACCGGTATAGACGTCGCCAGCCGCTTCAGTGGCAGCAGTGGTCTCGGCGGGAGCCGTAGTCGCAGCTGTTGTCGCGGCGGGGGTGCTGCTGCTGCAGGCCGCCATGGAAAGCACCATGGTCAGAGCAAGCAACAGGGCCAGAAATTTTTTCATTGTTCTTCCTCCTTTTTCATTTTGCAGGAATTTGAATTTTTTATTTCACATTCCTGCATAAATCGCTTGGTCTCAAGTGACTTGTGTGCATGATACCACGTTCACCCGTGAAAATCAATAGGAAATTTGCGTAAAATCCTTTTTTCGGCAGCATTTCTACCGAATGCACAAAGGGAAGGACCATGAAAACATAGTTTTGTAAAAGTTTGCCATGCTAAAGTCTCCACACCGCACGTACATACGTTCTGCTCGCACCGACATTTTATTAAAATTACTTTCGTTTTTTTGACCTTTCTATTTCAAATAGCCGCCATTCCAAAACACTTGTGCTTTAAACGCGCACATTTTGCAACCCATTCTTTTTTTCTTTCACATTTTCGTAAATCTGCCCAATTTTGGGGGAGTTTGTCCGTCCATATGCTCAAAACGCCTGTCCGCTTGGCAGAGAATAGCAAAAGAAATGACCCCTGACGATTTGCTTTCGCATCCTCGTCAGGGGTCATCTCTGTTCGCTCTTATTATCTAACATCCTTGGTTAACCTCTCTTTCTGCGGATTGTGGGGCCGCTTCCTGCAATGGCTGTCTCCGCGATACAGTGCTTTCCTTTCTTCGGCAACGAACTCTATTTGAAGCGGAGATACACAGGATGCCCTGCCCTTGGCCTAAGTTTCCTCGAGCCCATCGGTGGATACCCTTTCTTTTCTTTGTTTCTTTCCAAAGTCCGGTTGTTCGGTTTTTCTTTGGTCCTTTCTTGGTATCTCTCCCTTGTGACTATAGGATAGCACAATATTGCCTTGAATTCAAGATGCCATTTTGTATATATTTAACATTTTTATTTTGTACATTGTGCACAATTCAATTTTTTATTTATCATTCTCACAATTCAGCACATTCCGTTTGTTGTGAACATGTTGTAATAGTGGATGTGCTCCGCTATCAACCTGTGCATAATAACGACTCTTTCTATGTTTCATTCCTTTGCTCCACACTGGCTATCAGCCGGTCAAAATCGCTCTGATACAATCTATCCTGAATAACGCGGAATTTTTCATACTCACTTTCCGCAAAAGTTTTCGCAATCGCTGCCGTTACCTTGCCTTTATGCCGGAGCACCTCCTCCTCGTTGAACTGCAAAAAGGCATCCAACCGCGCAGCCCAATCCCGCATATACATAATATTTCCGCGGCGGGCCTGCCGTTCGGCGTAATCCAAGTACATTGTAACGATTTCGTTGAGGTTCCCCATCTCATCTTCGTTTAAATAATTTTTAGCTATCGTAACATCTGATTTACGAATTCTTCCATTTGGTGCGTTTTTCCACGTTGTCAGTCCCATATTCGGTTTTGCACTATCTGCACGATCGTAGATGATCTCAGCTGCAGTATGCCTCGTAATTGCATAATGCAGTTTGTTCTGCACTGTTGCAAAGAATTCTTTTGTGACAGGGCTGTCTGCATCATAGTCAGCACTGCATTGTGAATAGATATCCGTAATCTTCTGGTAAAAGCGACGTTCGCTGGAACGTATATCACGAATACGCTCCAGCTGCTCTTCAAAATAATCTTTTCCAAAGAAGTTCTCCGGGTCTTTCAGGCGCTCGTCATCCATAACGTAGCCCTTGATGATATATTCCTTCAATATTCTGTTGGCCCAGATGCGGAACATAGTCGCTTTCTTGGAATTTACCCTATATCCAACTGCAATAATTGCATCCAAATTGTAGTATCTTGTCGGATATTTCTTCCCATCTGCAGCAGTTGTTTCCAAAATGGATACAACTGCGCTTTCCATCAGCTCGCCGGAGGCAAAGATATTTTTCAGGTGCTTCGAGATGGCTGCTTTCTGAACCTCGAACAATTCAGCCATCTTAGCCTGCGTCAGCCATAGATTCTCCCGATATAGCAAGATCTCAACTTTGACATCACCGTTATCTGTTCTGTAAAACAGCACTTCTCTTGTTTCATACGGAGTGATCGCCGTCTCCTTATCCACTGTCAATATTCTCCTCTCCATTTTTTGATGTACCCGCGGCCATTGTATCAACCGTTCCTGGCTTCGTCAAGGCCAAACTTTTCCTTTTGCTGCGGGAAGTTAAGGTATTTGATATGACAGTCTCACATTTTGGCCGATTTGCTTCTACCTTCTGACATAGTCGCCAATGAATGATCTATTTTCCAGCAATTGACATATCTTCCGTAGATAGATATAATGTTTCATAGAAAGATGGAAAGGACGATCACAACGATGAACGAAGATAGAATTGCCCGGCTCTACGGTGACTGCGTCCGGTTTCACGGGCACGACTGCCCGCTACTGGCCCTGGGGGTACGGGTGTGCGAGACGGCGCTGGACCGGCTGAAGCTGGAGGATCCCGCCCCGGGCAGGCTGGTGTGCGTCTCGGAATTTGACGGCTGCTGCGTGGACGCCATTCAGATCGGCCTGCACTGCACGGCCGGTGCCAAGCATCTGCTTTACTACAAGACAGGGAAACTGATTTTCACGGTGTATGATCTGGAAACCGGCGCTGACGTCCGCATCTGCGTCCGAAAGGAAATTGCCGAAGATATCCGGCAGATGGAGCCGGAAGCCGTGCTTGCCGCCCCGGAGGACGCACTGTTCACTTTTGAAAAAGCCCATCCGCTGACCCCGCGCACCCTTGCCAAGGTTCGGCGCACCTGCACCACCCCCGCCCCCTCTGTCCCTCACCGCATCTCCGGCGTGCAGGACTGCCCGGATCAGTTCCGGAAATTCGATTCCCAGAATTAAATTTTTAGAGGCTGTGTAAAATAGGCCCATATGGGTCAAAATGTCCAAAAGAAAACTGTCATTGCGAACCAGTGACCGCCGTCACTGGTGTGGCAATCCCCCGGATAGGAGTAAAATCCGGGATTTTCAATCGAAGATGTTTGAAAATCGGGGGGATTGCCACACCAGCGTGCGCGCTGGTTCGCAATG
>OIYP01001518.1_pt1 | contig 11074 bp, 8 predicted proteins | sample 1588261 | NCBI WGS metagenome assembly OIYP01 (sample SAMN03283293) | human gut metagenome | biome: human-associated habitat; material: feces | host: Homo sapiens | place: Peru | collected 2012
CCGCCTCTACAGTTTCGACCAAGACGCCGACGCCGAGCGCAACGTGCCTGCGGACGACGGGCGCTTCACCTTCGTCAGGAGCAACTTCCGCTACCTCACCAATTGGGTGCGCTACTACGGGCTGACGGCTGTCGACGGCATACTGGCCGACCTCGGCGTGTCGAGCCACCACTTCGACGACGAGACCCGCGGCTTCTCCTTCCGTTTCGACGCCCCGCTAGACATGCGCATGAACGGACGCGCCGGACTGACCGCCGCCGACGTCGTCAACCGCTATGACGAGGCCGCCCTGGCACGCCTCTTCCGCCTCTACGGCGAGCTCAAAAACGGTCGCAGCCTCGCCGCCGCCATCGTGCGCCAGCGCCAGAACGCGGAGATACGCACCGTCGAACAGCTCGTCGGCATCGCCAGCCCGCTCACTGGCCGCGACCGGGCGAAGAAAGACCTGGCCAAGGTGTTCCAGGCCCTGCGCATCGAGGTCAACCACGAGATGGACGCGCTGCAGGAGATGCTCACCGCCACCGCGCAGGTGCTCCGTCCCGGTGGCCGCCTCGTCGTCCTGACCTACCACTCGCTCGAAGACCGCATGGTCAAGAACTTCATGCGGGCCGGCAACGTCGAGGGCGAGGTGGCGCAGGACTTCTACGGCAACCGCATCAGCACCATGCGCCCCGTCACCAACAAGGTGATCGTCCCCGACGCCGACGAGCAAGAGCGCAACCCCCGCAGCCGCAGTGCCAAACTGCGCATCGCCGAGCGCACCGACGTCCAGACACACCACGACAATGAAAGATAAGGAACCAGACAACAACGGGCACGACACCCTGCCCGATGATCTTCTAGACCGCGCCACGGCCACACAGCAGGCCGGTGAGGCCGGTGAGGCCGCCGCGACGGAGCCAGCCGACGCTGCGCCGAAACGCCAGCGCAGCGAGCGCGAGGAGCGGGCGCGCCGCGCCTTCAAGCAGCTGACCGACATCGACGACGAGGACGACGACACCGGTGGCAACCTCAGCCTGCGCGGCATTCTCGGTGGCGACATACTCGGCTCAGCGCGCTTCCGCCGCCAAATATGGTATATCCTCTTCGTCTGCATCCTGGCCATCATCTACATCAGCAACCGCTATGCCTGCCAGCGCATGGAGATACGCCGCGAAGAGCTCAACCGTGAGCTCGCCGACCGCAAGTTCAAGGCCCTGACCATCTCCGCAGAGCTCACCGAGTTCTCCATGCGCAACAACATCGAGGGCAACCTGCCCGACTCCACACTCGGCACCCCGACCAACGCCTCCTACTACCTCCCTATCGACCCCGCCGACAGTGCCGGCGGAGAAGCACAGGCCGACTGAGGCACGGCGCGCCCGGCACGGGCACCACTCCACATAGACACAAAGACTTGTTCGCCTCATGAACTTCCAGAGCAAAAAAACCATGCCGCGTTACTTCCTCGTGACGCTCGTATTGGCCCTGGCCGGCATCTGTGCCGTCGGCAAGGCCATCTACACCATGACCATCGACCGCGACCGCTGGATACGCATGAGCCAACTGCTCGTCCGCCAAGACCGCCCCCTGCCGGCCAAGCGCGGCAACATCCTCGCCGCCGACGGGCAAATTCTCGCCGCCTCGCTCCCGGAATACCAGATCTACTTCGACTTCATGTCATGGGAGCGCGACGACAGCATGCGCGTCAAAGACCAAGTGCGCCGCGACACGCTCCTGAAAGACTCCATCCTCGACCTGGCCTGCAAGGGCATGCACCGCATCTTCCCCGACATCGACCCCGCGCGGCTCAAGGCACACCTCAAAGAGGGCCGCAAACAGAAGAGCCACTACTGGCCCGTCTACACCGCCGACGTCAGCACCCTGCCCCTGCGCCCGGGCCGCAACCGCCGCATCACCTACATCGAATACAGCGAGGTGCGCGAGCTGCCGCTGTTCAACGTCAAGTCGAGCGTCAACTATGTCAAGACCGAAATGCGCAAGCGTCCCTTCGGCGAGATGGCGCGCCGCACCATCGGCGACTTCGAGGACACCGCCCGCTATGGCCTCGAACTGACCTTCGACTCCCTTCTGGCCGGGCACCCTGGCCGGTTCCATTACCAGAAGGTGCTCAACCGCAAGGTGCAGATCGTCGACGAGCCGGCTGTCGACGGGTGCGACGTCGTCACGACCCTCGACGTCAGCATGCAGCAGATCTGTGAGCAGGCCCTCGGCGAGAAACTCAAAGAGATCGACGCGAAGTCGGGTGTCTGCATCCTCATGGAGACCGCCACCGGCGACATCAAGGCCATGACCAGCCTCTCGCGGCACAGCGACGGCACCTACCACGAAGACCGTGCACACGCCGTCACCGACCTCTACGAGCCCGGCTCGGTGTTCAAGCCCCAGTCGTTCCTCGTGGCCTTCGACGACGGCATGATCAAGATGACGGACGCCGTCAACGTCGGGGGCGGCATCCACAACTTCGGCCAGCGCAAGATGAAAGACCACAACTGGCGCTCGGGCGGCTACGGCACCCTCACCGTGCCGCAGATCATCGGCAACTCGTCAAACGTCGGTGTGAGCGTGCTCATCAACGAGCACTACCACGACAACCCGCGCCGCTTCGTCGACGGCCTCTACCGCATCGGCTCGGCCGAAGACCTGAAGATTCCCCTGCCCGGCTACATGAAGCCCCGCATACGCCGCCCCGGCGAAGGCGCCTACTGGTCGGCTACGACGCTGCCCTGGATGAGCATCGGCTACGAGACACAGGTGACGCCCATCAACACCCTGACCTTCTACAACGGCATCGCCAACAACGGCCGCCTCGTCCGCCCACGGCTGGTCAAGGCCGTCACGCGCGACGGCGAGACGGTCAGGAAATATCCTGTCCACGTCCTGCGCGAGCACATGGCCAGCACCGAGGCCGTCAGCGACGTCAGGGCCTGCCTGGAGTATGTGACCACCCGCGGCGTCGGCAAGGCCGCCGCCTCCCGCCTCTTTCCCGTGGCCGGCAAGACCGGAACGGCGCAAATCTGGACCGGCGGCGGGCGGACGTCGGAATATTTCATTACCTTTGCGGGATACTTCCCCGCCGACAAGCCGCTCTACTCGTGCATCGTCTGCATCCGCAAGCCGGCGCCGGCGTCGGGCGGCGGCATGTGCGGCCCCGTCTTCAAGCGCGTGGCCGAGGCCATCATGGCCCGCAAGCGCATCGCTGATTACACCGCCGCCCGCGACACGACGCGCACCGCTGGCACCCTGCAATGCCCCGGCGACATGCGCGCCACGAGCCGCCTCTTCAGCGGACTGGGACTGCCGGCGCCGGGCAACCTCGCCAGCGCCAATGCTCCGGCGTGGGGCGTCATGAAGCTCTACAGCGGACAGGCCGACGCACAACCGGCCGAAGCCATGACCGGACGCGTCCCCGACGTCACAGGCTACGGACTGCGCGACGCCGTCTGCCGGCTCGAGGAGATGGGACTGCGCGTCAAGGCCAAAGGCACCGGACGCGTGACGGCGCAGAGCCTGCCCTTCGGCCACACCGTCAAACGCGGTGAGACCATCACCCTGACCCTCGGACTGCCCCGACGCGACCACAAGGCTGCGGCACCGGCTCCCACCGCACCGCCACCGCCGCCCGACACGGCAAGGCGTCCCGCCGCAGCGGACAAGCCCCTGCCCAAGGAAAAGCCGCGCGAGAAGGAGAAACCAAAACCCAAGGAAAAGGCAAGGCCCAAGGAGAAGGTGCCCGACAAGGCCAAGCCAAAGGCCGGAACCAAACGCAAAACCAACACCTGAAACACACATACACGTCTCAACATGCAGCTGTCTGAAATATTGAAGACCGTCAGCCCACTCGAAGTGTGCGGCTGCCTGGAACAGGAAATCACCGGCGTCAACATCGACTCACGCCTCGTCGGCACGGGCGACCTCTTCGTGGCCGTCAAGGGCACGCAGGCCGACGGCCATGCCTACATCGGCAAGGCCATCGAGAAGGGCGCCACGGCCATCCTCGTCAGTGAGCCCATACCCACTGAGCGGCCGGAGGGCGTCACCTTCGTCCGTGTGGCCGACACCGAGGCCGCCGTAGGCCCCGTGGCGACGCAGTTCTACGGCGACCCGAGCCGCCACCTGACCCTCGTCGGCGTCACGGGCACCAACGGCAAGACGACCATCGCCACACTGCTCTACAACATGTTCCGCGCCTTCGGCCACCGCTGCGGCCTCTGTTCCACCGTGTGCAACTACATAGACGGCGAGGCCGTCCCGACCGAGCACACCACGCCCGATCCCATCACCCTCAACCGCCTGCTGGCCCGCATGGTCGAGGCGGGCTGCGACTATGCCTTCATGGAGTGCAGCTCACACGCCATCCACCAGAAGCGCATCGGCGGCCTGCGCTTCGCCGGCGGCCTCTTCACCAACCTGACGCGCGACCATCTCGACTACCACAAGACCTTCGAGAACTACCGCAACGCGAAGAAAGCCTTCTTCGACGGCCTCGACGCCGAGGCGTTCGCCATCACCAACGCCGACGACCGCAACGGCCTCTTCATGGTGCAGAACACCGCTGCCACCGTCAAGACCTACTCCACTCGCACAGCCGCCGACTTCAAGGGGCGCATACTCGAAGAGAGCATCGAGGGCATGCTGCTCGACATCGACGGACGCCAGGTCAGCGTCAGCTTCGTCGGCCGCTTCAACGTGTCGAACCTGCTGGCCGTCTACGGCGCCGCCATCATGCTCGGCCACTCGCCCGAGGAGACGCTGCGTGTGCTCTCAACGCTCCATCCCGTCAACGGCCGCTTCGAGGCGATCCGCTCGCCGAAGGGCTACAGCGCCGTCATCGACTATGCCCACACGCCCGACGCCCTGGCCAACGTGCTCACCGCCATTCACGAGATCATCAAGGGCAAGGGCAAGGTCATCACCGTCTGCGGCGCTGGCGGCAACCGCGACAAGGGCAAGCGGCCACTCATGGCACAGGAGGCCGCCAACCGCAGCGACCGCGTCATCATCACCAGCGACAACCCCCGCTTCGAGGAGCCGCAAGCCATCATCGACGACATGCTCGCCGGACTCGACGCCGCGCAGAAAGCCAAGACCATCAGTATCGTGGACCGCCGCGAGGCCATCCGCGCCGCCGCCATGATGGCTGAGCCCGGCGACGTCATTCTCGTGGCGGGCAAGGGGCACGAGCCCTACCAGGAGGTCAAAGGCGTCAAGCACCACTTCGACGACCACGAGGAGGTGCGGGCGGCCTTCGGCATCGCCTGAGCGCAACTGACAGCAATGCCCGGGGCGGCACTTCCGCCCCGGGCCACATCCATCACTTACAACAGGCCCAAAACACATGCTGTACTATCTCTTCAGATTCCTCGAACAATTCGGTGTGCCCGGCTCCAACATGTGGAGCTACGTCTCGTTCCGCGCCTTGCTTGCCCTGATGCTGGCCCTCGTCGTCTCGGCATGGTTCGGCGAGTACTTCATCAAGTGGATGAAGCGCCACAACATCAGCGAGACCCAGCGCGACGCCGCCATCGACCCCTTCGGCGTCCAGAAACTCAATGTCCCCTCCATGGGCGGCATCATCATCATCGTCTCCATCCTCGTGCCGTGCCTGTTGCTCGGCCGCCTGCGCAACATCTACATGATCCTCATGATCGTCACCACGGTGTGGCTCGGCCTGCTGGGCTTTCTGGACGATTACATCAAGATTTTCAAGAAGAACAAGGACGGGCTCTCGGGCAAGTTCAAGATACTCGGGCAGGTGGGCATCGGCTTGGTCGTCGGCCTCGTGCTCTACTTCAGCCCCGACGCCGTCGTCCGCGAGAATGTCGAAATGCAGCGGCAGGGCGCCCGCACCGAGGTGGTGCACAAGAGCGAGGCCGTCAAGTCGACCAAGACCACCATTCCCTTTGTCAAGAACAACAACCTCGACTACACGGAGCTGGTGGCCTTCTGCGGCAAGTATAAGACCCAGGCCGGCTGGATCCTCTTCGTCATCGTCACCATCTTCGTCATCACCGCCGTCAGCAACGGCGCCAACCTCAACGACGGCATGGACGGCATGGCGGCGGGCAACTCGGCCATCATCTGCATCGCACTGGGCATACTGGCGTATGTGTCGAGCCACATCGAGTTTGCCAGCTACCTGAACATCATGTACATACCGGGCTCGCAGGAGCTCGTCATCTTCATCTGCGCCATGGTGGGCGCGCTGATCGGCTTTCTCTGGTACAACGCCTATCCGGCACAGATATTCATGGGCGACACCGGTTCGCTGACCATCGGCGGCGTCATCGCCGTCCTGGCCATCATCATCCACAAGGAACTGCTCATTCCTATTCTCTGCGGCGTCTTCCTCGTCGAGAGCCTGAGCGTCATCTTCCAGGTGGAATATTTCAAGACCGGCAAGCGGCGCGGCCTGCGCCGGCGCCTCTTCAAGCGCACGCCCATCCACGACAACTTCCGCGTCCTGCCCGGACAGCTCGACCCGACGTGCACCTATGTCTTCAAAAACTGGCCCCGCGGCGCCTGGCACGAGTCAAAAATCACCGTCCGCTTCTGGATCACGACCATCCTGCTCGCCGCCGCCACCATCATCACCCTGAAAATAAGATAAATGAGAATCGTAGTCTTGGGCGCTGCCGAGAGCGGCGTCGGCGCTGCCATACTCGCGCAGCGCGAAGGTTTCGATGTGTTCGTCTCCGACATGGGGCACATCAAGGACAGCTATAAGGCTGAGCTCGACCGCCGTGGCTTGGCTTGGGAAGAGGGGCACCACACGCCGGAGCTCATACTCAGCGCCGACGAGATCATCAAGAGCCCCGGCATTCCGGAAGACGCCCCGATGGTCTGCCGTGCCCGCGAGAAGGGCATTCCCGTCATCAGCGAGATCGAGTTTGCCGGCCGCTACACTGACGCCCGCATGATCTGCATCACCGGCAGCAACGGCAAGACCACCACCACCTCGCTCATCTACCACATCCTCCGCAAGGCGGGCTGCGACGCCGGACTGGCCGGCAACATCGGGCACAGCCTGGCCCGCCAGGTGGCCGAGGCGCCACACACGACCTATGTCATCGAACTCTCGTCGTTCCAGCTCGACGACATGTTCGACTTCCGCGCCGACATCGCCGTATTGCTCAACATCACCCCCGACCACCTGGACCGCTACGGCTTCTGCATGCAGAACTATGTCGACGCCAAGATGCGCATCATCCGCAACCAGCGCCCGGCGGACACCTTCATCTACTGGGCTGAGGACGAGCACATCGGCACCGAACTGAAGAAGTATGACGAGCCGGCGCACATCTGCCCCTTCACCGACGAGCCGCAGCCGGGCAGCGCGGGCTATGCCGACGGCGGCGTCTTCCGCCTCACCGCGCCACAGCCCTTCGAGATGCCGCTCGCCGAACTCTCGCTGCCCGGCCGGCACAACCTGCGCAACTCACTCGCCGCCGCCATGGCCGCCCTCGCCGCCGGTGTGCCGGCTGACACGGTGCAGGCTGGACTGTCTGACTTTCCCGGCGTCGAGCACCGGCTGGAACGCGTCTGCGACGTGGCCGGCGTGCATTATGTCAACGACTCGAAGGCCACGAACGTCGATGCCTGCTACTGTGCCCTGGAGAGCATGAAGACGCCCGTGATCCTGATTCTCGGGGGGAAAGACAAGGGCAACGACTATGCCGAAATCATGCCCATGGTCCGCGAGAAATGCCGCGCCATCGTCTACCTCGGTGCCGACAACGCCAAGTTGCACGCCAACTTCGACAGCCTCGGCCTGCCCGTGGCCGACACACACTGCATGGCCGACTGTGTGGCCGCCTGCGCCCGGCTGGCACAGCCCGGCGACACCGTGCTGCTCAGCCCCTGCTGCGCCAGCTTCGACCTTTTCCACAACATGGAAGACCGCGGTTGCCAGTTCAAGGCCCGTGTCCGCGAACTGCCCACCGCCCGCGGCTAGTGTCACCGCCCCCTCGGTTCTAAAACGTCATCACCGTCATGTCCATCACCTCCAAACGCCTCTTTCAGGGCGACGTCGTCATCTGGATTGTCTTCTTCTTCCTCTGCATGATTTCACTCGTGGAGGTCTTCAGCGCCGCCAGCTCACTCTCCTACAGGACGGGCAACTTCATGGCGCCGCTCTTCAAGCAGATGCTCTTTCTGGGCATCGGCACGGGTGTCGTCTGGGCCATCCACTCCATCCCCTGCCGCTACTTCCGCCTGCTGCCGGTCATTCTCTACCCCATCAGTGTGTGCCTGCTCTTCATCGTGCTCTTCATGGGCCCGTCCATCAACGGCAGCAACCGCTGGCTCTTCGGGTTCCAGCCCTCTGAGGTGGCCAAGGGCGTCGTCGTCCTGACCGTGGCGCTCATTCTGGCCCACGGGCAGACGGAAAACGGCGCCAACCCCAAGGCGATGAAGTGGATACTCTGGCTCGCCGGCGGCGTCTGCGCCCTGATCCTGCCTGAGAACCTCTCCACGGCGGTGCTGCTCTTCGCCACCGTGATCCTGATGATGTTCATCGGGCGCGTCCCGATGCGCCAGATGGCGCGCCTGCTCAGCAGTCTGCTGCTCATCGGCGTGACCGCCGTGTTGCTCGTGCTCGTCACGCCCAAGTCGGTGCTCGACAAGGTGGGCTTCCTCCACCGCATGGACACGTGGGTGGAGCGCATCGACGCCCAGGTGAAAGGCACCTCTGGACAGACTGAGGCCGAATACCTGCGGGAGCATGCCCAGGAGGCGCATGCCAACATCGCCATCGCCACCTGCAACGTGGTGGGAAAGATGCCGGGCAACTCTGACCAGCGCGACCGCCTCTCGCAGGCATACTCTGACTTCATCTATGCCATCATCATCGAGGAACTGGGTGTAGAGGGGGCCATCGCCGTCGTCTTCTTCTATATCGTCCTGCTCTTCCGCGCGGGGCGTATCGCCAGTTGCTGCGAGCGCAACTTCCCGGCTTACCTGACCATGGGACTGGCCATCATGCTCGTCATGCAGGCCATGATGAACGTGCTCGTGGCCGTCGGCATTGCCCCGGTCACCGGACAGCCGTTGCCGCTCATCAGCCGTGGCGGTACGTCGACGCTGATCAACTGTGCCTACTTCGGCATGATACTCAGCGTCAGCCGCTACGCCCGCAAGAACCTGGGCGGCCGGCAGGCCAGGCTGCTCACCACCGACGATGACCCGCACGCCAAGGAGTTCCAGCGCAACGACGGACTGGCCAAGTAGTAGTACCCTCTGCGGCATCAGCGCGAAGTGAGCCTATAGGCTAGGTCAGTCTTGGTATAATTGTACGCGGCATTTGCGCGAAGAGAAACCCCCAGCGGGGGCGCCATGACATCAGGCGGGGGCGTCAACCCCCGCCTGATGGTACGTCGCCCCGTCCCGGGGCTTTGCGATACATTTCGCAACAACCTAGCTATCACCGGGAACAAGGTTTTCCCCGCCTGATGTTATGCCGCCTCCGTCCCGGGGCTTCACACCTTGGTCACTCCAAAATCTTAATGCTAATGGCCTTCAGCTGCTGCCAGCCCGAGGCGTCGGTCACGCGCACCATGAAGTGGTAGTCGCCCGGATCGATGTCGGTCGGGATCGGAATGTCGACAGCGGCATCGTACGTCCTCAGCCCCGGCGCGATGGTGTAGTCTTGGTTGAACACCCAAGGACGCACCGGCGCCTTCTTAGCGTCGAGGGGGCAGTCGCCGGCCGAGGTGGAGTGGCTGTGGTGGTCGAAATTGTTGTGTATCTCGATGTTGAAACTGCCGAGCGCCACGTTGTCGGTGAAGGTGTAGCGGAACGGGATTTCCTCGCCCCGGTGATACACCTGGCAGTCTGTCGGCACGGGTACCGCCCCGTCGAGGATGGCGGGCTTCTCCATGTCCCTTGTCTCCTCATCGTCTTTCGAACACGACACGGCCAGGAGCGTGACCGCCGTTGCAAGGGCCGTGAAGGCCATGATTACAGTCTTTTTCATTTCCAGTTTTTTACTTCAAACAAAACACCCGGGACACCAGGGCACAGGCCTGTTGCCCCAATGGGGGCGCCACGCACCCGCCGCGATGTCCCGGGAAGTGGATTACCATCCGATCACTGCGCGGCGATCTGCACGCCCTCCACCTCCTCGGTGGTGGCGTTGCCTTCCGCGTCGGTCACGGTGAAGTGGATGTGGTATTCACCGGCGGGCGCGTCGGCGGGAATGGCGATGTGCTCGTGGAAGTCGGCCGCCGTCTCACCCAGATACTTGCCGGTGAAGGTGATGACCTTCTCATAACCGGCGGCGCTGTTGTGCAGCTCGACCTCTATCTTCGCGATCTTCTTGGGAGCGGTGATGCTGGCTTCCAGGTGCATCTCCCCACCCACGGTGGCGGTCATGCTGTTGCCCGCGCCGACCTCGGTGATCGTGATCTCCGGCGCACCGGCCACGGGGACGACGATTTTCAGGTCGGAGGTGAACACGGTCTGCTGGCCGGCCTTGTCGGTGACGGTGAGCGTCAGCGTATAGTCGCCGGCGGGTGTCGTGGCAGGGACATCGACGTGCTCATGGAAGACGGTGTTGCGCACGCCGATATACTTGCCGTCGGTCCACGACTTGGCCAGCACGGTCGTGCCGTCGGCCTTGCTCTTCACGCTGACGTCGATGCGGGCGATGAGTCCCTCGGCGGTGAGCTCGCCTTCCAGATGCAGGTCTTTGCCAGCCGTGGCCTCCTTGCTGTTCTCCTCGCCCACCTCGGCGAGCGTGGCTACGGGTTTGGCCACAGTGGGCTTGTCATCATCGTTGCTGCACGACGACAGCATGGCGGTGAACACACTGAGCAGCAGCGTGGCTGCGATTAACATACTCTTTTTCATTGCTTTGAAATGTTGTGGGCACACGGGGTGCCCGGGTTGATTGGATAATGGTTGATATTCTTATAAAGAGAGACGGTTCAGAACTGCCACGACGCCATGAGCGAGAAATTGCGCCCGGGCTCGGGCACGCCGATGAGGCGGTAGTAGCTGGTGTGGTCATAATAGCGCCGCCCGAGCAGGTTGTCGCAGCGCAGCGTCAGCCGCAGCGTGTGGCCCGCCAGTGCCA
>OIYP01001522.1_pt1 | contig 11041 bp, 4 predicted proteins | sample 1588261 | NCBI WGS metagenome assembly OIYP01 (sample SAMN03283293) | human gut metagenome | biome: human-associated habitat; material: feces | host: Homo sapiens | place: Peru | collected 2012
ATTCAAACAGATTTACACTTGTAACTCCAAAGCCTGAAAATGGTGTACGATTACAGGCTACACTTAACAATCAGAACCCCACTGGCTTACCCGTGGGAGCAGTCAGAAAAAAGGGATAACACCTGCAACATTGCACTCCTAAAGAGTTAACGCCCAAACTGCCATCAACATTATCCTTTACTCTCTAACCTTTAACCACTACCAACTAATCAAGGGGCTACTTCAGGAAAAAAATTTGCAACTTTAACAAGTTAAACAAGATCATTATCACAAAAGTACATTTTTTTTACATTCTCCCTAAAGTTTCCCCCTTTTAAACCGATAACAAGACATAAGGCAATTACAACTAAACTATCTATCATTGAGAGGAACAAGTTATGGCTTTATATGTAAATACAAATGTATCTTCGCTTAATGCGAAGCGCATGCTTAACAACTCCACCAACTCTCTTGATACCACCTACAAGCGTTTAGCTTCTGGTCTTCGTATCAATAGTGCCAAAGATGACGCTGCTGGTCTTCAGATTTCTAACCGTTTAACTTCTCAGATTAACGGTCTTGAACAGGGTAACCGTAACGCGCAGGATGGTATTTCATTAGCTCAGACCGCTGAAGGCGCAATGGACGAAATGACTACCATGTACCAGCGTATCCGTACTTTGGCTCTTCAGAGTGCGAACGGTACTAACTCAGACAAGGACCGTGGCGCTTTGCAGGAAGAAGTTAACCAGCTTTGTGCTGAAGTTGACCGTATCACCAAAGACACTACTTTTGGTGGGGAAAAGATCTTAACCGGTGAAAAATCTGCGGGTAACGACTTTGCTCTTAAAAATGCCGATCCTCAAGTTAACCGTGCTAGTGCTACCGTTGACTTCCAGGTTGGGGCTGATGCTAACCAAAAGATTTCTGTGAACCTTGGTAACCAAAAGAAAGGTGTTGCTGGAACTGTTGGTTTTGCTGTAGCCGATATCGCATACGCAATTGGCGCTGATGCTAATACTTTAGACGTAGCTAAAGGTGGCTATCTTAAGGCTAACTCTGTTGGTACAGGGCTTACTTTTGATATTTCATCTGCTGATGGCGCCCAAAATACCCTCGCTAACATCGACAAATATATTCAGGCAGTTGACTCTAAGCGTGCGGAACTTGGGGCCGTACAAAACCGTCTTGAATCAACTATCAGAAACCAGTCTAACGTTTCTGAAAACGTAAGCGACGCGCGTAGCCGTATCCGTGATACTGACTTTGCAACCGAAACTGCAAACATGACTCAGCAGAGCATCATCCAGCAGGCTTCCCAGAGCATCTTAAGTCAGGCTAACCAACGTCCACAGCTGGCTTTAAGCCTCTTAGGCTAATGGAAAAGGATCGTTCTAAGAGTTAGAACGCAATTTAGAGAGGAAACAAGCTGGGTGGTTAAGTTTAATCACCCAGTTTTTTTGACTTTTACGGGGCTAGGTTGTTTTTTTGTAACCCCATGGTTTACTTTTAGCTCCAAGCCTTTGACTCTAGCAGGTGGATAAAACATGTATTGCCCAAGCATTACCATGCGCATATTCGCCATATGCCGTATACAGTAGGAGATTACGAACACATATGCACGAAGTACCATCTAAAACCTTATTTTAAAACCCGCTTACATATTATCTTTAAAAGTCTTTGATTTAAATGCTTGATTTGGCAAGCTAACCTTCCTTTACCAAGAGCATTTAACGGTTAATTTTTTGGTTTGGTTTAAAATATCCTCATTCGTTACATGGCGAGAGCCGAGTGTAAGAGCTCCAAATTTCGTATTAATTGCCCATTAGGGCGCGAAGTTTTTTCAGCGCTTTAAGCGCAAAGAACCATGACAACATAAAGCCTAAGATCCAACCAAATGGTCCATTAAACCAAATAATGTCAGCCCCCATTAAGCTTTCATCTTTAAGTAGATAAATAGAACCAACGCGGACACTTAGCACCGATACAGCGATAATCGTGGTTTTCCAGGCTAAGCCTAAGCCTTGTAACAGCCCTAGGATCGGAAAATACGAAGTCAAAATAATCATCCCTAAAGAAGTGGTTTCAATTTGTGAAGTGCAATAAGCCACAGCTTGCGGACTTAATCCAAAGATGCCAATGATTTCACTACAATATGCTCTAACGGTCAGGGAAAAAAATGTGGTCACCGCGATGGCAATTAATATAGTCTGCCACGCTCCTTTAATAACTCTATCTGGGCGTCTAGCGCCGATATTTTGTCCCACAAAACTCGCCTGACTAATCTGAAGCGACAAAGCGGGCATGGTAAAGAGCATTTCAATCTTTTGCGCCACCACAAATGACGCCGTCATCGCCGGACCAAAGGAATTAGCCGCTCTTTGAATACACGTAAAACTCGTGGTCACCACCATTTGTTGTAGCGCCATAGGCACCCCTATGTTAATGACATCGCGTGCTCTAGCTTTACTAAAAGTAAATTCTTTTAGCCGCCATTTAAATTCAGGGTACCGCTTAGTCATATAGAGCCAAGCCAACACACATGAAAACAATTGCGAAATAATGGTAGCAACTGCAGCGCCCGTAACACCATACTTAAAGACGGCAATAAACAACCAATCAAGACCGACATTTAGTAAGGATGACGCTAACAAAAAGTACAAAGAAGCTCGGCTATCACCAATCCCACGCAAGACGCCAGCAAAAATGTTATAAGCGAAGGAAAACACCATGCCTAAACATAGAATACGAAAGAAGAGCACCGCATCACTTTGCAAAATCTTAGGTAAATCAGTCACGTATTTAAAAAACGGAACACAACCAAAATATCCTAAAATTCCAGCCACCACGCCCAAGCCTAGCAATAAGAGAATTGACGTTGAGGCGTAATGTCTCATCTCTGCTGTTTGTTTTTCTCCAAACAAACGAGCAATTTTGACGCAAGCGCCAGCTGAAAGACCGTTAGCCACTGCTAGAAAGAAAAAATTAAGCACATTAGTGGCGCCTACCGCTGAAAGCGCTGCTTCACCTTCATAATTACCTAAAAACAGGCTGTCAGCCGTCATGTAGAGACACTGTAACAGTAAACCTAAATACACCGGTAAGGCAAAGGTGCAGATCCCCTTCCATGGGGGCGACGTAATAAGATAACGATCACGCATAATTAGCGGACTCCTTAAAAACAGATCCAAGTCACATAATTTTAAAATGAACTCCACCATCTGTCATAATTATTTGGGGACCAAATTATGGAAAAATGGCGAAATTGGCTGGTAAAAATGACGTTTACGTACGTTTAAGGCAAGGTGGCTATATTTGGGACAAGTTTTGAGAAAGGCTGACCTTAGAGTAGTTCTTCTAAAGCGTACAACCTACAGCTTATTACCTATTACTTACCACCCATGGCTTGTTACCTATTACTCACCACCTATGTTCATTACTCATTCCATTACTTACACGTAAATCAAACCTATTTGGTTAATTTTTAAACACCTTAAGCAAAGCTTATAACTCATTATTATGAATTCTCTTTATAACAATATAACTTTGTAATATTTCTTTTATCGGCCCACCTAGATAAAAGGAAATAAACAAGACTAGGCCATTTTAGGCACATTTAACTCTTAAAATTTCTTTTCAGGCAAACTTCTTGCGACATATGAAACAAAACAATAGCGTGCTAAAAATATTCCCGTTAACAGTTTAAAAGAGCTCTAACTTGCTAAGAATGCGTGAAAAAAGATTTATTGGGTTACATTGAAAAAAACTATAGCATCAATGTTTAAAGACGGTTACCTAGTTCACACTTATACGCCTTCAAAGTGTTTTTCTATAATAATCCTATGAGCTAAAAGATATAATGCTCTAGTTAATTGTGCTGAAATTGCACTTTTAACAAGTAAATTATAACGGTAATAAGCGTTCAGTTAGAGCGTTTTCGCAGTAAAATATTTAAGGAAGATTAATGAACTTAAAGAAAAACACTTTAGCAGTGAGTATTCTTTCTGCTTTAATGGTTACCGCCTGCGGTGGTTCAGGTGGTGGTAATGGTGGCTCAAGTACCCCTGCTGATAATTGGGCTCAATCAACTGGTGAATTTGACACTGCCAAGATCCAAACAGTTACAAAAGTTGAAACCAAAGAAGGTTGTGATGTTAAAGCAGGAACTTTGATTGTTGATGATAGCAATTTCAACACTTACAATCTTTGGGCTTGGAACGACAATGGTAATCTCAACAAAGATGTTGAATGGCCAGGTGTAGATTTTACCGCAAACGTATTAAAATATTGTAACGATACCATCCACACTTACACGCCTACAACTTCCATGGAAGGCTACAGCGTTATCGTAAACGATGGCACCGCACAAACTGGTGATGGCAACGTATTTACTCCAGAAAAACCTTGCCTCAAAATTACCGACTTAAATGATAAAAAAGCAACAGGCTCTTTTGTATCAGCTACTGAGTGTGGTGTTACTGTTGGTGGCGATATCCAAGAAATCCCAAATGAAGTAATCATTTATAATGGTAATGACATTGTTTCTAATGGTGGCATAATTAAGATCGATGAAGTTGCGGGCGTAGACGAATCTGCATATACCACCTTATCTCTTACTCTTAGAGGGGATGGTCTTGATGAAAACGCAACTGGTAAATACTGGTTTGGCGATAATGTAGATAGCGCAGTATCATTTAAGAATGGTGAAAAGATCACTATCGGTAAAGATGTAAAGGTTGAAGATGGTGCCACTAAGGAAATTAAACTTAGTGTAGCTTATACTCCAGCTCAAAACAGCGAAGCAAGTGTTACTGTTGCTACTGACGCTACCGTTGCCGATATAGTTAATGTGTATACCATTAAAAAGACTTTCAGCCTTAAGAATGAGGAATGCCGTTTAAACAAACAAGAACAGACTCTTGGTGCAACCTACACTAAGGAAAGCACCACCTTCCGTATTTGGTCACCAGATACAAGTGATGTTAAGGTTACTGTTGATGGCGTAACACACACATTAAATAAATCAAACTTAGATTGTTACACTAACGTATACGAAGTGAAGGTTGATGGTGATTTAGCTGGTAAGACCTATCAATTCACTATCGGTGGCGTTGACGCTCGTGACCCTTACGGCAAGATGACTGCCAAAGGTAGCAATACTGCTAATATCATTATGGATATGAGCACTACCGAACCTGATGGTGGTTGGGCTGACAGACCTAAGTTAAAGAACAGAGAAGACACCATTGCTTACGAAGTTCACGTACGTGACTTTACCATCGACCCTACTTCTGGCGTAGACGATGATAAGAAAGGTCGTTACCTTGGTATGGTTCAACCTGGTACTACCTATGCCGATACCGGCGTTAAGACCGGTATTGACCACTTGAAGGAACTTGGGGTAACTCACGTTCAGCTCCAACCTATCTTCGATTATGCAACCTGCTCTAACGTTGATTCTCATGACAGCTCTTGCTACAACTGGGGTTATGACCCATGGAACTACAACGTACCAGAAGACAGATACACTTCTGTATTTGGCACGGATAAATACGCACAAAAGATTAAAGAAGTAAAAGAAATGATTAACGAATTCCACAAACAAGGTATTCGTGTAATCATGGACGTAGTATACAACCATACTATGGATAAGACTGTACTTGGTGGCATTACTCAGAACTACTACTTAAGTAAAGACACAACCGGTTGTGGCAACACCGTGAATGCTGATCAAAACATGGTTTGGACCATGATTCGTGACTCTATGGATTATTGGGTTTCTGAATTCCATGTTGACGGCTTTAGATTAGACTTGGTTGGCGCATTTGCAACTAAAGACTACTCTGATTGGGGCGAATACTTAAATAAGCAACATCCTGACGCAAACTTGGTTATCTACGGCGAACCATGGGCTAGTGACAACGATGTTGCTGAAGAACTTATTAAAGAACCAGTTCGTACTGGTAGAATGTATAAGACTTCAAAAGATGCTCACGTTGGGGCCTTTAATAACAGAATTAGAAACTGTCTGAAAGGCTCAAGCGATGACGGAAAAGCCTTAGGCTTTATCTTTAATAAGCTTAATGCCGGCTGGGATGGCAACGGTACCGACGAAAATGATCAAGCTCTCAAGACCAATAAAGAATGTGTATTCATGGGCGTAAAAGCAGGTGTAAGACATGCTGAGGCTACTGGTACCGATGTTTGGAGTGCCCAAGGCTTCGCTGACCCTGAACAGACTGTATCTTATGTTACCGCTCACGACAACTTAGCTCTTAGAGATAAGATCGAAGCTGCAGGTATTACCTCTGGTTCTGAAGAAGCTAAGGCTCTTCAAGTTTATGCTAATAGCATTATCATGATTAGCCAAGGTATTTCATTCATCCATGGTGGTGAAGAATTTGGCCGTACCAAGATTGCAGCCGGTAAGGATATACATAATTCCTACAACACCATTACCGGTGCTAACGACTTTAAGTGGGACTTAAAGGCTGGCGACTGGAAGTCTGTAAACGACTCTTATGCCGCTTACATCAATATGAGAAAAGCACACCCTGCTTTCCATATGACTACTGCTGACCAGATCTTTAAAAACGTACTTCTTGACGACGCAAGTACTGATGAAGTTGTAATCGTAAACATCGATGGTAAGAGCGTAGGCGATTCCTGGGAAAAGATCATGGTTGTTATGAACAGTACTTCAGCTCCATATGATACTACTGTTCCAGCTGGGATGGTAAAGGTTGCTGACGGTGTAACTGTTGGTAAGGTCGAAAACAACACCATTGCAGCTCCTCAGGCTGTATCAATTTGGGCTGTTGTTAACGAAGATGCTGCTAACAAGACTCATACTCAGCTTTACTATGTAGGCGATTCTTCTGACTGGAAATTCAAGCCAATGACCTATAAAAATGGCTATTGGACCTTGGAAACAACTCTTGAAGAAGACTCTAAATTTAAGATTACCGGCGAAGCATCATGGGATGGTGACGTCTACAATTCCTCAAACGGGACTTCACTTTGCCTACAAGGTGATGAAGGCTGTCCAACAATCGGAAACATTACCATTAAAGCTACAGGTTTAGGTTTAGTTAAGGTTAACGATAAGACTTTAGAGTTCACTTTTGAACCTACAAAGTAATTAGACTTTAATATTTTAAGGTAAGGCACCTCAAGCGAGGTGCCTTTTTTTATTTTGGAGGGGCAAACATTAGGTCCAGAGTAGAGCTTTTAGACTACAACGGGCAATTTTACCTTGCGCCTAAGAACAAAAAAAAACTAACCCCAAACTATATCTTTGTGGCCCCACTCTCCTATTTGCTTCCTATTTGCTTCCTATTTGCTTCCTATTTGCTTCTTATTTGCATCTTGTTTGATTCTTGTTTGTTAATTTCTATTGGGCTTGCCGCGGTTCTTTGTGGTAAAGCTAGACCTTTTACCAACGTACCATAGCCTAATATACTTTATTAGGCCTTGAATTTAATCATGTAAACACATAGCGTTATACCGTAAACGTTACAACTATCAACATGCTGCTTGCAAATGATTTTAGCCCCCTAAAATCACTACCATAAAGCTTTTAGTAAGCATAAAATGTCGCTCATAGGCCAAATACAGGATAAGTAAAAAACAAGTGCGTTCCTCTATTTCTAAGCAAGCGATAGTTAAAACTTACAATTAAAACAAAAAGCAGAGCTGTACAACAAAGCTAAAACCGCTAGCAATTACAGTTTTGTAATGGTTAGTTTTATTTTAATACCTTGCCTTGGGGCCTTTAAAACTTAATTTTTGGGTCTTTAACACCCTATTTTTGTAGCGTTTAAAACCTTCTTTTGCGGCGTTAAGCATTGTTCTGGACATTGGCTGTTGCCAGCTTTAAATACGAAATCGTTCCCTCTAAATCTAAACAACGACGTACATATTCTTGGTCCAGCAAATACTGTGGGACCAATTCATCAAACTTATGCATTCTACGAGCCGAAACAGGCATCTTAGCGACAGCCTTTAGTAATAGTTCTTCGGTGATTGGCTCCGCAAGCAAGGCTTGGAACATATAGTCCCGCGGCGTTGCGCCTGGCAAAAGCTCACCGCGGTAATAATCTTTTTCAAGCGACCTACTTCTAATAAACAAATTGGTCCGCGCAAAAGTATGTTCGGGCATTAAGTGCTTAAGTAAGATAAAGATAGTGGTTAAAACGCGGCTACTACCCCACACAAAAAACACCACTCCACTTTGCTCGGCACGCCAAGCATAAGTTGACGCTTCGTTTAAGAGCGCAACAGTTGGCGCCGTCATAAAAGGCTCCGCCTTATTATCAGCTAACACTAAACCAAGTTCCCAGCCTAAATCACCTGAGGCAGCCACGCCACCCGTTCCCCCTAACGAAACTTCAAGCGCTTCTTCTGCCACAAAGCAATTTTTAACTAGAGCTTTTTCTCCATCAATAAATTCGAGCACTTCCCATAATTTATCCCCGACCTTTAAAACCAAGCCCGGTATTAAATCTGGCGCCACAGAGAGCGGAATTCTGGCGACTAGGCGGTTATTCTCTAATAGTTCAATCGTTCGTTCCGCCGCAAAGCTACAGAAAAATTCCCGGTCTTCACAAAAGTACTCCCCTTTTTTACTGAGGTGGATCATACCATTTGGGTCTTGCTCTACCAATGGATTTTGGTCTTGGCATAGCTTAGTCATAACCGCAATGAAATCATTTTTAGAAAAATAATTAGCAAAGCCTTCGCGCCCTATAGCCTTATAGATAGCCGGCAAGGTGGTCATACGCTCAGCCGCAATAAAGGATAAGATTTGTTGCACAAAAGTCGAGGCGTCAGGGAACAAGCCCGTTAAAGGTTCAATTTTCTTTTGTAAAGCCAAGCGTACTAAAGCAATAGCGCGTGCAAGTTCAGGGTACAATAACGCATTTAAACCATTATTCTCCCCTCTAGTTTTGCCTAAAGAAAAGTTTCGTAACCCTAGAAAAAATCTAAAGGTCGGTACTTGACCGGCTCGTCTCCCACTACGGCCTAGGCGTTGTAAAAACGAACTTACTGAAAACGGCGCATTGAGGAAGAAAATTTCATCAACGTCGCCGACATCGATCCCAAGTTCCAAAGTGGAAGTACAGAGCACTAAAACCCCAGTATGCGCTTGGGATAATAACTTTTCAGTCCGTAGACGCTCTTGTGCGTCCATTAGACCATGGTGTTTTAAGACCGACACCCCCTGAAAATCATAACCCGCTTGTTTTAAGGCTGCTAATAGACTAAAGATGCCTTCCAAATAATCACGCGAGTTCACAAAAGCTAAGACCTTTTTACGGGCGGCGGCGCGTAACATCTGGGCGACGTACTCAACGTGCACGGCCTGGTAGAACCAATCAGTGGACTCTAAAAAAGCATCTACCGCAAAAACCTTTGGCTCTAAGTTAGACGACTCCTCCCACGGAATATAATTGTTGGCCATGTATTTCTGAAAATACGTCTCTTGAGCCCACTTAACGCTGGTGGAACGTGAGGTGTTTGGGAAGGCGCTAGCTTGGTTGTTTGCCGGTTCATGATTTGGATCGGACCTATTGGTGGCAGAATTTGCGTGGGCATTCGTATTGGCGTTATCCTTTGAGGGTTCATCCTCATTTTGGGCTTGGGCGTCTTTGGCGGCCTTAGCCTCGGCAATGCTTTTAGCAAAGTCCCAAGCGTAGATACATCCCTTTAAGCTTGGTTTATCTTTAGGGGTGCTTAAGCTTTGTAAAACTCGACTCTCTTCCCCGCGGGTCCCTGTAATGGTCCCGGCGCCATCATCCGCGATAATTAAAACGCGCCTAGGATCATTAGGTCTTAGCCACTGAGCGCATTCTTTAGGATTACTCATCGTAGCTGATAAGCCAACCGTATCTAACTTGCGTCCAATCAAGGCTTCAATCCGTCGTAATAAACTTAAAATATGAGTGCCACGCGTGGTCCCGGCTAAAGCATGAATTTCATCAATGACTACGTATTTGGTGCCGGCAAACATAAGCTCTGGATGACTTGCAGCAGCGTCTAACACCGCTTCTAACGATTCAGGGGTGATGATTAAAATCCCCTCAGGATTTTTTTTAAGGCGAGCTTTGCCGCTAGCTGAGGCGTCAGCATGCCAAACAGTAACAGGCATTGAGTCACTCGGACATAATCTTTTTATGCGGTCTTCTTGATTATTCATCAAGGCTTTTAAAGGCGAGATGCATAAAATCTTGAGCCCTTCACTTGGATCTTGCAAGCATTTGGAAATGAGAGGCAAAAAGGCAGCCTCGGTTTTACCGCTCGCCGTAGGAGCGGAAACCAATAAATCCCCGCTTCCCGTTAAAAGCGCTGAAATTACCGCCTTTTGCATAGGGCGTAAGTCGCGCCAACCCAATTTATGATAGATTACACGTTGTAGTCTCGAATCAAGTTTATCAAATACATCCATTGAGTTTTACATATCCTTGTTTATCTATAAGGTCAGTTTTTAAGCGTCGGCGTCCATAAACCACATCCCCCAAAAAAACACTTTGTCACCAAAAGTATGAGACCTTAAAGGCCGTGATAAAGGTGGCAACCAGGGAGGCCATAAAGGTGGCAACCAAAGCAAGCAACAAAAGGGGCACCCAAAAAGTTCATTCCCATATTTTACCGTAAGTGCCTCATAATTTTTTAAAAAGTTCAACGCTCTTTACGCCGAACTATATTTTAAGCTTTAATGGCATGGCGTTTACGTTCCATTTTAGCTTAACGCGTTTTTCTAAAAATCTCTTTAATTAGGCTAACCCTTTCTTTAATTAAGCTAATAGAGTGTACTAGATTTTTGATCCCTTAGGTAATCCAAATGGAAGTATGCTCTGAAGCTAACAGACAAAGACAGAATTAAGATTGCCAAACTTACAATTTAAAAGGGAGCTACGGTTGCAAGCAAGCAATTTAATGTGAGTTTTACTACGCTAGAGTTTTGGTCCGAAAGTATCAAAGTAACCTAAAGGTCCTAAAGCACTCAAGCACTAATACTAAGTATAAAGCTGAGTTCATCGAAAAAGTGGTTTTGGAATAT
>OIYP01001524.1_pt1 | contig 11022 bp, 8 predicted proteins | sample 1588261 | NCBI WGS metagenome assembly OIYP01 (sample SAMN03283293) | human gut metagenome | biome: human-associated habitat; material: feces | host: Homo sapiens | place: Peru | collected 2012
AACGTGAGGAGCAAAGCGACGAGCGTTTAGCACCGACGGGATATGAATGGTGGTTCTTCTTATAGAGATTAAGTCATCAAATACTTTTTCGTCGATCTGCATAAATGCAACATACTCTTTCGACAGACACGCTCCCCTTACAGGAAGTTTTGTAAGGGGAGCGTTTGTCAATGGGACGGGGAACACGTTTTTATAAATTATTAATAATTTTAAGAGAAATTTACTCGCTGAAATATCGGGCGGATTTATAGAAAATACTTGAAAATTGTTTTTGTACGGAGTATAATATAAAAGGAAATTATTTTATCGCAGAAAAATCTTTGTAAAAACTGGAGGACTGTTCATGAAAATGAAAACGTTATCATCGTTTGCGGCTCTGCTGCTTTCCGTTTCAATGCTTGCAGGCTGCGGAAACGGTGCGGGCGTAAACGGCGATGAAAAAACAGACGATGCGCAGAGCGAAGCAGCGACAGCAAGCACCGCAGCGGAGGTTTCGGTCGATTCGGAAGGGGAGGACAGCTTAAAGGCAATGACCTCGCTCGAATTTGTAAGGGCAATGGGCAACGGCATAAACCTCGGCAACACGCTTGAAGCTTACAATCACTCGGGATATGTCGGCGGTGCGAACCCCGATGGCTTTGAAACACTCTGGGGACAGCCCTATACGACTGCCGAAATGATGCAGAGCATGAAAGACGCAGGCTTTGACACTATCAGAATCCCTGTGGCTTGGACAAACGGAATGAACTTTGAATCGGGTGATTACACCATTGACGAAAGACTTCTTTACCGTGTTGAAACGGTCGTGAACTATGCGCTTGACGCTGATATGTATGTTATCATCAATGACCACTGGGACGGAAGCTGGTGGGGAATGTTCGGTGCGGAGGACACTGCTGTAAGAGAAAAGGCTCTCGAAATGTATAAGTCGATGTGGACGCAGATCGGCGAGCGTTTCAGAAATTATTCCTACAAGCTCATCTTTGAATCCGCAAACGAGGAACTCGGCGACCGCCTTAACGACAAGGATATCACGGGTTCGCAGGGCGTTCTCACCAAGGACGAATGTTACGAAACAACAAACATGATAAACAGTGAATTCGTTAAGCTTATCCGTTCGCTCGGCGGCAATAACGAAGACCGTTTCCTCCTTATAGCAGGCTATAACACGGATATCGCACTTACCTGTGACGAGCGTTTCAAGATGCCCGAGGACACAGCGAACAGCAAGCTTCTGCTTTCGGTACACTATTATACACCGTGGGATTACTGCGGCACGGACGGCGTAAATCAGTGGGGTTCTCCGTCCGATTATGACGAGCAGAACGGAAATATGGAAAAACTCAGCAAGTTCTCCGATGAGGGTTATGGTGTTGTCATCGGTGAATATGCCGTAATGAAAAAGGACGGCGGAATAAAGCCCGAGACTGACAAGTTCTACTCAAATCTTTTGGACAACTGCGACCTTTATGATTTCTGCCCCGTACTCTGGGATTGCAGCAACTTCTATAAGAGGTTGGCAAACAAGTTCTCTGATGAAGATCTCGTTCAGCTCTTCCTTGACCGCCGCTATGATAACGAAAAGGATAAGGACATTCAGACGATAAAGGACGAGGCTAAGACAAGAATCGAAGAAACAAAGCAGAAGTCTGTCGATGAACAGAGTGAAAGCATCGCACTTCCTGCCTCCGATGATATGTCGATAGCATGGATAATGTATGCTTCGAGCGACTACGGCGTTGCCTACAGCATCGGCGACACATACGACCCGACAAACTGCACAACGGGCGCAAAGGCTGAAAACGTTCAGATCACGGGCGAGGGTACATATACCGTAAGCCTTGATTTTTCCGAATGTGGTGCGGCAAAGGGCGTGGCGTTCTCGGCACTCGGAATTTCCAACGGTGAGAAATTCTTCCCCGATTATACCTATACAATTGACGAGATCCTCATCAACGGCGAAGCTTACGAAATGCAGGGCAAAGGCTACACTTGCTCCGATGACAAGCTTTGCACAAGAGTAAATCTCTACAACGGCTGGGTAAATTCGCTCCCCGAAGAAGCAAGAACCGCTGACGGCGATCTTACCGACTGCTCGGCTCAGATAATGCCGCTCGGCGACAAGAAGAGCGTTACGACCATTTCCGTAACATTCACTGTAAAAGCGCCGAACTGATAATAACAAACGGAACGGCACGAAAAAAATAAAGTTTACGTTAATTCTGCAAGAATTTCGCTTTGTTCAAAGGGTGGCAGGGGGTCAAGGGGGACAGCGTCCCCTTGTCGCTTCCGCAGAAGCGAAACTCCCTAAACTAACAGCTAAAGCATTGTAACAATAGCGTAATTACTATCAAATAAAAGCTGTAAACTGTTAACTGAATTAAGGGCGCAATTCACACGAATAATGGTAAACGAACTATGAGAAATCAGTTTTGTAAACCTAAAAAGTGAATTGCGCCATACTATTTTTCTCAAAAATCTATCCTTGAAGCGAAAATCTACGAACGAAGTGAGTGGATTTGAAGCTTCAACGCAATATGAGTGGTAAAACGCAGTATGAGTGGCGGTGAAATATGAATAGTAAAACCACCCTATAAAATCTGAAAAAATCTATCATTTGCAAACGGTCGGATATGGAATCCGACCCTACGTTAAAATGTCGGTTTATGTTCATATCCCACACCACCGCCGTTCAAGCGATGTCGGAGTGAAATGCTTATCGCTTTCGCTCTGCGCATTTCGCTCCGAGGACAGTTTACTTTAGGAAAATAGAATTGGCGCAATTCACATTTTTTAGGTTTATGAAACTGGGTTTATCATATTTCGTTTCCCGTTATTTTTGTGAATTGCGCCTTTTGACTTGTTAGTGAATATACTATTGTAAATGATATTATACTGTTAGTTTAGGGGATTTCGCTCTCTGCGGAGAGCGACCAAAGGGCTTCCGCCCTCTGGACACCTGACGAGCTGTGCTCAGCTCGACCAGCTGGTTGGCTTCGCATCGTTGACAGTTTTTTTATTTTATCTGTGTTAATGTTATACTTGCAGACGGAAAATTTTTCTGATATAATAAATAAAAACGGGAGGTGTGAAAATGCAGACGGAAGTTATCCATTCATCGGCACGCGGAATGATAGAGCTTGTGCGCAGCGAAGAAACGTTCATACGCCGCACGGTCTATTCCGAAAACACGGTCTATAATGCACTGAAGTTTCACAAGTCCCCATACCTGCCGAAGATATATTCAGTTGAGATATCGGACGGGAAAACTGTCGTCTGCGAGGAATATATCGATGGAAAACCACCCGTTTGTTCCGAGCTTTCCGCAAAAGAAGCCGAAAAAATAATGGTACAGCTTTGCTCCGCACTTGAAGCTATACATAAACTCGGTATCGTCCACCGTGATGTAAAGCCGTCAAATATCCTGCTTTGCGGTGACGGAAATATAAAGCTCATCGATTTTGAAGCCGCACGTATCTTCAAGGACGACAGCGATAATGACACCTGTTATCTTGGTACAAGGGGTTATGCTCCGCCCGAGCAGTACGGCTTTGCGCAGACCGATTTCAGGGCGGATATTTATGCCGCAGGTCAGACGATGAAAGTGCTTTTCGGTGAGCTTTCCGAAAAAAAACGGTACAAAAGGATAATTTCTCACTGTACCGAGCTTGATCCCGATAAGCGTTATAAAAATGCGGCTGAACTCAAAAGTGCTGTGCTGAATATCCGCAGGAATACGGTGCTTGTACCGATCCTTTCCACAGCCGCAGTTTTGGTTCTTGCAGTGTGCATTTTTGCGGTAGTAAGATCGGCAAACGGTGAGCCTGCTTATACCGAAAAGGAAACAGAACCGCCGCAGACAGTGACGGTTTCAAGCACTATGACCGAAGCTGTGCAAATTTCTGCCGAAACAGCAAAAACAGAAACGGAGAGCCGAACCGGACCCGAAACTCAAACCACCGAAACAACTCTTGTCACGGAAACGGGCGCAGTCGAAACACAAGTATCTGCAAGTACGACCGAATTTACGACTGCCTCGGGATATATTATCGGAAATGAGATATCTTATCCCGATTTTTCCGAAGAAAAGATAACCTATGCGACCGACCCCGAGAATATCCCCGAATACAGCGACGATGATATGATATTTTTCTGCGAGGATAAAAATGCGAAAATTCTTCTTGCGGGCGGAAAAGGGCTTTACGGAAAATTCGAGAAATATCTTATGCATACCGATCTTGACGGTGACGGATTGGCGGAAATGGCAGCGGTCTGCGTTGACATAAACGGCAGACTTGCGATAGAAATTTACACGGGAAAGATCGTTGACGGAAATCAGCTTGGAGTTTTTTGTTACGATTTTATCGTGCCAATTGAATTTGACGAGGAGCTTTTGGGCAAGGACACGTTCGTACAGCTGACCGAGTTTGAGCTTGACGGTGACAGACTTCTTGCTGTGACGATAGGGGACAAGGAGAGCTACAATTTCACGGGCTTTTTCACGGTGGAAAAAGATCAGCCGACTTTCCTCGGAAGTGCGTGGGGCGAAACATACGCAAGGGTGGTCGGAACGTCATTGAGCGAGTATTTCAAGGGCGGCGGAAACAATCTTTACAGCTATTCAAAGGGAAAGCTCAAAGCCGTCACATCGTATGATTATGCCGAATACAGCTCGGTGAATTATGCGCCTGCGCCGCTCGAAGATATATACGATTTTTACTCATAAAAACAGCCGATTTGCAAGACTTTTTGGAAAATTATTGGACTTTTTGAAACAATTTCACTTTTAATTTGTAAAAACAGCTTTTTACAGTATTTTTTACACTCAAAAATCAAATATTTTGAGAAATTCTATTGCAATTATTTTTAAAATAATATATAATAAATGTAATACAATGTTCATAAAACTTGTAAGGAAAGGGGGATATGTACTTTTTCGCAAAGTACATTACTTATAGATGAAAATAAAGTGCAGCTACTGCGGTTCGCTCATTAGCGATACCGATGAAGTTTGTCCCAACTGCGGCGCGCAGAATGAGGGAGTTGCGAGGACTGCGGACGGCGTTCCGAAAACGATCGGGGAGCTGAAAAGCTTTTGCGCATCGCATAATATGCCGCTTGAAAGGATGCGTTTCTTTATCGGCGAGGATTACAAAGAGCCTAAAGCTTTCGGCATTTTTAAAGATGAAAAAGGCGACTTTGTTGTTTACAAGAACAAGGCTGACGGCACCCGTGCGATACGATATCAGGGCAAGGACGAGGCTTATGCCGTAAATGAGATATATCAGAAGCTCAAGTCTGAGGTCATGATCCGCAAGCAGAAAAACGGCAGCGTTAAGTACGTTCCGAAGAAAAAGAAAAAGGACAGCACCTGGGGGATAATCGCCCTCGTGTTTGCGCTTATCGTTGGCGGAGCAATATTTTTTGCGGCACTGGATACTATGCCCGACGGCGGTTATTATACATACGATGATTCGTATTATTACTATGATCCGTTCGACCGTGACTGGTATTATTACAACTACGGCAGCTGGACGCCGACTGACAGTGTTGACAGAGAGCTTGAGAAAAACTACAGCAGCTATTATGACGGCTCGGTATATTCCGACGAATACGGTGCGAGTGATTTTGCGGACAGTGATTATTATGTTGACCACGGCAGCGGCGGCAGCAGCAACTCCTGGGATGATGATTGGGACAGCAACGACTGGGACAGCTATGATTATGACAGTTGGGATGCAGGCGATTCCGACTGGGACAGTGATTGGTAAAAAACACAGCCGCACACCTTTGGTTTTGGTGTGCGGCTGATTTTTATTTTTCTGCATTGTGCAGCTCTTTCTGAGGAAAAATTTTCTTTGAGAAAAAGCAGACTGCGATACCTATAAGTGTTCCTATTACTGCCCCTGCAAGAACATCGGTCGGAAAATGAACATACAGGTACAGTCTTGAAAATGCGATAACAGCAGCAAGAATGTATGCAGCGATCCCGAGCTTCTTATTTGCATGAAGTATGATAGCCGCTGCCGCAAATGATGCCATAGTGTGTCCCGAAGGGAAAGAGTAGTCTTTCGGCACTGCTATGAGAAGCTCGATAGTATCGTTTATCCAGCAGGGTCTTTGCCGTGCGATGAGATTTTTCAGCAGAAGATTTCCGACAAGAGCACAGCCGACAAGTCCTGCGGCGAGTTCAAGTCCGTTACGTCGGTATTTTCGGCTTATGACCATTGCGGCGGCAACGAATATCCATATAAATCCGACATTTCCAACGGCGGTCAGCTTCGGCATAACAAAATCGAAAAAGCCGTTTGAGAGCCTTTCACGAATAAAGTCAAGTATCCTGAAATCAATTTCCGTCATAAAAATTCCTTTCCGATCATATAACAAGAAGAAGCGTTCCAACGGTTATGAGCAGAAGTCCGAGGAGCGATTTTTTTGTGAGCTTTTCTTTCAGCACGATACAGGAAAAAGCGACCGTGACAAGAATACTCAGCTTGTCTGTCGGCACAACGATGCTTGCCTGACCGTCCTGCAAAGCCTTGTAGTAGCAGAGCCACGAAAGTCCCGTTGTGAGTCCCGAAAGGCAGATAAAAAGCATACTCTTTCGGTCTATCTTTTTCAGCTCGCCCTGTTTTTTCGTAACAAAGACCATTACCCACGCCATTATGAGAACGACTATCGTTCGTATCGCCGTGCCGAGGTTGGAGGGAACGCCGCTTATGCCTATTTTGCCGAGGATAGAGGTAAGGCTTGCGAACACGGCGGAGAGTACGGCATAGAAAAGCCAGCCTTTGCCCGTTGTCTGCTTATCGGTTTTCTTCTTTTCTATCATAAGATAAGTGCCTGCGCTGATAAGGATAATGCAGACGATTTTCAGCAGACTGAGTTCTTCACCGAGAATGATAAACGCAAGCAGCATCGTGAGGACGGTGCTTGATTTGTCAACGGGAGTGACCTTGTTCACGTCACCGATCTGCAATGCCTTGAAGTAGCAGAGCCAGCTTCCGCCCGTTGCAAGTCCCGAAAGTATGAGGAACGCAAGCGTTTTGCCCGAGATGTCGTTAATACCGCCGAATTGTCCCGTGACAAATACCATTATCCACGAGAAAAAGAGAATGATTATGGTTCGTACAGCCGTTGCGACAGTCGAATCGGTGCTTTTGATGCCTATTTTTGCAAGGATAGAAGTCACGCCTGCGAAAAAGGCAGAGCCGAATGCGAATGCTATCCACATTGATGATCACCTGCGTTATTATTTTAGATCATGATATCTTATCGGAAACAGTTTATTGCAGCATATTATGATCTTCATTATAATATGATTCAACCAAGGTGCAGTCCATTATCAGAACGTAAAACACATTTCCGTAATAGCGGCTCTTCACTATTCTGCCGTGATCGAGGACGGGGTGATAGCTGCCGTCTTTTTTGGCAAAATGGAATTTAACAAAGTCATTGTTGCCGCTGACTTTTGAATTGATCTGCGACCAGATGCTTGTTTCCACAGCTTCCTGTTCATCGGGGCGGATTAGATTTCGGAATCGGTGATCGGTATGTGCAAGAAAATCATCAAAATCTTTGCAACCTGCAAAGTTTATCAATTCCTGATTGGCAAATAAGATACGGTCATCTTCGGGGTCTGCTTTATATATCAAAAAAGCGCCGGGAAGATTCTTGGATATATCCTGAAGTGCAAATCCAAGTCGGCTTCTATGCTGTATATTATAATCGTCACGATAAGCAAGGCAGTTATGCTTTCCGTGAAGTTTTACTTCGTAAAGCGCCATATCCGCACATCGAATAAGTTCGGAAATATCTTTGCAATTTTCGGGAAATTCCGCATAACCGACTGAAATGAAAAAATTATGGTTTTCGCTATTATATGTAAAATGCCGTTGTTCCAAGGTGAATTTTTCGATCTTATCCTTTGCTTCCTCAGCTGTTGTTCCAATAAGAATTATTGAAAATTCATCGCCGCCGTTTCTGCATAATATCGCATCTTCAGCAAAATTATCTTTCATACTCTGTGCAAGTGTTTTCAGTGCCGCATCACCTACCGAGTGTCCATACATATCATTGATAAATTTAAAATCATCAATATCCATCTGAATTCCTACACAGTTTACATTCGGGTGTGTATGTATGACATTGTGAAGCTGTTCATCAAAACCTTTTCTGTTCAAAAGTCCGGTCAATGGATCTGTTACTGACAGCTTTTTAAGGTCTTCACGATGCTGTTCCGACACAAGGATTGCGTATGTCAAAACGGTCAGAAGCAGGATTATACAAAGTCCGATGAACAAATTTAAAAAGAATCTATTTTCATGAGCCCAACCGCCTTTGGGCATTACCGCCAAACGGAATGAACAGCAGCCAAGCTTAAATTCAAAAATGATCGGGTCATTTAAAGATTCACTCGATGCAGATATCACACTATATTCATCATCAAAAGGGGATTTTGTCTTAGATAAGCAATAATCATATCCGAAATCCGTAAGTGATTGCACCGAATTTTCAAAAATAGCGGGAACACGAATGATCACTATCGTAAATCCCCAAAAATAAGATTCTCCGTTTGCATTTTCCAAATATACAGGATTTCGAATTGCAATTCCGCTTCCGCCCTGCTTTAAGTCAAATGGTCCTTGCATCGTTACAAGATCATTATCTCTTCCGTATCGGCAGATCTCACCCCTGCTTTCGTCGTGGATAAGATCTATCGCGCCTGCTTCATTTCCTGCATTGGGGAAAATGTCTGTAACGATGCCTTCGGGGGCGATCTGGATACTTTGAATATAACCCGTCATCAGATCTTCTGCAATATCCTGGAATTTTTCTATCTTTCCGTTTTCACTTATTACGATTTCCTCCAGCGTGCCTGTGATAGCAATACCGCGATACATATCGTTCTGCAAACGTTCTGCATAGGTTTCAGCATTTAACTCTGTGATCGTTTGCGTCTGTTTTTGATCTGTCTTGTAGGAGTGATATAAAATCACTGTCAGTATCAGACAGCCAAACACAAAAACAAGTATAGGCAATATATACATTTTGATGTGTTTTTTCTTTAACGAGGTCATAATGTGTTAGTTCTCCTTGTATTTCCCGTAAATTCCGTTTGCCGAGCAGGTCAATCCAAACTGATCTTCTTCAATATACCACATAGCCGCATAAAGCATAGCTGAATTTTATGTTTATATATCACTGAGAAAAGCACTTATGAAAGATGCAGCATATTTATAAGGAATATCCAGCTTGTGCCGTAGTAAACTACGACTGCAACAAGGTCGTTGAGGGTGGTTATCATCGGACCTGAAGCAACAGCCGGGTCTATCTTTATCTTCTTGAAGAAAAGCGGCGTGAGCGTTCCTACTGCGCTGGATACGATTATTGCGAGTATGAGCGAAATTCCGATACAGCCCGACATTGCAAAAGAATACATAAGGTCTTTACCCTTAAAAAGGAAGATGTAAAGACCGACTGCGGCAAACGAAAGCACTCCGATCAGCAGACCGTTGAGCAGCCCGACACGCATTTCTTTCGATACAAGCTGAAGCTTCTGCCTGAATGAAAGCTGACCGTCCGTAAGAACACGGATAGTCACCGCAAGGGATTGTGTGCCGACGTTGCCTGCCATATCAAGGATAAGCGACTGGAACGCAACGATCAGCGTGAGCTGTGCGACAACCTTCTCAAACGCACCCACAACGGTCGAGACCAACATTCCGAGCGCAAGCAGTATCAGCAGCCACGGCAAACGTTTTTTTATACTCTGTCCGATAGGTTCGTTGAGATCTTCTTCGGCGGTAAGACCTGCAAGCTTTGCGTAATCCTCGCCCATTTCATCGTCTGCGGCTTCGATGATGTTCTGCGCAGTGATAACGCCGAGCAGACGATTTGAATCGTCCAGAACGGGTATGATATATTCCGAGTAATCTTTCAGCTTTTCGATACAGTCGGAGGTCTGTTCGGTCGCATATACATAGGGAAATGAGGTCGCAACAAGGCTGTTCAGTTCGTCCTCACTTCTTGCTGTGATAAGGTCTTTTAAATCAATAGCGCCGCTGAAAACATTGTTTTCGTCAACAACGAACAGCGTTGAGATATTGTCATTTTCCTTTGCCTGACTGATGAGAGCAGTCATTGCCTGTTTTACCGACATATCGTCTTTGATGATTATGCAGTTGGTAGTCATTCGGCTGCCTATTTCCTCATCGTCAAAGGAGGCGATGAGTTTCAGCTCATTCCGTATATCGGGGTCTACCGTATCGATGATAAGACTGCGCTTGTCCTTGTCGGTTTCGGAAAGAATATTCACAGCAGTATCTGTATCAAGTTCGGATATAAGAGCAGCCGCTTTGCGAATATCCATTTCATTGAGATAAGTTCCTGCGTCTTTTTCGTCGAGATGCTCAAAAATATCGCCGAGCATTTCCTCGCTGCAGATGCGGTAGAACTTTTTTCTGTCCTGAACGGTAAGGCTGCTGATAACATCTGCAATGTCGCTGCCGTGATAATCGTCCAGACGGTTCATCATTGCTTTGGGCGAATCGTTGCCCGTGATTATTGCCGTTATTTCGTCAAAATGCGGATTTTTTGCAGCTTCGTTCTCGGGTGCTTTTACAATAGTGTTTTCTGTGTTCTTCATTGGAATGTCCTCCGTTTCTTTTTTATGTGGGACATCGGGACATAAAAATCCCGTATATGACAGTCAGTACAGGTCATATACGGGCAGATATCATTATTTACAGCGAATAAAATGGCAGTGCTAAGCAAGCCGTATCGGCTGTATGAAAATATCCGTATGATCGCCCGTTTGACCCGCCGCTATCGCCGTTTGCCACTTTATTCACCTCCGAATTAATGTTTTCGCAATTTTGCAAAATAATTATAGCACTAAAGAAGTTTTTTGTCAATTAAAATATATGTTAAATAGTATTTGCAGTATTTTGACCGTTTACAGAGTGTAATACTAAACACCAATAAAATACAGGAAAAAATCTGCGCCGAAATCCAATATAA
>OIYP01001525.1_pt1 | contig 11019 bp, 7 predicted proteins | sample 1588261 | NCBI WGS metagenome assembly OIYP01 (sample SAMN03283293) | human gut metagenome | biome: human-associated habitat; material: feces | host: Homo sapiens | place: Peru | collected 2012
GCAAGGACAAGAGTACAGTTTCTGTTCTCTCTCCAGAGGTTTACGCTGAGAAGACCAAAAAAGCTGACGCTTAATTAAAAAGTAAACAAACTATTCCAAACAAACATACGAAGCCTGTTCTCTTATCGAGAGCAGGCTTTCTGCTTTTTTAACGAAAAACACGTTTAATTCACCCCAAGCATTCACTTTTTCTCGCCTTTTATTATGCTATAAGAAATATTTTTTGTAATTTTGCCTTCAAATAGTAAATCAATTTATAAATAGTTATCTTATGCTTACACTTAAACTTATCAGCGAAGAGACTGAACGTGTAGTTAAAGGTCTTGAGAAAAAGCATTTTCCTAATGCCCGCGAGGCCGTAGAGAAAGTTTTGGAGTACGACAAGATCCGTCGTGAAGCCCAGCAGAAACTGGACACCAACAAGCAGCAGGCCAACCAGTTTGCCAAGCAGATTGGTGCTCTGATGAAGGAAGGAAAGAAAGAGGAAGTCGAAGCCGCCAAGGCACAGGTTGCCAATCTGAAAGCAGACGGCAAGGCCTTGGAGGAAATCATGGAGAAGGCTCAGCAAGATATGACCAATGTACTGCTCGAAATCCCTAACATACCTTGCGACGAGGTACCTGAGGGTAAGGATGCAGCAGACAACGTAGTGGTAAAGGAAGGCGGCGAGAAGCCTAACCTGGGTCCTGACGCACTCTGCCACTGGGACTTGCTGAAGAAGTACAACCTGGTAGACTTCGACCTGGGTGTGAAGATTACCGGTGCCGGCTTCCCTGTATATATCGGCAAGATGGCCCGCTTCCAGCGCGCTTTGGAGGCTTTCTTCCTCGACGAGGCACGCAAGAGCGGATACTTGGAGATACAGCCTCCTTACGTTGTCAACGAGGCTTCGGGTCTGGGTACAGGTCAGCTGCCTGACAAGGAAGGCCAGATGTATCATGCCAACCTCGACAACCTGTTCCTCATCCCTACTGCTGAGGTTCCTGTCACCAACATCTTCCGCGATGTGATCCTCGACGAGAAGGATCTGCCTATCAAGCGTTGCGCTTACTCTGCTTGTTTCCGCCGCGAGGCTGGCAGCTACGGTAAGGATGTTCGTGGTCTGAACCGTCTGCATCAGTTTGACAAGGTAGAGATTGTACGCATCGACAAGCCTGGTCACTCTTACGAGTCATTGAAGGAAATGCTCGACCACGTAGAGGGCTTGCTCAAGAAGCTGGAGTTGCCTTATCACATCCTCCGTCTCTGCGGTGGCGATATGAGCTTCACCTCTTCTATCTGCTACGACTTCGAGACATGGAGTGCCGCCCAGCAGCGATGGTTGGAGGTTTCTTCAGTTTCCAATTTCGAGAGCTATCAGGCCAACCGTCTGCACTGCCGTTACCGCCATGCTGACGACAAGAAGATAGAGCTCTGCCACACCCTGAACGGTTCGGCTCTGGCTCTGCCACGCATCGTAGCCTCTATCCTGGAGAACAACCAGACTCCTGAGGGCATCCGCGTACCAAAGGTATTGGTACCATACTGCGGATTCGAGATGCTCGACGACAAGAACTTTGAATAAAAAGTTTCGTCATATTTCACAGACTCTCTGACCGGCAACGCTGCTGGCCAACAATATGAAGTACGAGGATAACATTGGTTGCAGAAATGTTGCCAACGTTATCCTTTTGCTTTTAAAATGAGTTGTCCCTTTAGAAAATGAGGAAGTTAAAGGAGTTAAGGAGTTAAAGAAGTTAAGGAGTTAAGGAGTTAAGGAGTTAAGACAAATGTCTTTGTGGACTTGCCCCTTCTCCCATTCCAAAAGGGCTGTTGTCCCTTAACTTCCCGAACGACCGAAGGGAGTGATAACTTCCTTTAACTTCTCTAACTTCTAAAAATAACTTCTGAACTTGATAAAGTTCAACAGTCGAATACAAAAACATAAATAATAACCCAAACCAACTAAAAAACCCAAAGAAACAGAATGAACAAGATTATCAGAAAAATACAATATTCCGAGAAGGTTTATCGTTTCGACGTAGAGGCGCCTCTGATCGCCAAAAGCCGCAAGGCTGGCAACTTTGTCATCATCCGAGTAGATGCCAACAGTGAGCGAATGCCACTGACCATTGCAGATGCCGACATAGAGAAAGGCACCATCACACTGGTAGTACAGAAAGTGGGACTCTCCTCCACCAAGCTCTGCAACCTGAACGAGGGAGATGAGATCCACGACGTGGTAGGCCCCTTGGGCAACCCTACGCACATAGAGAACTTCGGAACAGTGCTCTGCGCAGGAGGCGGTGTGGGCGTAGCTCCTATGCTGCCTATCATCAAAGCCCTGAAAGCTGCCGGAAACCGGGTTCTCTCGGTGATAGCCGGACGAAGCAAGGACCTTGTCATCATGGAAGATGAGGTACGCGCATCAAGCGACGAGCTGATCATCATGACCGACGACGGCAGCTATGGCGAGAAGGGTGTGGTAACTGTAGGAATGGAGAAACTCATCCAGCAGGAACACATCGACAAGGCTTTCGCCATCGGTCCTCCTATCATGATGAAATTCTGCTGTCTGCTGACACAGAAGTACAACCTACCTACAGATGTATCGCTCAACACCATCATGGTGGACGGAACTGGTATGTGCGGTGCCTGCCGACTCACCATCGGTGGCAAGACCAAGTTTGTGTGCATCGATGGTCCTGAGTTTGACGGTGCCCTGGTAGACTGGGACGAGATGTTCAAGCGCATGGGAACCTTCAAGGATGTGGAGCGCGAGGAGATGGAACACTTCGAGGAACATCTCGCCACTGTGGAAGCAGCCAAGAAGAAAGAGAGCACAGACGTGACAATGGATGTGGAGCCTACCAACGAGAGCGTGGCAGAGCTGACCAACCGTGACGCAGAGTGGCGCAAGGCACTGCGTGCCTCAATGAAACCCAAGGAGCGTACAGCCATAGAGCGTGTGAAGATGCCTGAGCTCGACCCCGTATACCGTGCCACTACCCGTACTGAGGAGGTAAACATCGGTCTTACCAAGGAGATGGCTCTCACCGAGGCCAAGCGCTGTCTGGACTGTCCTAAACCTTCCTGTATGGAGGGATGCCCTGTAAACATCAACATCCCTTCGTTTGTCAAGAACATAGAACGCGGTCAGTTCCTGGCTGCCGCCAAGGTACTGAAGAACACCTCTGCCCTGCCTGCTGTCTGCGGACGTGTATGTCCACAGGAGAAACAGTGCGAGAGCCGTTGCGTGCACCTGAAGATGAACAAGCCAGCCGTAGCCATAGGTTATCTGGAGCGCTTTGCTGCCGACTATGAGCGCCAGAGCGGAAACATATCCATCCCAGAGAAGGATCCTGCCAACGGCATCAAGGTGGCTGTAGTGGGCTCGGGTCCTGCGGGTCTGAGCTTTGCTGGAGACATGGCTAAGAAGGGATTCGACGTCACTGTGTTCGAGGCACTGCACGAGATTGGCGGTGTGCTGAAATATGGTATTCCTGAGTTCCGTCTGCCCAACGCCATCGTGGATGTAGAGATAGAGAACCTGCAGAAGATGGGTGTGAAGTTTGTTGCCGACTGTATCGTGGGCAAGACCATCGGTGTGAAAGAACTGGAGAAGCAGGGCTTCAAGGGCATCTTCGTTGCATCGGGAGCCGGTCTGCCTAACTTTATGAACATTCCTGGCGAGAATGCGCTCAACATCATGTCGTCCAACGAGTATCTCACCCGTGTCAACCTGATGGACGCTGCCAATCCTCATACAGATACCCCAATCAACTTAGGCAAGAATGTAGTTGTGGTTGGCGGAGGCAACACTGCCATGGACAGCTGCCGCACAGCCAAGCGCTTAGGTGCCAACGTAACATTGGTTTACCGTCGTTCGGAGGCAGAGATGCCGGCACGTTTGGAAGAGGTGAAGCATGCCAAGGAAGAGGGTATCACCTTCCTCACACTGCATAATCCAAAGGAGTATGAGGCCGACGAGAAGGGAGCCGTGAAGTCTGTTATCCTCGACGTGATGCAGCTTGGCGAACCTGACGCCAGCGGACGTCGCCGCCCTGAGGCTACAGGCGAGACCATCAAGCTGGAGTGCGACCAGGTGATTGTGGCAGTGGGTGTGAGTCCTAACCCTCTCGTGCCTCAGAGCATCGAAGGTCTGGAGTTAGGCCGCAAGAATACCATTGCCGTCAACGAGCAGATGCAGAGCTCACAGCCTGCCATCTATGCCGGCGGTGACATTGTGCGCGGTGGTGCTACTGTTATCCTCGCCATGGGCGATGGCCGCAAGGCTGCTCTCAACATGGCACAGCAACTGAAGCCAGAAGCATAACAGCAGGAAGAAAATACGACAGCTGAAACGAAAGTACAACAACTGATAAAAGAATAAAAAAGGGCGATTGCCATTTCCTTTACGGATAATGAGCAATCGCCCTTTAACTTTTTCAACTTCCCCATTTGCGAAAGTTGAAACCTAAATTATTTCCAAGGATTCTCTGTTGGGTAAGGCAAGCTTGCTGGCTGGTTGTAAGCGATGTCCTTAATGCCCAAGAACTTGAAGGCCTCGAAGAGTGTCTTGCCTACATGAGAGAAGGCTACGGCACCATGATGAGGATAACCCTTCTGGATCAATACGTGACGATAGAAGCGACCCATCTCTGGAATAGCGAAGATACCGATACCACCGAAAGAACGTGTAGGAACATCGAGCACCTCGCCCTCAGCGATGTAAGAACGCAAGTTGCCCTCTGAGTCGCACTGCAGACGATAGAATGTGATGTCGCTGGCAGCAATGTCACCCTCCAAAGTACCACGGGTGAAGTCTGGCTTGCCACCATTCTCCAACAGACGGTTCTGGATGAGCTGATACTTGATGGCACGTGTAGAGCACATCTTGCACTGAGGTGTGTTGCCACAGTGGAAGCCCATGAAGGTATCTGTCAACTTATAGTCGTACTTGCCAACAATATCCTCATCGTAGATATACTGAGGAACAGAATTGTTGATGTCGAGCAATGTCACTGTATCATCAGAAGCACACATACCGATGTACTCAGAAAGAGCACCATAGATGTCGACCTCGCAGGCTACAGGGATGCCACGGCTTGCCAAACGGCTGTTGACATAGCATGGCTCGAAACCAAACTGGCTTGGGAATGCAGGCCAGCACTTGTCGGCAAAAGCTACATACTGGCGAGAGCCCTTGTGATTCTCAGCCCAGTCGAGCAATGTGAGCTCAAACTGTGCCATACGACGGCTCAGGTCAGGATAGTACTTACCCTCGCCCATCTCGGCTGCCATATCCTTGCAAACATCGTCGATACGTGGATCGTTCTCGTGCTCCTTGTAAGATACGAGCAAGTCAAGCTCTGAGTTCTCCTCTATCTCTACACCCAGTTCGTACAAGCCCTTGATAGGAGCGTTGCAAGCGAAGAAGTCCTGAGGACGTGGACCGAAGGTGATGATCTTCAAGCCCTTCAGACCGAGGATGACACGAGCTACAGGAACGAAGTCGGCAATCATCTTAGCCACTTCGGCTGCTGTACCTACTGGATACTCTGGGATATAACCCTTGAGATGACGCATACCCAGGTTGTAAGAGCAGTTGAGCATACCGCAGTAAGCATCACCACGACCATTGATCATGTCGCCATCACCCTCGGCAGCAGCAACAAACATGCAAGGACCATCAAAGTTCTTGGCTATTAGTGTCTCTGGTGTCTCAGGACCGAAGTTGCCAAGGAAGACCACCAAGGCGTTGCAGCCCTGTTCCTTTACCTCTGCGATAGCCTTGAGCATATCTTTCTCATTCTCAACAGTAGTCTGGCAGTTGAAAATTTCTCCTTTGTATTCTTTTACGATGTTTTCACGGCGCTGAGTAGAAAGCGCGATAGGGAAACAGTCACGGCTTACGGCGATAATACCCAGCTTAACCTGTGGAATGTTAGAACTTACCATAATAGTATTGTTTTTGTATATTTATAAATTAGATTTGTTTGTTTAGTACATTCAATTAGTGTTCACAAAAATACAATATTTTTTTGTAGCATGCAAATGTTTTAAGATTATTTATTCAAGTTTCTTCAAATACTCAGCGCACATTTCGGCACAGCGTTCTCCGTCGACTCCTGCCGACACGATGCCTCCTGCATATCCTGCGCCTTCACCACAGGGGAAGAGTCCCTGCAGACGTACATGCTGCAAGGTGTCGCGGTCGCGAAGAATACGGACAGGCGATGAGGTACGGGTCTCCATGGCAATGAGCGTGGCCTCGTTGGTGAGGAAGCCATGCGCATTCTTGCCGAAGGTCTTGAAACCTTCCTGCAGACGCTTGCTCACAAAAGAGGGCATCCAGAAATGGAGCGGACTGCTGATTAGGCCAGGGGCATAACTGCTCTTGGGAAGGTCGTAGCTCAAACGGTTGTTCACAAAGTCGGCCATGCGCTGGGCTGGTGCCGTCTGCTTCATATTGCCCTGCTGCCAGCACTGCTTCTCCACGATTTGCTGGAAATGCATCATCGTGAGAGGTGAATCGGGACTCAGGACTTCCTCTTCTGCCGAGGATGAGAGAGAGGCATCCGACTGTAATATAGCCTGGTGTTCCTGGACAAAAGATGCCACATCCTCAGGATGGGTCTCTACCACCATGCCCGAATTGCTCCATGCCGTACCTCGGTTGCTTGGACTCATACCGTTGACCACAAGCTGCTGAAGTCCGGTAGCGGCAGGGATGACAAATCCACCGGGACACATACAGAAACTGTACACGCCACGTCCGTCTACCTGAGTTACGAAACTGTATTCTGCGGCAGGAAGATACTTGCCTCGTCCATTCTTGTTATGATACTGTATCTTGTCGATGAGATGAGCGGGATGCTCCAGACGCACACCCACAGCGATGCCTTTGGCCTCGATCTCAATCCTGGAGGCTGCGAGATAGCGATACACATCACGCGCACTGTGACCTGTAGCCAAGATGACTGGTCCCCGATAGGTTTCCTCGGTCCCCGTCTGCAGGTTGACAGCCTCGACACCTATCACCTTGTCGCCATCGATGATGAAGGAGGTCATCTTGGTTTGGAAATGCACCTCGCCCCCACACTGAAGGATGGTATTGCGCATGTTTTCTATCACACGCGGCAGTTTGTCGGTTCCTATATGGGGATGGGCATCAGCCAGAATGTTGGTATTGGCTCCATGCTGGCAGAAGACATTCAGTATCTTGTCCACACTGCCGCGTTTCTTGCTGCGGGTATACAGCTTTCCATCGCTGTAGGCACCTGCTCCACCCTCACCAAAACAATAGTTGCTTTCAGCATCCACCTTCTGGGTCTTGGTAATATTGGAGAGATCCTTCTTGCGTTCGCGTACGTCCTTGCCTCGTTCGAGCACCACAGGACGATAGCCCAACTCGATAAGTCGCAGGGAAGCAAAAAGACCGCCAGGTCCCTCACCCACCACTACCACACGAGGGCGTGAGCTCACATCAGGATATTCGGTATGTATGTATTGGTCGTCCTGTGCGAACTCATTGATATAGGCACGCACCTTCAAATTCACGTAGATGGTACGCTGCCTGGCGTCGATGCTTCGCTTGAGCACCCTCACTTGGTTCAATGTCCGCACGTCTATTCCTTTCTCCTTGGATAGGTAACGCTTGATACCTTCCTCACTGGCTGCCTGTTCTGGCAGAATCCGGATTTGATATTCCTCTATCATTATTGTATTATTGATTGAACTTTCTATGCCTCCAACATGTCAAAAGAACCTATGACCTCAAGGGTATCGAGGTTGTACATAGTAAACTTGCCATCCTCGAGAGTGGCAAGTGTAGGGGGATTGCCTCCCTTGGGGAAGGTGATGCTGCCCGTATTGCAGATGGCCTTACCCTCGGCATTGCGCGAGAGCTCCCAGAGATGGCTGTGACCATAGATGATGGCATCATAAGGACCCTTGGGCATGTTCTCCTTATTATATATATGACCATGGGTGAGCAGATAGCGCTTTCCGCCATCCACCAAAAGGGCATAAGTCTCCATGATGGGGAAATCGAGCAACATCTGGTCTACCTCTGCATCACAGTTGCCTCGCACTGCAATGATCTTGTCTGCCAGGTTGTTGAGTCGCTCCACAATGCCCTTGGGGTCTATGCCCTCAGGTATGCGGTTGCGGGGTCCATAGTTGATGATGTCGCCCAAGATGCACATCATGTCACACTTCTGCGCCTCGAAAAAGTCGAGAGCACGCTGCAAGGCTGGCAAACAGCCATGAATATCAGAGAATAATAGGTATTTCATCGTAGTCTATTTTTTATTTTGATTGCAAAGTTAATGATATTTTTCCAATTCTTTTTCTTTCCCCCTTATTTTTTTATCGCATCGTAGTCTTTTTTTTCAGGGAAAGACTGTAAGGATGAAAGGCTACGAGGATGAAAGAGACAGAGGAAGAATGAACAGACAAGGAAGGATAAAAAGCAAAAGTCCATAGCCTAAGGGAAAAACCTTGAGCTATGGACTACTATATAAAAACATCAGAATGCAACTATACTATACCAGTTCGGCATAGAGGTCGAACTCGTCGCTGGAGGTGATACGCACCTGATAGAACTGTCCCACACGCAGACGCTTGTCGGCTTTGATCAGCACCTCGGGGTCTACCTCGGGCGAGCAGAACTCGGAACGGGCAATATAGTAATCGCCTTCCTTCCTGTCGACGATGACCTTCATCTCCTGTCCTACCTTCTCTGCCTCGATCTCAGCACTGATGTCCTGCTGGAGAGCCATGAGCTGGTCGAGCCGTTTCTGCTTCACCTCCTGAGGCACATCGTCCTCATAATGATTGGCGCTGTAGGTTCCCTCTTCCTCAGAATAGGCAAAGGCACCCATACGCTCGAAGCGCGCCCAACGTACAAACTCCATCAGTTCGGCAAAATCCTCATCGGTCTCGCCGGGGAAGCCAACCATCAGTGTGGTACGGATATGTATGCCCGGCACACGCTCCCGCAACTGCTTGATAAGCTCGATCGTCTCCTGCTTGCTGACATGGCGGCGCATACGGGTAAGCATATGGTCGCTGATATGCTGAAGGGCGATGTCAAGATAACTGCATACATTCTCCTTCTCGCGCATCACATCGAGCAAGTCCATGGGGAACTGGTTGGGATAAGCATAATGCAGACGAATCCACTTCACTCCAGGAATATCAGCCATATCACTGATCACGTCGGTGATGTGATGCTTTCCGTCGAGGTCAATACCATAATAAGTCAGCTCCTGGGCTATGATCTGGAACTCCTTGACGCCCTCTGCCACCATATCACGAACCTCCTGAAGGATCTCAGCCTTAGGACGGCTTACATGTTTGCCGGTGATGATAGGGATGGCACAATAGGCACAATGACGGTCGCAGCCCTCGGCTATCTTGACATAAGCATAATGACGGGGAGTGGTGAGATGGCGATGACCATCACAGGAAGGAACATCAGCCTTGCCCAACTCGCCCAACAACTGCTTGTAGTTGAACTTGCCGTAAAACTTATCGACCTCAGGAATCTCTTTCTCCAGCTCTTTCTGATAACGCTGCGAAAGACAGCCCATCACATAGAGCTTCTTCAACCGTCCCTCCTGCTTGCGCTGTACAAACTCAAGGATAGTATCGATGCTCTCCTGCTTGGCATCCTCAATAAAACCACAAGTGTTGATGACAGCTATCTCGCCCTGCGGACGCTTAGAGTCGTGCACGCAATGATAGCCGTTGGCTTCAAATTGTTTCATCAGCAATTCGCTGTCCACCAAATTCTTGGAACAGCCCATGGTGATGATGTCTATCGTATTCTTTTTCACTTTCCTTTCTTAAACAAAGAGTCTACAAACTCTACCTTGTTGAACAACTGCAGGTCTTCCATTCCCTCACCCAGACCAATGTACTTCACTGGCACCTTGAGCTGGTCGGAAATACCTATCACCACACCACCCTTGGCTGTACCATCCAGTTTGGTAATGGCAAGCGAGGTAATGTTGGTAACAGCAGAGAACTGCTTGGCCTGCTCGAAAGCATTCTGACCCGTACTGCCATCGAGAACAAGCAATACCTCATCAGGAGCCTCGGGAAGAACCTTCTTCATCACATCCTTGATCTTCTTGAGCTCATTCATCAAGCCCACCTTGTTGTGAAGACGTCCTGCCGTATCGATGATAACGACATCAGCTCCATTGGCCTTGGCACTCTGCAATGTGTCGAAAGCCACAGAAGCAGGGTCGGAACCCATCTGCTGCTTGACAACAGGCACACCCACACGCTCGCCCCAGATAGAGATCTGCTCCACCGCAGCAGCACGGAAGGTATCGGCAGCGCCTAAATAAACTTTCTTGCCAGCCTTCTTGAACTGGTAAGCCAACTTGCCGATAGTGGTGGTCTTGCCCACACCATTGACACCTACCACCAGGATGACGTAAGGCTTGTGGTCGGCAGGAAGACTCCAGTCGGCATTGTCACCCGTATGATTCTCCTCCAACAACTTGGCTATCTCCTCACGCAGGATTCTGTCGAGCTCAGAGGTAGACACATACTTGTCCGTAGCCACACGCTCCTCAATGCGGTGGATGATCTTCACTGTGGTGTCAACACCCACGTCGGATGTAATGAGAATCTCCTCCAAATCATCGAGGACATCATCATCGACAGTAGACTTGCCCGCTACGATGCGAGCCAACTTACCAAACACACTCTCCTTGGTTTTCTCGAGTCCCTTGTCGAGTGTTTCCTTATTCTTGCTGCTAAAAAATCCGAATAATCCCATATTTACATTATATTTGAGTGCAAAGATAGGAAAAATAATTGTATATACAAAGAATAAGGCTGCAAATCTTACGAAATGCAGCCTTACTTAAAGTATATTGATTACTTAAAATCCTAAAAATGATTAGGCTTTGAAGAAATCCTTAACAGCCTCGTTAGGTACCATCTTCTCATCGAAAACGTAAGCACCAGTCTTAGGGCTCTTAACCATCTTGATAACCTTTGTATATGCGCGACCAT
>OIYP01001526.1_pt1 | contig 11005 bp, 6 predicted proteins | sample 1588261 | NCBI WGS metagenome assembly OIYP01 (sample SAMN03283293) | human gut metagenome | biome: human-associated habitat; material: feces | host: Homo sapiens | place: Peru | collected 2012
GCAATTCCTGCCATCTGATACTTCTTCTCATCAGCAAACCATCCAGACAATTGCCTGACAGTTGCCTGACAGCCAACTGTCTGTATATCAAAGCACTACATCAAAAAACCAGACAATCTGACAGTTTTGACGATTTTTTAGTGAAATAACAATTCTATAGTCACCATCATTGCTCCCTGTCTCTCCGTCAGGGATAGTGTCATCAATTTCAAGTCAGGAAACACAGGAACAAGACCACTAAAGAGCAGTATACTAAAAGCTGTAAATCCTTGTTTTAAGGACAAAAGTTTGGAAGTTTGGAAAATATGACGTAATTTTACAATATCAAAGGGTTAACACCGATGAAATCGGCATTTTTTGTAGTGTTTCGCCTTGTTGCGCTACCAAGACAATGCACAAAGCGGAGAATTGCCATGAGATTGAAACGAAGACGGAAATGGGAAACGCCACAGAATCCGCATGGCAGAATCCATGTTCCAAAGGAACGAAATACGGCATAAACAATAAAAACAACAAAATATACAACAAAATGGGAAAGATTATACTCACTGGCGACCGTCCGACGGGACGCCTACACTTAGGTCATTACGTGGGATCGCTGCGCCGCCGCGTGGAACTGCAAAACGAGGGTGATTTCGACAAAATGTTCGTTTTCATCGCAGATGTGCAGGCTCTCACTGATAATGCAGACAATCCAGAAAAGGTCAGACAGAACATTATCGAAGTGGCTCTCGACTATCTCTCTGCAGGTCTCGATCCGGAGAAAGTGACGCTCTTCGTACAGTCTATGATTCCGGAGCTCGCCGAACTGACAGTATACTTCATGAACCTCGTCACCGTGTCGCGCCTGCAGCGAAATCCTACGGTGAAAACGGAGATTCAGATGAGAAACTTCGAAACGAGCATCCCTGTAGGCTTCTTCACATACCCTATTTCTCAGGCTGCCGACATCACGGCTTTTAAGGCTACCACCGTACCGGCCGGAGAGGATCAGGAGCCGATGCTGGAGCAGACCCGCGAAATAGTGAAGCGTTTCAACTATATCTATGGCGACGTGCTCGTGGAACCGAAAATCATGCTGCCTACCAATCAGGTGTGCTGCCGACTGCCGGGAACCGACGGTAAGGCGAAGATGAGCAAGAGCCTCGGAAACTGCATATATTTGTCGGATTCATCGAAGGAAATGCAGCAGAAAGTGAAGGGAATGTACACCGATCCGGGGCACTTGCGTGTGGAAGATCCGGGCAAGGTGGAGGGCAACACCGTGTTCACATATCTCGACGCATTCTCTACAGAGGACGACTTCGCTGAGTTCTGGCCAGAGTATAAAAATCTCGATGAACTGAAGGACCACTACCAGCGTGGCGGTCTGGGCGACATGAAATGCAAGAAGTTCCTCATCAAGGTGCTCGACAAGCGTCTTGAACCTATCCGCCAGCGCCGCCATGAATTTGAACAAGACATCCCTGAGGTTTACAACATTCTGAAGAAGGGCAGCGAGGCAGCACGCGAAGTGGCAGCACAGACTCTCGATGAGGTTCGCGAGGCAATGAAGATAAACTACTTCAACGACGCTGCCCTCATCCAGCAGCAGGCTGAGATGTATAGAAACAAATAATTGCGGACCGAGAGGCTAAGGAGCAATCATCGGAACGCAATCCTGACAAAAAAAAGACACCACGATACTCCCCATATTGCGCTTCATGCCGTATGGGGAGTCTTTTAATAATAAGAGGTATAAAGGTTATCAATTTGACACTTTAAAAGAAGGATTTTTATCATATTGCCAATTTTTATCTAATATTTTTTGAATTTTATTTGCACATCTCAAAAAATATCTCGACTTTTGCAAGCGGAACGTTATTCAAGAAGCAAAATTGCAATGAGGAAAGATGAAAAACAGTACAAATTGCAAGAAAGGAAACGTTAGAGAGAAACATACAACAACTGATTAAATTATCAACTCAATAAATTTAAGCTTATGAGAATACTTACTTTACTTTCGTTCGCGGCCATCTTCGCTGCACAATCTGCAAATGCACAGAACCCTGTACAGAACCAGCGCATCTCACTTGAGAGCGTATCAGGTGTCTACGCACCTGCACAGAGCCCGGTAGCCAAGAAGGCGGTTTCTGACATCATGCGCCCTGCAAAGGAGCAGATCTTCTACAGAAACGACAAAAACGACGGATGGGCAGAAACTCCAGGCCAGGAGTACACTTACACCTACGACGAAAAGGGCCGCGTAAAGACAAAGCTCAGCTATAACGAAAAAGCTGAGGTGGCAAACAAGAAATATGAGCGCTACACATACGAGTATGACGAGAACGGAAACGAGACTCTCGTACTTCTGGAATACAGCGGCGACAACGAGACATGGAAGGGAAGCTGGAAGATCGAGAAGACTTGGGACAACGTGGTGAAGGGTCTGCAGACTGGTGCCATGATGTATGAATACAGCGTCGTGACAAAGCAGCTCACCAAGATGTCTCCAGAGAACTGCTTCCGCACAGAGATTACCCGCGACGACAAGGGCCGCGTGACTCTGTATGTGAACTACAGATACAAGGACAAGAAGACAGAGTATATCAACCAGCGTATCACCCCAACATACGACGAGGCTACCGGACACCCATCATCAGTGATGTTTGAAGACCAGGTATGGGACAACGCCACCAACGACTACACACTGGGCGAGCTCAAGAAATTCTCTAACCTGAAATGGCATGAGTGCGACGACCAGTTCGTGAACGTAAACGACAACTTCCGCATGGGCACAAACCGCGCTACTGAATACAGATTTGGTTATCGTGGTGTTGACGCAGGTGACTATGTAATTACATACGGCGAGAAGTATCCTGAGTATGTAGCTAATTATACATACCTCGACGGATCTGGCAGTGACGTCATGACAAACAAGCTGATCGACGACAACGGTTCTTACTACTACTATGACGAAGCATGGTGGGACAAGAACGGCGACGGCGAGAAGGGCAACGACGAGATGGCTTACAGCAAGTACGTTTACTACTACAACGAAAAAGGCGTGAAATGTGGCGAGGAGCAGTGGGGATGCGGATACGGTTCTCCTATCGACCTCAACTATGCCCACAAGGACGTTTACACATACGATGCTGCCTATGACTACCCGACAGAAATCGTGGCTTACTCATTCGACTTCTTCAACAAGGTTCTCGAAGACGGCACTGTAAACTACACTCCAAGCCAGCGTACCGTATACACTGAGTTCTCAAAGGTTGGCGAAGTTGACGCTATCGACACAGTGAAGGCTAACGCTGAAGGCTTCACCACATACTCTCTCTTCGACCTGCAGGGACGCTGCGTAGAGAAGGGCGCTATGAACAGCAACATCGGTAGTGGCAAGCACGGCGTATTCATCCTCCAGATGAGCAACGGCTCTGAGACAAAGAGCGTACGCATAGCAAGATAATGACACACAGACTTGACTAACATCTGATACAATCCCCGTGGCATCGAAAGACGCCACGGGGATTATTCATTTCTACGGCAGATAACGCCCACTTTGCAAACCCGTCTTGACAAAGTCAGCACTATGGATTGACAAACCTCACTAAATAGTGTGAATGACATAAAATATTTACATAAGGGGACGGGGTATATCAGATTTTCTTTGTAATTTTGCCACGTAAAAAGAGCCATACCGTTATCGTGGCAGCTCCAGAGCGAGCCATGTTTGCCAACCACGGAAACGGAAACGGCATGACAAGACTCGAAACGGTATTAGCTAAAAGCCGGCAGACGGCATCATCGACAGATCGGGAAACGACAACAACGACAAATCGAAAACTGCATTATCGAAAATCGAGAAGGTATTAGTGAGACACAATACATTATAATATTATAATAACATTATGATTTATTCAACAGAAGTAAAGAACATGTGCGTTGTGGCCAAAGGCCCAAACCACGGACCAGCTCCTATCCCAGAGGAAGGAAAATGGGTTTATGCTAAAGAAATCAAAGACATCTCCGGCTACACACACGGTGTGGGTTGGTGTGCTCCTCAGCAGGGCGCCTGCAAGCTGTCTCTCAACGTTAAGGACGGCGTTATCCAGGAGGCTCTCGTTGAGACTATCGGTTGCACGGGTATGACCCACTCTGCTGCCATGGCATCAGAAATCCTGCCAGGCAAGACAATCCTCGAGGCTCTCAACACAGACCTCGTTTGCGATGCCATCAACACTGCCATGCGCGAGCTCTTCCTGCAGATCGTTTACGGACGCACACAGAGTGCATTCTCTGAGGGTGGTCTGACAATCGGTGCCGGTCTTGAGGACCTCGGCAAGGGACTCCGCTCACAGACTGGTACTCTCTACGGTACTGTTGCCAAGGGCACACGCTACCTCGAGCTCACCGAGGGATATATCACACGCCAGTTCCTCGACAAGGACAACCAGGTTTGCGGTTACGAGTATGTACACCTGGGCAAGATGATGGAGGCCATCAAGAACGGTATGGATGCCAACGAGGCAGTGAAGAAGTTCACAGGCTCTTACGGACGCACCACCGCCGAGCAGGGAGTTGTTAAAGCTATTGATCCACGTAAAGAATAATAAGGAGAAACAAAGACATGATTAGAAAAGTAAGTTACGAAAGTCAGGAGCGTCGCGAGGCGCAGGTTCTCGCTGCCCTCAACGCTGAGGGTATCAAGAGCGTAGAAGAGGCTAACGAGATTTGCGAGGCTGCAGGTGTTGATCCTTATCAGATGTGTGAGGACACTCAGCGTATCTGCTTCGAGAATGCAAAGTGGGCATACGTTTGCGGTGCTGCCATTGCCATCAAGCGCGGCTGCAAGACTGCTGCTGAGTGTGCAGAGGCTATCGGCGTGGGTCTGCAGGCATTCTGCATCCCTGGTTCTGTTGCCGACGACCGTAAGGTTGGTCTTGGCCACGGTAACCTCGCTGCACGTCTGCTCCGCGAGGAGACACAGTGTTTCGCATTCCTCGCCGGCCACGAGTCATTCGCTGCCGCTGAGGGTGCCATCAAGATTGCTGAGATGGCAAACAAGGTTCGCAAGAATCCTCTGCGCGTTATCCTCAACGGTCTCGGCAAGGACGCTGCCATGATCATCAGCCGTATCAACGGTTTCACATACGTACAGACAGGATTCGACTACTACACAGGAGAGCTGAAGGTCGTTAACCGCATCGCTTACTCTGACGGTCCACGTGCAAAGGTGAACTGCTACGGTGCAAACGACGTTCGCGAGGGTGTGGCTATCAACTGGAGCGAGGATGTAGACGTTTCAATCACAGGTAACTCTACAAACCCAACACGCTTCCAGCACCCGGTAGCCGGTACATACAAGAAGGAGCGTCTCGCTGCCGGCAAGCCTTACTTCTCAGTGGCTTCAGGTGGTGGTACCGGACGTACTCTTCACCCAGACAACATGGCTGCTGGTCCTGCTTCTTACGGTATGACCGACACCATGGGCCGTATGCACTCTGACGCTCAGTTCGCAGGTTCTTCTTCAGTTCCTGCCCACGTAGAGATGATGGGCTTCCTGGGTATGGGTAACAACCCGATGGTAGGTGCTACAGTGGCTATCGCCGTAGCTCTCGACCTCGCCCTCAACAAGAAGTAATTATCTTGTTCATAAGATATTTACATAATATTATCCTCCATAATCCTTATAGCGATTATGGAGGATTTTTTTGTATCTGCATACCGGTTGGATATTGGCTTTTCAAGCGAACTTGTGATTGGGAGTTATGCCCTATTTCCCTTTATTTAACGTGGAGAATGGTGGATTTTCGGAGAATATATATATATTTGCATCAAGCGACAATATATTCTATATGGAGCAAGAATTGTAAATGACCTGATAGAAAAGCTAAGAAGAAAAGAATAACAATGGATAAAGGACAATTTCTGTTATACCAAACTCCTGACGGTGATTCACAGATAGAGGTGAAGCTGCAAAACGATACTGTCTGGCTCTCACTTGACCAGATGGCGGAGTTATTCCAACGCAATAAATCCACGATATCACGACATATAAAGAATGTGTTGGAGGACGGGGAACTTGACGAAAATGAGGTTGTTGCATTTTTTGCAACGACCACTAAACACGGTGCTATTGAAGGAAAGCTACAGAAGCATCAAGTGGCTTTTTACAACCTCGACATGATAATCAGCGTAGGTTATCGTGTACATTCCTACCGTGGCGTTCAGTTCCGTATATGGGCAACCAAGGTGTTGAAGGAGTATATTGTGAAAGGCTTTGCTATGAACGATGACCTGCTAAAGCGAGCTGGAGGTGGCAATTACTTTGACGAGCTGCTTGCAAGAATACGTGATATCCGCTCCAGTGAAAAAGTGTTCTATCGCAAGGTATTGGAGATTTATGCCCTCAGTATCGACTATGACCCACGAGTGGAAATGACACAAAAGTTCTTCAAGACTGTACAGAACAAAATGCACTATTCTGTTCATGGTCATACTGCGGCGGAAATAATTTACGAAAGAGCCGATGCCGAGAAAGACTTTATGGGACTTACAACGTGGTCAGGAGCTATGCCGTCAAAACCCGAAGCAGAAATAGCCAAGAACTATCTCACCCACGAAGAGATAAAATCACTGAACCGCATCGTAAGCCTGTATCTCGACTTCGCCGAAATGCAAGCCGAGGAGCACCGACCTATGTATATGAAGGATTGGATAAACATTCTCGATGATTTCCTCCGTATCTCCCGAAAAGACATCCTGACCCATGCAGGCAAAATCTCCGCCAAGCTCGCCAAAGAGAAAGCCGACCAGGAATACGACAGATTCAAGGAGCGCACCAAGAACGCCCTCTCGCCTGTAGAGATTCATTTCTTGGAGAATTTTGAGCGCGAGCAAAAGAGATTATCTGGAGGAAAAGACAATAATAAGTAAAGTCTGCTCTACATATCAACCGCACCTTAATTATATCAGAATACAAGTCCTGATGACCGATTGTGCTTAACTCCCAATCGGTCATCAGGCTGTTTTTTTTATCTCACCACGATTTCATCGGTGAAGAGCCATCCGAATTCGGTGTCGCAGCTGCCCTGCACTCTCACGTAGCGTGCCTTCTGGCTGCCATGCCATGCCTGAGTGCGGTAGCCAACACGACAGGGGTCGCGCTGCGGCTGGTCTTGAGAATACACCTGGGTGAATGTCTTGCCGTCTTCGCTCAGAGACACCCGATATTTGGTAGGATAATAAATCCACGGACCGAGCGACTGCATAAATACCGCCGACACCTCATGCAGCTTCTGTATGCTGCCCATGTCTATCGTCACGTCGAGGCACCATCCCTCGGTGCCTGTGAAGCCTTGCCATTTTTTGTCAGCATAGGTCCATCCGCCACGCACTCCGTCAACAAGCGCCTGTTCGCCACCGGCAGGATATTTGGGATGCAGCGGAGTGTTGTAGGTCACACGGCAGCCACGAGCCTTATGCTTCACGAGAGTGAACGACTCCTTGCGCTCGCCAATCTCATGACGAAGGTCGAAGGCGTGGATTCCCATAGCCCTCACCGTGTCACACTCTGCCAAGGCACGACGGTGGAAGTCGGCATAGTCTTTCTTCTCTGCTCCGTTCCATCCTATCTCGGCTATCGCCATCGCACGTGGCCAGAACATATACTCCATCTGCTCGTCAGACGGTATGTATTCTGCCCACAGGTTAGCCTGCAAGCCCGTGATATGGCGGCGCTCGTCGGCGGTGAGGTCATCGCCCGGCACGTAGTCATACATCTTCTTGAGCGTGAGGTATCCGCCCATCGCCGTAGGCTGGGTGATGGGAGCATCCTGATATCTGTCGATATAGCAGTAGTCGCCCGGCGAGAGCACCACATCGTAGCCGTGCTCGATAGCCTTGCGTGCCAGGTCGGTCTCTCGCCACACCATCACAGTGGTATTGGGGGCGAGACGGGAGGCTATCACCTCGTCCCATCCCACGAGACGTCTGCCGTGGGCGTTGAGGAAATTGCCGAAGTGGGTGATGAGATGTGCCTGCAGTCCTGCCTTGTCGGTATGCAGTTCTTTCATCATGCGTTGGCAGAGCAGACAGTTGTCCCAGGCTTTCATCACTGCCTCGTCGCCTCCCACATGGATATATTCCGAAGGGAATATGTCCATCACCTCAAGGAGCACGTTCTCAAGGAAATCGTATGTTGCCACACTGCCGGGACACAGGTCGGAATCCTTGTATGGCTCATGCGAGCATGACAGTTCGGGATAGGCGGCGAGCACTTCTTCTGAGTGTCCCGGCATCTCTATCTCCGGCACTATCGTTATGCCCCGGTCGGCGGCATAGTTTACTAGCTCACGCAGTTGGTCCTGGGTGTAATACCCGCCGTAGGCTCCCGGTGTGCCCTCCTCCACGTATTTTCCGCCGTTGTCGGTCCACTCCTGCCATGTGGCATAGGGACGCCAAGCGGCGAGGTTGGTGAGCCGGGGGTATCGCTTTATCTCTATTCGCCATCCGGCGGCATCGGTGAGATGCAGATGCAGACGGTTGAACTTATATCGCGCCATGGCGTCGATCTGACGCTTCAGGAAGTCGATGGAACGGAAATGGCGCGACACATCGAGCATCATCGAGCGCCACTTGTATGCCGGTGCGTCAACCACATCGCAGCATGCCACTCCCTTCTTCGTAGTCAACTGTCTCACCGTAGCCCAAGCCAGACGGAGGCCGTCGGCACTGGCGGCTCGGATAAGGATGGTGTCGGGAGAAACATGCAACTGGTAGGCTTCGGCTTCTGCCCCATCTTTCAGCGTCAGTCCGGCTATCGACTTTGGAGACAGTCTGTCGAATATCATCACCTGGCGGGCGCCTCCCTTGCTGACAGACATCCATGGCTCGGAATAGATGTTGCGGGCGATGTCCCCCACCCTGTTCTCCACTCTCACTTGTCTGCCACGGGTCTGGAATGTGCCCTTGCCTGGCGCATACGACTGTGGTTTGGGCAGTATGCCCTGTGCTGACGCCTTGCTCTGCGGCGTGGCCACGGCAAAGGTGAGGACAAGGCTCATGGCGAGTGTCTTCACTCTTTTGCGTATTCTTCTGTCTATATTCATATGATATTATGTTTTCTGTATTCCAACTTAGGTTTCCTGTGTTTTCTATGTCTTTGCAAAGATAATCCAAAAAATGAAAAGACACAAGACTTTCATTTAATCAAGCCCGAATTCAGAATCTGCACGAGATTGATGCAGTTTTTAAAGGAATCTGCACGAGATTAATGCAGAATTTGAAGAAAACTGCACAAATTTTATGCAAAAACGGGTATAAACTTCGTGTAAAAGATATTTATTGAATTAAACCATATGCGAGAAAGGAGTGAAACAGATTATTGAAACAACATCTCATACAAGGAAAAGCGGCATGAAGGAGAAATCAGAAATCTCCCTACATGCCGTTTTATTTTCGAATAAAACAATCTCCTAAACCCCAAGTCTGACATTTACGTCAGACTGGATTTGGAGCTATCTTACTATCACTTTATGAATACGTCCGTTCTTGGTCCTAACAATGTTCATGCCAGGCTGCATACCATCCAGACGGATTCCATCTGAAGAATATACCTCTTTTACTTCCATTCCATCTTCCATCATAACGCCATCAACGCCAGCTGGATCGAATTCATAGACATTTCCGAATTCATTCCATGGTGCGGCTGCAAGATATGCATCCTTGCTGCCTGCTGGCACATAGAGGGTGCCTTTGCCATTAGGATTGAAGGCGTTCCCTGATTCATCCACTGCTAAAGGTGGTACTGGCGACATAGAATAAACTGTTACATCATCGTTGACCGACAACATGAACATCCCAAGCTTTTTAACGTTCTTCGGTATCGTAAACTCCTTTATATTAGTAAGGCAAAAACCATTGGCGTCGATTTCCTCCAATGACTCAGGAAGAGTCACTTTTTCTAAAGAACTGCATTGACAGAATGCTCCCCATTTAACAGACTTGACCCCCTCAGGAATAGTTATTTCTTTTAAAGATGTACAACTCCGAAACAAATTAGACGGTATAGAATCTATAGGGGTAAGGAATTCAACTGTTTCCACACCTGACGACCAAAACACAGCGTTTCCATATTTCTTCGCACGAGGTACAACAACTTTTTTCAGAGCCGTGCAATAACTGAACGCTTCTTTTGACAGACTATCAAGATCAGTTGGCAAGTTTAACTCAGAAATATTACTACACTGCGAAAAAGCGTATTCACCAATTCCCTTAAGTTCAGCTGGCAAGTTTAATTCCTTTATATTAGAGCAACAGTAGAAAGCCATCTCAGGAATGACTTTAATCTTTGACGGGATATTAATTTCCTCAAGACTACTGCAAAAGCTGAAAGCAGAATCACCAATCAATTCAAGGGTTGAAGGCAACTTAAATTTCGTAAGTTTATCACATGACCAGAAAGCACAACTCTGAATAGTTTTCAGCTGACTATTCTCAACATTAGGAGAAAATGAAACTGAAGACAAACTACTATATGAGAAAGCATCATGAGAAATATTCTTGAGACTCTGAGGAAGAACCACTTCTTGAACTTTAGAGTTGCAGAATGCACCTTCGCAGATATTCTCAATACCATCAGGAATTGTTACAGAACCAGAAGCGGCAGGAGCATAAGCAACAACGTTGTTCTTATTGTCCAACAACAATGCCCCCAGGGCTTCAAAGATAGCATTAGTGGCGTCAACAGTAAACTGTGTCAATTTAGAACAATTTTCGAATGCCATCGGTTCGATCATTGTTATACTTTCAGGAATATTGAAAACCGGCCCTATACCAGGAAGGCAAAAATAAAGTTTAGTCTTGTCTTTCGATGCTAAGCCTCCTTCAACAGAAGCATATGTCATATTACCTTCATCAACTATCAGATTAAGGATATTATTAGACTTATAAAAAGCACTATTACTAATATAAGTAACTGTAGAAGGAATTGTCAGTGATTCTAAAAACTGACAATTGG
>OIYP01001527.1_pt1 | contig 11004 bp, 10 predicted proteins | sample 1588261 | NCBI WGS metagenome assembly OIYP01 (sample SAMN03283293) | human gut metagenome | biome: human-associated habitat; material: feces | host: Homo sapiens | place: Peru | collected 2012
AGTATACCTATTAGTATACCTAGAATTATGAGTATTTTATTTGTCTTATTCTTTTTATTATTCATATTTGTTACCCACTCACTTTTTAAATTCCTTATTCTTATATACATTAATAGTATAACTTATGCCATTTACTTTGTCAAAAAGAATATAAAATATCATACAATAAGGTAAAGAACTTGTAGAGGAAAAATCACTTCCTTTAATAAATGTTTTGATAGTTACCTTTCAAAGTGTTTACTTAAACAACTTAAGTTTAATAAATAGCCTAATATTTACTAGCATTTTTCACCAAAAACGCAAAAAAAGTCTTACCTAAGACTTTCTATTTTCCCTTCAAAATCATCACTTAAACAAATATAAGAACCACTTATCACACGACTTGCAAATTCTTTTACTTTATTAATTGTTTTATCGTTAATACCCCCATCTACGGAAATAATAAAATTATTTTCTTTTTGCAATTCTTTTAAATAACTTAATTTATCTATAGTTTTATCAAGAAAACTTTGGCCCCCTAATCCAGGATAAACACTCATAACTAATACCTCATCAACATACTTAATATAATCAGAAATATTACTTACTAAAGTATCAGGATTAATAGCTATTCCTACACTTATACCATGTTTTTTTATATCACTAATAAAAAACTTTGGATCTTTTATTTCAGCATGAATTATTATATACTTAGGTTTTAAATCATATATACTTGGTAATATTTCTAATAACGAAATATCATTCATCATTAAATGAACTTCAAGAGGTTTCCTACATTTTTTCAAACTAGCAATTATTTCTAAAGTATTTGTTTTTTCTTTAACAAACTCCCCATCCATTAAATCAACATGAATATAATGAGCACTAGTACTATCAATACTTCTTAATGTATCTTGTAAATCATATTTACTTTTTAAAAACGAAACGGCTATTTCCATCTACATCCTCCAAAATTTTCTTATAATTTTCATAACGACTAAGCATAATATCACCCTTATGAAGAGCCTCTTTAACAGAACAATCATTTTCCTTAATATGCATACAATCATCATACATACAATGATAATTTTTAAACTCTATAAAAGAATCTTTAATTTCTTCTTTAGTAAATTTATTAAGTATTAAAGAAGAAAAACCAGGAGTATCACAAAACCAAATCCCCAAAATATTAAATAACTCAGTATGTCTAGTTGTATGTTTACCACGATTTAAAGCATCAGATATTTCATTTGTTTTTAAATTTAATTCAGGTTTTATTTTATTTAGCAATGTACTTTTACCAGCCCCTGATTGTCCAGTTAGTACAACAATACTACCTTTTAAAAATTTAACTAACTCATCTATATTAGTATTTAAAAAAACTGGAATACCAATCTTTTCATAATAATTAATAATATTATTTAATTCTTTCTTTTCTGTATCATTTAGTAAATCTAACTTAGTAAAACAAATAACAGGTTTTATATTAGAAAGAATAACGGAAGTAATCTCTCTATCTAAAAGATTCAAGCTAAGACTTGGCTTTTTTAAGGAAGTAACCAATAAAGCATAAGTAACATTACTAACACTTGGTCTATCAAGCACATTTTTCCTCGGCATTATTTCTGTAATAATATTGTTTTTTTCATCAAACTCACATATATCACCAACTAAAGGGGTAATATTTTTATTTCTAAATACCCCTCTTGGTGTACAAACATATTCTTTATTATCACATAAAACAGTATAAGCATTAGATATGTTTTTAATTATTTTACCTTCCATTAATCTAAACTTCCACTTTCTGTATCACCATCGTTACCACCCTCTGTACTAGGCGTTGTAGTAGGTTTCTTAGCCACTGTAATTGTTACACTTGTACCTTTACCAATAATAGAACCTTTCTCCCTACTTTGGCCAATAACGATCCCTTCAGCATGTGTATTATCTTCTCTTTCTACTACATTTACAGTAACTTCATATTTTTTTAAATAATCTTTAACATCACTAGCTGTATAAGTTCCGGTTGTAAAATCTGGATATTTATCTAAATTAGGAATATAAAGGGTAACATAATCACCAACACTTACTTTTTCTCCCTCTTTTGGACTTTGTTCAATAATAACCCCTTCTTTAGCATTTTCATCACTAGATGATTTCTTCTCTACTATTACATTTACTTTCAAGGCTTCTAATTTACCTTTTACCTCTAAATAATTTTTACCAACATAATTTTCTAAAGTAATCTTAGTATCACCTTCACTTACCCATAAAGTAACTTCTGTATTTTTAGTCCTTTTTGTATTAGCAAGTGGTGAGGTTTTAACAACTTTACCTAGTTCTACACTTTCACTAGCTATTTTTTGCTGATCGCTTGCCACTACAAAACCAGCATCTTGTAAAGCTTTAATAGCGTCTTCCACAGAATACCCAGTAACATCAGGAACATATATTTCCTTATTAGTAGTTAAAGCCGGTATTAAAAGAACAACAGTTGTAATAGTAACAATCAAGATAGTAAATATAGAGCCTAAAACTATTAAAAGTTTATTTTGCTTTTTTAAATCATTCTTTGTAATTTGTTTAGCCATTACTTCATCATCATCCTTTTCTAAAGTATCATAAGATAATTTATTATCACTAACTACTTCTTTTTTAGGTACTTTTTTTGTATCACTTTCTGCAAACTCTCTATAAGGAAGTTTAATAGGTGGTTCATTTACCCTTGATTCATCCATACAAGTTAATAAGTCTTCATGCATTTCTCTTGCATCAGCATATCTATTTTTAGGATTTTTAGCCGTAGCTTTAATAATAATATTTTCAATACTTTGAGGAATATTAGGTAATTCTTCTCTAATATCTGGTAAAGGTTCTTTTAACTGTTTTAAAGCAATTTCCACTGCATTATCGCCCTTATATGGTAATTTACCTGTCAACAGTTCATACATTACAATACCCATTGAATAAATATCACTTTGTAATGTGGCTCCTTTACCACTTGCTTGTTCGGGTGGTAAATAATGAACACTTCCCATTACCGAATTTGTCTGCGTAAGTTGGGTACTATTTAAAGCCATAGCAATCCCAAAATCCATTATTTTAACTAAACCATTTTCTAAAATCATAATATTTTGGGGTTTTATATCTCTATGAATAATATAAGAGTCATGGGCCACACTCATGCCATCGGTAATCTGAAGCATTATATCAATTACCTCACTAGTTGTAAGTTTTCCCCGCTTTTTAATTAAATCTTTTAAGTGTCTACCTTCAACGTATTCCATTACAATATAGTACATACCATGATCTTCACCAACGTCATACACCTCCACAATATTAGGGTGTGTAAGACTACTTGCTGATAACGCTTCTCTTTGAAAACGTCTAACAAATTTTTCATCGTTAGCAAGATCCCCTCTTAATACTTTAACTGCTACATCACGATCTAATATTGTATCATAGGCAAGATAAACATTTGCCATGCCACCTTCCCCTATTGCTTTAATAATTTGATAACGATCACTTATTTTCTGACCCTTCATTATCATTGTTCACACCCACTTTTCATATCTAAATACGCAACTGATATATTGTCTTGTCCCCCTCTTGAATTACATTTTTTAATCATTTTAGCTACTTTTTGTTCAATAGTTAAATCTTCTTCTAATATTTTTTCTACCTGTTCTTTTTGTAGCATTGTTGTAAGCCCATCACTACATAATAAGACTCCATCAACATCTTTTTCAACATCAAAAATATCAATATCTATTTTTTCTCCAGCTCCTAAAGCTTTCATTAAAACATTTCTTTTAGGATGCACCTTGGCTTCTTCCTCTGTTAAGTCCCCTGCTTCAACTAAAAGATTTACTAAAGTATGATCATGCGTAACTTTATGAAGTTTATTATTTTTTAAAACATAACCAGAAGAATCTCCAATATTCCCAAATATTAAGTAATCATTAGTTAATAGGGCTAAAACAAGTGTTGTCCCAAGGCCTTTAGAATCAAAATGATTTTTAGCATATTCTAAAATAGATTCATTTATTTCATTAACATTATCATTAAGCCAATTTACTGCATCTAATTTACTACCAATACTACTTATACTAGAAAATCTTTTGCCTAAATGGGTAACAGCAAGACTTGACGCTACTTCACCAGCCCTATGCCCTCCCATACCATCAGCTACAACTAGTAAATATTCACCACTGCCATTTCTAACAATTGTTACGGAGTCTTCATTATGACTACGTACTCTTCCTGTATCTGTTAAATAATATGATTTCATAAGTCACCTCTTGTATATTTCATTATAAGCATATCAAAAAAGAATGGATTAGTCCATTCATAACTATTTTTTGTGTCAAATTTTACCATAGATAACTAACATATATACAATAACTTTACATGTCTATTTATTTAGTTTTTCTTCTATAGCATCAAGGGACTTTTGTAATATACTAGGCATAATAATACCTAACTCCTTGCAGTTTCCTAGTATAGAGATAATTTCATTAAACACAAACGTATAAATAACCATATCTCTAATAGTATTACCCATATTAAGAATACTACCCATAATAACTGAAGTAATAACAACAGCCATATACCCAAGTTTTTTGATAAATCCTAAAGCAACAACTGAAAAACTAAATTCACGTCTTTTAATGGCTCTTAAAATACCTGTTAGAAAATCTATTACAATAACTGAAAAAAATGCTTTTAATAAGTAATCAACATTACCAAACAAATACATGCTTAAATTCATTAAAGCACTTATAATTCCTAAAATAAAAAATTGCATATCATTCACCTAGTATATTTTATGATAACAGAAAAAATTAGAGTAATTAATATACCCTAATAACTAGGTTAAAATGATAATACGTAAGGGTCAAGTTCAGAACCATAACTCGATACAATTTTAACATAAAACAAAAGATATACCACAGGTAGTAAAGATTGATCACTTTAAATGGCACACTTAATTACCATTAATTTTATCTGTTTCAATTTTATAATTAAGATAGTTTCACTTTCTATAAAAAACACTAAATCACGTCTTTTTAATTTCAACAAAATATGCAACTTGCACTAATGCTTATCAATAAAATTATTTTCAAATTTACCATATTAAAACACCGCATTTGTTTAATTCAAGTGTTTTTTATCAAATTTTTATTAAATTATGCTAAATTCAAATTATATGTAAATTTAATTTTTATTCTGATTCTATAACTTTTTCAAGAAAAATTTTTTCATCAAAAGCACCGCGTTTTTCATTTTTTTTATTAGCTATATCTATAATATCATTTAAATTCTTATTTTCTAAATTAGCTAATGCTCTAATTACCTCTAACATATCAGCTAGTTCTTCTAGGCGATCATAACCACTCGCTTCTATTACCTCTTTATATTCTTCATATAATTTCTTTTCAAGTTCATCTTTATAAGTACTTTCATCTAACACTTTAATTACTGGAATATCTCCTTTTTCTTCTATTATATTTGGTATTTTATCCCTAACTAATTTATTATATACTAATTCCATTTTAATTTCACTCACCATAACTTTCCTTTAATATTTTCTGATTTGGTATTACCCCACTAACACACAACCATCTAAGGGGGAATCTTTCCCTTTAATTAAATTATAATATAAAAGCATAAAAAAAACGAGATATATTTAAATATTCACTTAAGATATTTTTATAATCTACAATAATTTGTATAATTAATTTTATTAGATTTATGTTATTTTTCCAATAATACAAATCTAAGACAATGAAATAATTTTTTTTACATCTTTTTGTAACAACATATTATTTTATCAAACACAATAAATCACAAAAAAGAATAGTTTACACTATTCAAATATTCTTACTTCTAAGTTGTCCACAAGCAGCATCTATATTAGAACCAAATTCCCTTCTTACAGTAACATTTATATGTTCTTTTTTTAAAGTATCATAAAAAGCATCTAACTTTGTTTTATCACTTTTCTTAAAACCTAAATTATTAGTTTCATTATAAGGAATTAAATTAACATAAACATTAAGCCCTCGCAAAAGAGAGGCAAGTTCTAAAGCATTACTTTTTTCATCATTAATACCTTTTAGCATTATATATTCAATTGTAACTCTTCTATTAGTTTTATTAATATATTCTTTTATACAAAGGATTAAATCCGGTAAAGGATAAACCTTATTAATTGGCATAATTTTGTTTCTTAATGTATCGTTACTAGCATGCAATGATATTGCAAGGTTTATTTGTAAATCTAAATTAGATAATTCTTTAATTTTAGGAATCAAACCACACGTTGATAAAGTTATATGTCTAGCCCCAATCATAAGACCTTTAGCATCATTTATAATCTTAATAAATTTAATTACTTCTAAATAATTATCTAATGGTTCACCTATCCCCATTATTACAACACTAGAAATTCTCTTTTGTAAGACACTCTCAATAGCAAGTATTTGTCCCACCATTTCGTAAGCCCATAAATTCCTAACTTTTTTAAGACGCCCAGATTCACAAAACTTACAACCCATGTTACAACCAACTTCACTTGAAACACATACACTTATCCCATAATTATGATACATAACAACGGCTTCTATCTTTTCATTATCTTCTAAATTAAATAGAAATTTCTCAGCGTCTCTATCACTTTGATGCTGTATAATAGTAGGCAATTTTATTGTAAAGTCTTCATTTAACTTATCTCTAATCTCTTTTTTTATATTAGAAAATTCACTAATAGAAGTTACTCTTTTATCATATAACCATTCATATACTTGTGTAGATTTAAATTTTTTCTCACCAATACTTAGAAAATAATCTTCTAACTCTTTTCTTGTTAAACCATATAAATTCATAATTCCCCCATTAACTTATTATAAAGTTTTTAACACTCTCTTTATTAACCCCATTTAAAAAACTCTTTGTATCCATTACCTTCTTACCAAATGGTTTTAACTTAAGTATTTCAACATAACCATCAAGACAACCTATAGCAAAACTTTCTTTAGTCACATTCATAACCTTCCAAGTAGTAGTATTATCACTTTTAACAAATCTTGCTTCTAACACTTTATACTCTTCACCATTTACAAGCATATTAGCCATCGGTCTCGGATTTAATCCTCTTACTTTATTAACTATTTCTTTACCACTTAAAGAAAAATCTAAGTGTTCCATTTCTCTAGTAATATTAGGCGCAACACTAGCTTCATCATTATCTTGTTTAATACTTTCATTAGTCCCATCTATTATATTTGGTAAAGTCTTATATAATAAATCACGCCCTATTAAAGATAGTTTTTCATATAAAGTACCCACATTATCAGTATCATTTATAACGCATTCTTCTTTACTTATCATATTACCAGTATCCATATGTTCATCCATATACATAACAGTAACACCAGACTTTTCTTCCCCATTAATTAAACACCAATGAATTGGTGCCCCTCCTCGATACTTTGGCAAAAGAGAAGCATGAACATTAACACATTTAAGTCTTGGATAATTAAGTATCTCTTTAGGTAATATTTGTCCATAAGCACAAGTAATAATTATATCACACTCTGTACTTAATATTTTATCCATCTCTTCTTTTATTTTCTTTGGTTGGAAAACCTCTATACCATATTTTTTTGCTTCTTCTTTAACAGGTGGCATTAAAACAGTTTTTTTTCTTCCAACCTCTTTATCAGGTTGAGTAACTACTAATACAACATTAGTTTCTTTAATTAACATATCTAATATTGGTACAGCAAAATTTGGTGTCCCCATAAATATTACTTTTAAATCTTTCATGCTATTTCCTTTCTAACTTAAGCGTATCACTTGACTTTATTTCCAAATCTAAATCATTAAGTTTTTCTTCTAACTTAACTAAATCATCTAAACTATATTTTTCTTTTATTTCCTTCTCATCTAATAAAAAATCAAAATCTTCAAATACACCATAAGTATAGTTATCCCCAAAATCACTATCATATACAAAAGTATCATTTAAATATTCATAATTAACAGTAAATGTATTATCAACATATGATGAATAACTTTCCATTTTATAAACAGTATCTAAATCAGTTAAAGAAACATACATTTCTCTTACTTCCATCATAGCTTTATTAGAAGATTTACGACTTACTTTATTACCATTTTTATCATAATAAAAAGTCCATTTAATAGATGGTGTATTTTTATTAACAAAATAGTAATGTCTTTCTATATTAGGATCTACCCCTGGCATATCCGTAATAAGCCAAAGAGAGTCGTGTTTAATTACTTCTTGTTCACTTAGTTTATCACTAGCAGGCTCTACTACTTTATCATTTATTTTTTGATCAACTTTACTTGACCAATAGGCTAATTTCTTACCCCATGTAAATAGTTTATTTTCCAGTGTTTCTTCACTTGTTTTATCACTATCAAGACTACTAGCATTAACAGGTGTTACTACAAGAGCACTTGCTAAAACAACTACCCCAGCCTTTTTAATTAATTTATATTTTTTCATAAATTACCTCTTTTCATTTATTTATTATAGAAAAATTAATTCTTTTTTTCAACTACAACCCAACTTTCACTTACTCTAAAAAATCAATATCTAATTGTGCTTTAGAGTTTACAAGCATTAACTTATCTAATTCATTTAACACTTGATATAATTTTTCTTCTTTTTTATATTTTATATAAATTTCAAAATTATAAACACCATTAACCAAAAACATATTAGCCGTTGCAGGTCCAAGAACAATATAATCTTGTGTTAAGTTTTTATCTAAAAAAGCTTTAATTTTCCTTGCTTCATCTATAGCTTGTTTATAATCTTTACTTTTAACTTTTAAAAAGCATAAATAATAGTAAGGTGGATATTTAAGTGTTTTACGAATATTCATTTCATATCGGAAAAATTTTTTATAATCATGATTTTTTACAAAAGTAAATATTGGTGTTTCTGGATTATATGTTTGAATGAAAACTTCGCCATTTTTTTCACCTCTTCCGCTTCGGCCACTTGCTTGACAAAGAAGCTCAAAAGTTCTTTCATTACTTTGATAATCTGGCATGTTTAAAGAAGCATCAGCATTTATTATACCTACTAAAGTTACATTTGGAAAATCAAGACCTTTACTAATCATTTGGGTACCTAATAAAATATCATACTTACCACTAGCAAAAGCCTCAGTAACTTTAGCATGACCTCCTTTATTAGAGACACTATCAGCATCCATTCGAATAACTTTAGCTGTTGGAAAAGCATCTTTAATATACTCTTCTAATTTTTCCGTTCCAAGTCCATAGTAATTAAGACTAGTCTCATGGCATTTTGGACAAGTATTATCTAAATATTTTGTATATCCACAATAATGACAACGTATATTATTACTAGACTTATGATAAGTAAGTGTAATATCACAATGAGGGCAACGATAAGTAAAACCACAATTAGAACAGGTAATAGTTGTTGAATGTCCCCTTCTATTAAGAAGAAGCATTATTTGTTCTTTTTTATTTAACCTTTCAATAATAGCACACTCTAATTCCCTACTTATTATAGGATGTTTATTTTTTTGTTCTTCTACCATATCAACAAGTGTTATATTTGGTAAAGCTTGTTTATTAAAACGAGCATTCATTTTTATATATATGTATACACCCTTTAGGGCTCTTGCCATCGATGATAAACTAGGTGTCGCGCTACCTAAAACTAAAGGAGCATTATGATACTTACTTCTTTCTTTAGCTATCCATAAAGCATGATATTTAGGGTTATTTTCTTGTTTGTAAGAAAGAGATTGTTCTTCATCCATAATAATAATACCAATATTTTTTAAAGGAGCAAATATAGCACTTCTAGCCCCTATTACTATAGAAACCTCCCCTCTTGTAATTTTTCGCCATTCATCATATTTTTCAGCATCCGATAATCCACTATGCAAAACAGCAATCTTAGATGGAAAAGCTTTATTAAATCTATCAACAAACTGAGGTGTCAAACTAATTTCTGGTACTAATACTAAAGCTGTTTTATCTTCATTTAATACTCTTTCAATTGTTTTTATATAAACCTCCGTTTTACCAGATCCAGTAACACCATGTAAAAGAATTGTTTTGCTATTACCAAGATTATCACATATAGTGTTTACGGCATTAGTTTGTTCTTCATTTAAAACTTTTTCAGTATATTCACTTTCATTTTTTAAGTTATAGCGATATACCTCACTTATATATTCAATTAATACTCCTTTTTTTAAAAGAGTTTTAACAGCAGATGCACTAATCTTATTAGCCATTGTTTTTTTTACTGGCAAATTATCTTTAAAAAGCATTAAAACTTCTTTTTGACTAGCACTAGAAGCATTTTCTAAAGAAGTATCTATTTCTTCAGTAATTTTTAAATATGTTTCTTGTTTAGCTTTAATATCGACTCCTTTTTTGGCTTTTAAAGCCTTCGGTAACATAGCCGCATATGAAGAACTTAAACTACTAAGAGTTTTTAAAGCTAAAAACTTACCTAGTAAAAGCATTTCTTCATTTAAAACCGGATAAGTATCTAAAACATTATAAATATCTTTTGTTTCAATAGAAGAACTATTTAATAAATTTAAAACATAGCCCTCTAAAGTTATCTTTCCAAACGGAACAGTTACCCGCATACCTACTTTTATTTTATCCACTAAATCATCAGGAATATGATAGGTAAAAGTTTTATCTACATGTTTATTTTTTATTTCAATTAATATTTCTGCATACATATTCATCACCCAAATATTGTATCAAAAAAAGCTAAATTAAATATTCACAATTAGCTTTCTTTTATCTTCATTATTTCTTTCTTAGACAGATTAGTAACGTCCATGATTAAATTTAAGTCTAAATTTTTGGCAAGCATGTTTCTAGCAATTTCGCATGATTTCTTTTTCTCACTCTCTCTTTTGATGGTATTTCTAATGTATCTTTCATCTTCTTCAGGTGTAAATACTTCCCAAAAGTTAGCAT
>OIYP01001530.1_pt1 | contig 10997 bp, 15 predicted proteins | sample 1588261 | NCBI WGS metagenome assembly OIYP01 (sample SAMN03283293) | human gut metagenome | biome: human-associated habitat; material: feces | host: Homo sapiens | place: Peru | collected 2012
CCTCCTATCTGTTACTGCTGACCGAAAAAAATTTCCTGCACGGACTTTTTAAAATAGTTTGCGATTTTTATTTTTACTTCGTCCCTTGGAACTCTTTCACCACGTTCGTACATTGCCCACGATGACTTTGTAATACCTATTTTTTTTGATATCTCTTCCTGCGACATTGAGCCACGAAGCATTTTAAGCTGTTCGTTATATGGCATTTTCAGCCCTCCTTTTTATTTTTGAGCACTCATTGTGCTTTCGTTGATTACATTGTACACTATATGTACTCAAATGTCAAGCACTATTTGTGCTCAAATATAAATAAATTATTCTTGCACACTTTGTGCATTTTGTACATTGACTTTTGTGCACTTAAAGTGTACAATAATATACAAGGAAGGAGGATATTATGGTAAGCATATCAATTAGGCTAAAAGAGTTACGAGTATCAGCCGGCTTATCCCAACAAGCGCTCGCAGATGCGACATCAATCTCAAAAAGTAGTATTAATATGTATGAGCGTGGAGATCGAGAACCGGGACTTGATACCATTGAGGCTTTTGCAGACTTTTTTAATGTCGATCTTGATTATTTATTAGGTAAATCAGATACGCCACGAAAAACACTTATTACAAACAGTGAGCAAACAATTACTACAGATGAGCAAGATTTACTTAGTAAATACCGAGAACTTGACAAATACGGTAAAGATACTGTAGATGCTGTTGTCGAGTGCGAACACAGACGATGTGTACAGCAATCCACAATCTTCCGTGCGGCGAAGTCAACCGACAATCACGCACCGGAGATAACGACAACAACAAAAGACTTCAGCAAAATCCCACCTACAAAGCACAAACTTTAAAAAGCGGGCATAAAAAATCCCTTGACGCAGATAATAGCGTCAAGGGGGAATATGCTTGCGTAATATATATGGTTTTTATAAAAATATCCGTGATGCGGCTTGGCGCGCTCTGCTCGACTTTGGGTGTGACCGCTTGCCAATAAGCTTATCCGATATATGCGATAGGCTCGGTATTGTACTGCTTGACAATACGTCTGCGCAGGAGCTGCGTCCAACAGAGAGCGGCGTTGCGCTTAAACAAGGCGGCGTGTGGTACATCATCTTTGACGATACGGACACACGAGGTAAGCAGCGTTTCACAATCGCCCATGAGTTGGGACATATCCTGCTTGGACACGCTTTAAAGGAAGGATACTACACCCGAAAAAGCAACATAGTCAAGCCGGAAGATGAAACAGCAGCGGATATGTTTGCGGCTCGCTTGCTTGCACCATCGTGTGTGCTATGGGGCATCGGTGCGACAACGGCACAACAGATAGCAGATGTATGCGATATAAGCTATACAGCGGCACGGATAAGGGCGGAGCGGCTCGACCTGCTCCGCCAACGGAACAAATTTTTAACGTCCCCGATTGAGCGGCAGGTGTACGCCCAATTCGAGGATTTTATAAAAAACCGCCTTTGAGGGCGGTTAAAATTTATACGGAGGCTTCCAATTTATGAAAAAATTTACCTCAATTTTTCTTACAGCTTTTTCAGCTTTGCTTTTAGCAAGCTGTGCGCCTGCAGAACCCACCCCCATAACTTGGAATTCGGGTACTTACGATGTTCAAAGTAACTTTAAACCCAAGCCCTCTGTTTATGAGTTTAGTTCTTTATCTACCGCAACTATTTTCGTAAACAACCAAGAAATAAACGGTGCTGTTTGCGACATCTGTTTTGATTTTAAAAACAATACCCTTATTTCGGCAGAATGTACTTATAAAGAGCATAATTCAGACGATCAAAAAGCTACTTATGAAACCGTAAAAGCCGCTGTTTCCTCAACTTTCGGAGAGCCAAGTGTTTCCGACAAAATCAGAAAAAACGAAACCGATCACACCGAATACAAATGCACCGAATGGTCAGACGATGTAACAACTGTGCAATTATCTTATAATTTAAGATATACTGACGAATATAACGTTGAGCTAATATACTCCTCGATAAAAGCACTCGAAGCAGAAGAACAGAAAAGACAGCAGGAAACTCAAACCGTTACATCTGTAGACGATAACGGTTATTTAAATTATGTAAAATGGACGTTGCAAACTCCATACACCTTCGCTATTGAGAAATCCGACTTTGATGGCGATGTTTGGTGTGCAGGAAAATACACTTTTGTTACATCGAATACAAGCCTCGGTGAAGCCCCTATATATGATGTTTATATAAAAGATAGAGAATATGCAAAAATATCCGAACTTGGCTCTGCTGATTTTTCTGTTGGTGGTGCCAAAGCATCGCCTATTGAATATACTTTAAAACCTGGTGACTATGTTTACATCGTGCCATATACCAAGCTTGTATACACACCCAAAGGATACCTGGAAATAAAGCAATAATAAACGCTCAAAATTTGGACATTTCGATTGTGTATAAAAAGAGGTTGTGTAAATGATTAGTATAGGATATTGTTATGACGAAAAGGCAACCCGTCAAAAAGGCAACCGACTTCGTAAATTTATTAGTGATTATACCTTGATTGACATTGAAACTACGGGTGGAAGCTTATATTATACAGAAATAATTGAATTGGCTGCCATAAAAGTTCGAGATAATGAAATTGTTGATACTTTCGATTCATTAGTAAATCCAATGATACATATACCTGCTGAAATTACAGCTTTGACAGGTATATCAGATAGAATGGTTGCCGATGCGCCTTTGCTGCGAGATATTCTCCCATCATTTCTTACTTTTGTTGATGACGACATTGTTGTCGGTCACAATATAAACAGTTATGATCTAAATATACTATATGATAAAGCTGATGAATTGCTTGATATGCGCTTTTCCAATGATTTTATTGATACATTAGACTTGGCTCGTTGTTTATGTGATTTTGAACCGCAAAATTATAAATTACAGACGATATGTGATATGCTTGGCGTTACAAATCATAATGCACACAGAGCACTCTCCGATGTTACCGCAAATCATGAGTGCTATCAGTTGATGAAAAATTATAAAATCGGCAGTTACAAATCATGCTTTTCTTCTGGGAAAAATCCAACCTGCTCAAACTTTTCATGCGTTGAAGATGTTGTTGGAAAACGTATATGTTTGACGGGAGATTTTAAAGCCGCTCCTCGTGATGCCATAAAAGACCGCCTTACAGAGCTTGGCGCAAAAGTCACGGGAAGTATAAGCAAAAAGACAAACTATCTGCTTATAGGTGATAATGGAACTACCACTACACATAAAATAACCGATGCGCAAAACTTAGGTGTATCGGTCGTTTACGAAAAAGACTTTATTCTGACAACGGAGTGATGAAAAATGAATGATGAACAGCAGCTTACTTTTTTTAATGATACAATTGCACCCGAATCATTAAAAGATGAAATAAACAGCATTATATTAAAAGTTTGCGGATCACAGGAAGTTGATACAAAATATGTTGCCTGCCGAGAAATCAAGAACGGCTATTCCGTATGGATCAGAGAACCGATTGATTTAAAAGATACTTACAGAGCTTTTAGTATTGCGGTCAAAAACAAAACAAATCCTGTATATGCTGTTGAAATCATACATAAAAGAATGCACTCAGTTCCTGTTCCCGAAGATGTTAGTTTCGATAAAGTACAGAAATCAACAATATTCTTTCCGTTAAATCATGTTGCGCTTCGCCAGTATCTTACCGATGTGTTGGCATACAGCCTTGAACATTTTGAGCCTTCCGAGAAGTTTGGGTGCTGTGGAAAGTATGTTGAGTGTTCCGATGTGCGAAAGTGCTTACATAACAATACTTTTTATGCAAAGGCTTGCTATTACCGCAAAAACCTTGAAGCAGACAGAATTTTTTACGGTAAAAATGCTTCAGATGAGATTGAAAGCAATTCACTTGAAAAGAAAATATAACACATCAAAAATACAAGGAGGAAAAACAAATGAAATCTTCAACAATGAAAGCGATCGCATGGGTCGTAACAGTATTAGGCGTAATCGGAAGCTTTGTATCGGGTTCAAAATTTTCCGACTACCCTGCTTTTAGCGAACTCAAAGTAACTGTTATAATTTCCGGCTTGGTCGGTACTGCTCTTTTCGCCGTCATACTCTTTGCTATTGCTCAGATTCTCGAAAACACGGAATATACAATTGACAGGATTTTGATCATGGATAGAGCAATGCAGCGCACCAAGTCTCCCGAGGGTGCATCAAATTCAAAGTTAAACCTTGACGATCTTGCAAGCAAACCCACAGGAAGCGAATGGCGCTGCCCTAAGTGCGGGAAGATGAACCCTATTTCTTCACGCACCTGCAAGGACTGCGCTTATCAGAAATAATTGCAGTTGACTGCAAAAGGAGTGATTAAATGATAACCGGTGCAGCGTATATCAGAGTATCAACAGACGATCAGGTCGAGCTATCCCCCGACTCCCAGCTCAAAATGATTGAGAAATATGCCAAAGACAACGACATTATTTTAAGCCAAAAATATATCTACGCCGATGAGGGCATAAGCGGCCGTACAGCAACCAAGCGCCCCGCTTTTATGGAGATGATCTCAACGGCCAAGACTAAGCCAAAACCATTTGACGTGATTTTGGTTTGGAAGCTTTCCCGTTTTGCCCGCAACCGTGAGGACAGCATCGTGTATAAGTCAATGCTCAAAAAAGACTGCGGTATTGAGGTCGTGTCCGTGTCCGAGCCGCTCGGAAATGACAAGACTTCAATACTTATCGAGGCTCTGTTAGAGGCTATGGACGAGTATTACAGCGTGAATCTTGCCGAGGAAGTGCGTCGAGGAATGAGCGAAAAAATCTCCCGTGGCGGCATCGTTGTTGCTCCGCCTATCGGATATAAAATCGAGGGCGACAAGTATGTCCCCGATAACAATGCGGCTATCGTTAAAAGAATTTTTGAAGACTTTGTAAACGGGCGTCCTCTCCGCAAAATAACAGATGAACTTAATAATGTTGGTCATCGAACACTGCACGGAAATAAATTCGACGTGCGCCAAATATCGTATATTTTATCAAATCCCACTTATATAGGCAAACTGCGTTGGTCGTCAACCGGCAAAGCATCAAAAAGTCACAACTATATACCAAACGACAGTACCGTAATTGTGGACGGCAAGCATGAGCCTATAATCGATAAGGCTACATTCGACGCCGCTCAACTGTTGCTCGCTCAGAATAAGGTTAAATATCCTAAGCATTATAATCAGCGCTCAACTGATTATTTTTTCCGTGGCATCGTCCGATGCTCGAATTGCGGAGCAACGCTTACACGAGTTTTTTGGGGAAAGGATCGCACTGAGTCATTACAATGCAACGCATATGCGTGTGGAAAATGCAGTGTGTCACATTCCATTATGACCGCAAAGCTCCGAGATGCTGTTGTTGACCAAATGCAGCGGGATTTAGATGATCCCAATTTTATGCCGGTGCTTGATATGACAGCAAAGCAAAGTCCCAACCTCTCTCGTGCCAAGGCAATTGAGGATCAGCTAAAGCGTGAGCAGGCAAAGCTTGACCGAGTAAAAGCCGCTTACGAGGACGGGATTGATACTCTCGACGAGTACAAAGCCAACAAGATCAAGATAACAGCAGAGATAGAGAGTTTACAAGCCAAACTGCAATCCGAGGCAGATAAGACCGACAACAGTTCTGATGTGGACTACGCTGCTTTCAAAGATAAATTAGCATCGGTCATAGATGTAATATCGACCGCCGATGTGACGCCCCAAGCCTTTAACGATGCGATTCTTGAAATTGTGTCAAAAATCGTTTTTAATCGACCAAAAGCGCAGGTCAAGATATTCTATAAAGGCTGATTTTTATTTACAACGCAATTATAAGTGTTTGACACCTGCACCGCCAAGCTGCGTGATTATGAGTTTTGCAAGCTTAGGGTTGGGGTTTTTGATATTTACGGGGTATTGCAATCGTTTTTCATAAGCCCACATCAGTTAGCGCTCCTTTCCCATGGCCACGGGTCGTCTGTCCAGTAAAAATGATCGTTGGAGTTATTTTGGTCAGCTGTTAATGGACCGAATTTTTCGGTATAAGCATCTACAGCTTTTTTTCTTCGTTCTTTTATCTCATTGAACTTTGCAAGAGCGTTCCTGTCGTTCGGGTGTGTATCAAGGAACAGATTAAGATCATAAAGATAAAAATCATACATTTGTATTGCTTTCAAAAGATTACCTGCATGCATCATCACAGCCTCCTGCGTCACCTAAAAACGGAAAATATAGTTCAGGAAATACAGTTCCTTTTTCAAGAGCAATATTTTCGGCATAGGTCGTATCATATTTTTGAAACGGAACATAGCACATTGCAAGCGGAGTATCCTCCGGAAACAGGCTTGTTTCATTTTTATAGTTTTTATCCATAGCAACTCCTCTCTCTGATATGAATGAATACAAAATTCTGCGCAAAACCTCGCTTCGTGTTTGCTATTCTTCATAGATCAGTACTGCAGTATCACTTCCTTTTATATTATATGAAAAGACAGCAGTAATGCCATAGCAAAAATTCTTTAAAAATATATAATATTTTGTTGACAAGCGGAGGCTTATGTTATACAATAAACATATATGATTTTTTAGGGTAAAAAACCTGTATTTAGTGAGGAAACTAAAATGAGAAAATTTATGTCAAGAACGATCGCTTTTTTTACAGCAGTGCTTATGACGATCAGTGCTGTTTCTATAAATATCTTTGCCGAAAATGAAGATGACTATCCCGAGGACACGATGATGGACGATATTTCCGATGCTGATTTTTCCGATGTTGACGAAAATAATAACGATGAAGATATATCGGATGAGAGTATAGACCAGATACAGGAAGGCGTTATCGGCAGCAATGAACGCACAAAAGTCAAAGTTCCTGCAAACCGTATTCGCATAACATCCGAACTTACGGCTACGCTTGAACTCGGAAACATATATCAGATAGAATATAGGCTCTATCCTGCCGGATCTGATGATTATGTAACATTCAAATCGCTTGATCCGAGCGTTGCTATGGTCGATGATGACGGGCTCGTTTCAGTCGTCGGCATAGGAACGACTACTATCAAGCTTACAACGACCAAGGGATTGATCGCAAGAGTAAGGATCGTTGTACCTGATCCTTACTCAGAAGGTACAAATAACAAAAGGGTCACAAAGATCGCTCCGATAAGCGACAATATTACTCTCCGCGAGGGTGAGCGTTTGACACTCAACTACATTCTTTATCCTCTTGGTGCATACGATACTGTCAGCTTTCGTTCGGAAGACAGTTCAGTCGCAAAGGTGAATTCCGACGGTGTTGTTACCGGAATTTCCGATGGAACGACCAATATTATTTTAAAAACCTCAAATGGAAAAAAAGCTGTTTGCAGCATAAGTGTTTACAGTGATTTTTATAAAGGCATTGACGTATCAAGGTGGCAGGGTGATATAAACTGGAAAAAAGTCAGTGCAAGCGGTATTGACTTTGCAATGATAAGAAGTTCCTTCGGTTCAACGGATGTTGATATCAAGCTTAAGCGTAATGTCAAGGGTTGTGAAAAATATGGTATTCCATACGGTTTTTATCATTATACATACGCACGAAATACTGCACAGGCAAGAAAAGAGGCGAGGTTTTTCCTTAAAACAATAAAAAAATACAGTCCCGAATACCCCGTCGTACTTGATATTGAAGAAAGTTTTTACAATTCAATGTCCCGTCAGGAGGTGACTGATATTATAACGACATTTATGGAAGAACTTGAGGGTGCAGGATACTTTGCAATGATATACAGCGGAGCAAAATTCCTTACGGACAACACCTACATTGACAGGCTTACGGCTTATGATATATGGGTCGCTTGCTGGGGTGACGAGGAACGTCTTATAAGCAACTATGACTATCACTACGGAATGTGGCAGTACAGTTCTACAGGAAAGATCAAAGGTATTGACGGTGAAGTAGATCTTAATTACGCTTTCAAAAATTATCCCCAGAGAATTCGTTTAAACGGATTAAATAATCTATGATACAACAGAAACCTCACTTTTTACATATCTAAAACACTACAACAAATTTATACTACTTAATTTTATAGGGGGTTCAAAATGTCAGACAAAAAATATGCAGTTCTTATTGATGCAGACAATGTTTCGGATAAATATATCAAGGCGATACTCGACGAAATTTCAAATGAAGGAACTATAACATATAAGCGAATTTATGGTGACTGGACACGTCCCGGACTTTCATCGTGGAAGAACATTCTTCTTAACCACTCTATCACGCCGATTCAGCAATATGGCTACACCACAGGAAAAAGCTCGACCGATTCTGCAATGATAATCGATGCGATGGATATTCTATATTCGGATAGCGTTGATGGATTCTGCATCGTTTCAAGCGACAGCGATTTTACCCGCCTTGCGGTAAGACTGCGTGAATCGGGAATGAATGTTATCGGAATGGGAGAAAAGAAAACGCCGAATGCATTTATTGCTGCCTGCAATCGTTTTAAGTATCTTGAAATAATCGGCGGAGAAAAGGTTTCCGATGAAAAAGGAGAAGTGCGTGAGATCGAATCGGACGATATGACTATAACCAATATCAAAAGGGCTGTTGCCGAGATCGTTTCCGATGTTTCGGACGAAAGCGGCTGTGCGGCGCTCAGTGATGTCGGAAACATTCTTATAAAGCGCTTCCCGAGTTTTGATGTACGTCATTTCGGATATAAAAAACTCACGCCTTTTATAAAATCATTCGGACGTTATGATATTATTTCAGTTCCGAGTGAGCTTAATCCGAACGTTAAGGTCGTTCTTATAAAGGAGAAAACCAATGAACGCTGATCTGACCGGCTTTTCTGCCGCAATTTTTGACCTTGACGGCACACTTGCAGATTCCAATGCAATCTGGGAAAAGCTTGACAGAATTATTCTTGAAAAATACGGTATCACAGCTGATGATGAATTTATCGTCAGGCTTGCTTCGCTGGCTTATCAGCAGGCTGCCGATGCAATGAGAAAGCTCGGCATTACGATAAGTGATGAAGAATTTACCGAAGAGATAAACGCTCTTGCACGTATAGAATATGCGAACAATATCCCGCTGAAGCCCTCTGCGGCTGAACTTCTGCACGAAATGAAAAACTCAGGTATGAAGATAGTCCTTGCTACAGCCTCCCCTGCCGAGCTTTATGAGCCTTTATTGCGAAGAAGTGGTATCTATGACCTTTTTGACGGCTTTATTACAACAGATGAAGTGGGAAAAAGCAAGAATGAACCCGATATCTATTTAAAAGCAGCCGAAATAGCAGGAGTTTCACTTTCAAAGTGCATTATTTTTGAGGACACTCTCACTGCGGTCAGGACAGCTTCCAAAACAGATGCTTATGTTTGCGCTGTTTACGATAAATACTCTGAACAGGATATTGATATAATAAAAACGCTCTCGGATAAATATGTATATTCTTTTGACAAATTGTTATAATTTTAAATAATATTGTAATTTTCACAAAAATGTATTATAATAAACATATAAAGCATTGTACCTACTGATGAAATCTCTAAAAACAGGAGTATTGCTATGGATTCTTATATTGTAAGACAAGCACTTATGGATTCTAACCAGAAAACATTCGGCTATGAAATATTATATGCTGACAGCAGTTTTGCTGAAACGCAGACAGATGATTCAACTGCCGCAAATGCGATCGAAAACTTCCTATCTTCAATGAACAGTGAGAAGTTTTTGAACGGAAAGGTAGCTTTTCTGACATTTACTCAAAGCTTACTTGAAAAGAACATTCCAAAAATGTTTGAAACCAGTAAACTTGTTGTTCAGATCGAGGATTCCCTTATAACAAATCCAATGTCGCACAGCTACATAACAAAGCTCAAACAGAGCGGCTACAAGATCGCTGTTATTGATTTTGAATTTGCACCGAGATTTTTCGGTATTCTTGACATTGTTGACTATATCAAGATCAATTTTGCCCGTGAAGATCCATCACTTGAAAATCTTGTAAAGATCGGTATGTCGTTCGGCAAAAAGGTAATTGCCTACAACGTTGAAACTGCTGAGCAGTATGAACGTGCTAAGGCACTTGGCTGCTCGTATTTTCAGGGTTCGTATCTTGCACAGAAAACTTCTTCCACTGTCAAAAAGGCTAATCATCTCCAGAGTAACTTCTTCCTGCTTATGATCGCAGTTACGAGAGATGAACCCGATATTGACGAGATCGAGGAGATAATTTCCCGTGATGTATCACTCACCTACTCCCTATTAAAGCTTGTAAACTCTGCTTACTTTGCACTCAGAAACCGCGCTCGTTCGGTAAAGCAGGCTCTTGTTATCTTGGGACTTGGACAGCTCAAGCAGTGGATATATCTTCTCAGCTTTAAGCAGGACGACGGTGCGCAGGAAGAGCTTGTAAAGCTTTCTTTCCTCCGAGCAATGTTTGCTTCCGAACTTGTAGTCCTTGCACATGATATGCCTATTTCACGCTCTGAGGGTTATCTTCTCGGTATGTTCTCAACGCTTGATAAGCTTATGGATATCTCCCTTGATGAAGCGCTTGAACAGCTCCCGATAAGCGATGAGATAAAGAACGGTCTTCTCAAGGGCGAGGGAAAGGCCGGAACGCTTTTATCTCTTGTTCTTTCATACGAAAAGGCTGACTGGCGAAATATGAGTACGGCTGCCGAGGAACTCGGGATCCCCTCTTCCCTCATTGCACAGAAATATTTTGAGTGTGTAGAGAATGTTAATGATATTTGGAACAGTCTTACACAGGCTAATGAAAATATGATAGATTGATAAAATAAAAGCTGCATCGATCAACGGTGCAGCTCAGCCTGTTGAAAAAGTATATTACATTTATGCATATTGACGAAAAAGAATTTTATGACTTGATGCTAAAAGAGAAACCACCATTCATATCCCGTCGGTGCTAAACGCTCGTCGCTTTGCTCCTCACGTTTATTTGCCGA
>OIYP01001536.1_pt1 | contig 10976 bp, 10 predicted proteins | sample 1588261 | NCBI WGS metagenome assembly OIYP01 (sample SAMN03283293) | human gut metagenome | biome: human-associated habitat; material: feces | host: Homo sapiens | place: Peru | collected 2012
GATACCGTACCCGACGATAGCAACGGGCCAGTTAAGTATTACACAGAACTGGACAAAAGTTAAAGGCATCCGTGCTGTAACTTCCACTACTCCAGAACCAGACCCAGGACCAGACCCAGGACCAGAACCAGACCCAGGACCAGAACCAGACCCAGATACTCCCAAAAAGTGGTATCCAAGCACTGGCACCGGGAATTCTGTGTGGACGCCTGACGATGTAGTTAAACCAAATGACCCAGTGTATGATACAGAAAGCAATGCAACCACAAACGATGGAAGCACCGGGAAAGTAGACACGGTAGTATCCGTACGCCCCGATGGAAGCGGATTTACGGGAAGCAGCGGAACGGATTATACAGACACGTATACACCGCCTGCTCCGGTGGAGTATAACGGTGCAGTAGCCTGTATTAGTGGTACTAAGCTGGTAGATGGAGGTGGTTACAATTCAGCTACGTATCCTCCTGAACCCCAAAACAACTATGAGTTCGGATATACAAAAGTAACTGTGAACGGTAACAACACGGACGATTATACGTTCACAGACAACATTGTTTACTCGGACAGTAAATGTACTAATCGGTTCGGTACGATAATTTCCCATACAGAAAATGCTACGTTAGTTCGGTACGACGAAACCTGGTCGTTTACTCAGCCAGACGGGACAGTCCTTACAGGTGAGTATGTAGTCGGTGTTTCTGTAACAGGCTCTTGTTTAAATGAGGCACCCGTAAATAATACCTTAGGGTTGTTAAACGTCTTTGATGGTGTTGTGTCTACCTACAAGATTAAGAAGGCACCAACCAGTATACCCGACGACCTTAAGGGCGAATTGTATGTAAGCCTAACGGATACAGGCTATAGTTTAACAACAAAGGTGCATACATTTTTCAAGAGCGGGGAATTTCCAATATCCTATGCCTTGCCGTACTACCACGACCCACTATCAGAAGGGGAAACTGCATATGAATTAGTCAGCACTACCGGAGACTATTTCAATGACGCTTATGTGGTAGTCGACGGAAAGAGATACAGACTAACCTTTATTGGAAACAAATTGGCAACACAATACTAGGAGAACGAAAATGGCAAACGCAAAACAATATACAGATTTACAAACAGCGGAAACGCTTAACGACACGGATTTGATGGCGGTTTCCCAGAGCGGAGCGACGGAGCTTAAAACGACTACGGTTGGTGCGGTAGCTTCCCGCGCGGCGGCTATTGTGTCCACGGACCAGGTGCAAGAAATCGTGGCGGATTTGGGGCTTGGAAAGCAAGTTTTAGCTCAGACTCTGCAGGATAAAGGCGTTGAAACTACCGCTTCCGATACGCTCTCCCAGATGGCGACTAAATTGTCAGCAGTTGATGTGGTGGGGGCGAAAGAATATTTACGCGGTAAAGTGGCCATTACACCTCCCGGCTATAATACAGGTTTGCCTATTGCCTGTCAATGTGGTATCAAAAACAATAAAGGACTGGCCTTGACCGCAGGTAAAATTGCATTAGTTGAACTTGCTGACGATGGGACGCTTGCAGACCTCGCTTCCGTTACTGACGCAGATATTATTACTTCCAATGCTAGCTATAAGAGCATATGGACAAATGCGGCGGGCACGGTCGCGGTTTATTTTAACCCAAAATCAACGACTGCTTCTCAAGCCCTTGTATTTGACATTAATTTGGCCGCGCCGTCAATTACTTTACGCGGCAAAATTGAGAACTTAATTGTACAAGCTACCACGTCCTCGTTGGAATTTTTTTATATCTCCGAAGACGGTACAAAAGCTGTCATATTTCAACAAGATGGTAATGATAACGCCAGTATTAATTGGTTAAATCTTACGGACTTAACGGCAGAGACTTCTACGCAGAAGCTAACAGTTCGGCTGAGATATAATGCTTTTTCAGGATTTGCCTACGATATCGGAGAACAGACGTTAATGTTCCTGGCAAAAGATAGCTACCAAACGGATGCCTATCCTATAACGCTTGACTTCTCTTCTAAACTAATATCCTTCGGTACTGCTATGGTATTCAGCGGAAATATACCTGCATATACTCATAAGGGGGGATTGGCAGTTCTTCCTGCAGAAGGGTTATTATTTAAAACCACATATCAGTATAATTCCAATTTAGCTGCTATGGATATTCTCCTTCAAGCCTTTAGCCTGAACACTAACCAAGTGCTGGATGAAATTAAATTAAAAAATGTGAGCCTTAATTTGGCCAGCACATCTTACATGATAGATTATGACAGAAAACCAACACCGTTTGTGGCTGGTATCTCCAATAATATCGTAAAAATCACAGGCAGCTATTTGACTGGTTGGGAGTTTAATACAGCTACCAACAAATTTAATACAGAAAATATTGCTTCAATACCAAACGATATCTATATACGTAATGCTTCTTTATGGCGTCTTAATACCAGTCCTGATACATCCTATATATACTACCCTACTATGTATTTAGAAAATACAGTAGCAAATAAAGTAATGTTCGCTCCCGGAACGTCTAATACGGCTTTCAGGATTGCTGGTGGGAATAGATTGTTTACTCTGTCTTTAAGCAAAGAAATCTGTTTCGGCAGTGTTTACAAAAGGAACGGGAACGCTGTAGTTCATCAGTTATCTCCCTGGGACGACGACGCTTACGCAGCCGGAGCGTACGACATTGAGAACAAGAAAGTAGTTTTAGATATCCCCGGCACTGATACTGGCGGTAGTGATTCCGGCGGAGATACTGGCGGCGGCGATGTTCCGCCTTCCACTGACGAAAAAGCTACCGCTTGGACTTATACAAGCCCGGACGATGGTATGACTACCACCGTATGGACTGCTAGTGCGGAGCCTAAACGGAAAGACTGGGCCTACAGCTCTAAAGAAGCCGCGATTACTAACGATGGAGTTACGGGAACAGTAGCTACGATTATTTCAGTAACTGGCACATCCATAACATTGTCTGGCCAAAAAGGAATGGACTACATCAAAGAATAGGAGGAACTAGCTAATGAGCGAAGACGTCAAAAAAATATCTCCGTCGGCCCTGAAAGAATGGCTGGTGCTGGCCGGTTTGGCGGGCGGCGTTGTGTTGTGGTGCGTTACCATGTACGGCCTGCCGCCGCGCGTGGACAAGCTGGAAAAGACCGTGGCAGAGCATGAACGCCGGCTGACGGAAAGCGGTGTGAAGATAGACATTATCCTGGACGACGTAAAAACTATCAAAGGGTTCATCTTGCAACGCCACGGAGGGGAATGATGCCAAAGTTTTCTAAAACCAGCGAGGCGCGGCTTTCAACGTGCCACCCGGATTTACAGGCGGTGTGCCGGGAGCTCATCAAACAGTTTGATTTCTCGGTACTGGAAGGACACCGGGGCGAAAAGGCCCAAAACGCGGCCTTTGAACGCAGAAACAGCCATGTGCGCTACCCAAACTCGGCGCATAATAAAACACCCAGCCTGGCCGTGGATATTGCGCCTTATCCCATTGATTGGGGGGATTTGGGGCGTTTTAGGGAAATGATTTACCGCTTTGACGCCGTGGCATGCGTGTTGCGCGCCCGCGGCGAAATTCAAAGCCGCTTTGAATACGGCGCATTCTGGCCGAACTTCAAAGATTATCCGCATGTAGAAATTAAAAAGGAGAAATGATTATGGAATGGTTACAAACGCATTGGGACGATGTACTGACGATTATCGGCGGTGTGGTGGTAGCGGTGTCCGCCGTGGTAAAGCTGACCTCTACGACTAAAGACGACACGGTGTGGGCAAAAATCTTAAAGGTTCTGTCCGCGCTGAGTCTGGTGAACCCCGATGGCTCCGTCATTGGCAAAAAGGCGGATAAATGATATATGCGGCTATAATCGCCGCGCTGACGGCTTTGGCGGCCTTTGGGGCGGTATTGTACCGCTCCGGCCGCCGGGCAGCAGAGAACGAGGCCCTAAAGGCAGGGAGAAAGGCGGATGAAAAGGTGGATAAAGCTATCCGGCGCGCTGGCAGTCTTAGCCGGGCTGAGCTTATTGAGCGGCTGCGCGACCGTGAGGACATCTAACGCGGCCATTTGCCGCATCCAGTTTGATTACCGGGACGCGGGCATTGAGGCTTTAAACGACCAAAACCTGCGCGCGCTGGCGGTGTTTAAAGAGGTGTGCGATGGACGGTAAATGCCCGCACGCGGAATTTGACCGCTATTTAAGCGAGGCCGTGTGCAAAAAATACGGCCTGCCGTGCCGCGTGGCCTGTAAGAGTTGTACGGAACAAACGTACATCTAAAAATAAGAAAAATTTATAGATAACTAGTCTTTTTGGGGCTTTTTGGTATAAATTTTTGCGGGGTTAATAGTAGCGTTTTTAGTAGCGTTTTTTATTACAAAATTGGCCGTTTTATTACAAAATACGCTCATTTATTATAAACTTGGCCCGACGGAAGAGGCCGCAAAAAACCCCGACATCGTCGGGGTAATGGGTTGTATAGCAAAACGGAGAGGGAGGGATTTGAACCCTCGAAACCTTGCGGTTTACAGGTTTTCGAGACCTGCTGTTTCAACCACTCACACACCTCTCCAATTATACCGTCGCCGAGTGGCGGGCATCGGGTATCTAATTCTATTATAGCAAACTTTTGCGCGCTCCTGCGCCGGATACTCCTTATAACTGATGCAAAAATTGTACTACTGCCTCCTGCGCCCAGACAAATTCGTCGTGTCCGCCCACCGGGGACAAAAAACGCTTTTCGTGGCCGATAAAGTCCGCCAGTTTGGCACTTTGCCGCCACGGAATTGTTTGATCGGCCCGGCTCATACACACCAGGACGGGCAAACCTTCCGGTAATTTTTTTGCAGATTTTACGTTATCAAAGCGGTTGAAATACAAAAAAGGAAATACCAAAAGCGCCGCCAAACGATACCAACTTGATGCGGGTGAATAATCGTGCGTGCGCAAGCATACCGCCATATCGGGCGTGCTTAAAAACGGGCTTTGCAGGATTAATGCCTTAAGGGGCAACTTCCCCATTTCTGATGCCGCATACAGTGCGGGCGCGTTGCCTAGTGAATGCCCGAAAAGTACGATATCTTTTGGCAAAATTTTTAAGTCTTTTAATGCGTAGCGTACCGCACAAAGCGCATCCTCAAACACCGTTTTTTGGCTGGGGCTGCCCGCAGACACACCAAAGCCGCGGTAGTCAAACATTATAATTCCAAATCCCAGCGGCGCATAGGCTTGGGCAAATGCTTCAAAGTGCGATATATTTCCACCCCGTCCGTGAAAAAAAAGCAGAGTAGGCAAGCCCTTTCCTGCCGGGAGATACACCCCGGTAATCATTTTGCCGTTAGGTGCGGGAAAGGCAATCTTTTGAAAGGGTAATTTTAAAGGCCAGCGTTTTTTTTGCGGGCGAAATACCATATGCGCCCCCACGCGCGTTAGCGCGTACCCTATCAGCAGTATAAGTAAAATTAAAAGTACAAACATATTCTTATTATATCTTTTGTGGCGGGCGGTCTGTCTATCGTATTTGGTATAATCGGGGTATGAGCAAGCAACTATTGGATGTTTTACTAAACGAACGTTTGTTGGATGAAAAATCCTATCAAACCTTATTAAATAAAGTCCGCCCGGCAGACAAAACGGCTTGGCTTTCCCATAGACTGTTGGCGGCGGGCGTGGCCTTTATATTGGCGGGGTTTGTCTGCTTTATTGCGGCTAACTGGCAGGAAATGGGGTTGATTTTAAGGCTATCCCTGCCGCTTATCGGGCTCGTGCTGTGCGGGGCTGGGGCGTATTATAAAAAGTTGGATACTTGGCTGGGGCAAAGTTTTGCCTTTGGCGCGGCGGTGATGATTGGCGCCTTTTTGGCGGTCTTCGGGCAAATTTACCAAACAGGGGCTTTTTTGTATGAACTTTTTGGCCTGTGGGCGCTCTTGCTTTTGCCCTTGTGTTGGCTGACCCGTAATAAATGGATGTATTTGTTTATGCTGTATGTGGCTACGGTTTATTGGGCCTCGTTCCAAGGGGGAATTTTAACGGACGGCTTTTGGTGTGGGGCCATGGGCGTGTATTTTGTGGCGTGGGCTTTGGTAGAATTTTTGCCCGCCTGTAAAAACTGGGGCGAGGGCTTTAAACGCTTTATTTGGATGCCGTTGAGCGTCTATGCCACCGTATGGGGCGGTTTCTCGGCGGAAAAGGCGTTCAATTTCCCCAATGCGGGGTATTATTTAGTCGCACTTGTGTTGGCAGGTTTTTTTCTGTGTTATGCTCGGTACAAAAAAGACGCGGCTCTCTTTGCTTGGAACGCGCTCGCCTTGACGGGGCTTATCTGTGCGTATCTGGATCAATGGTTGGGATTTCGCACCTTGGGTTTGCTTATTTATTGTTTGCTTTTTGTCGGGAGCGGAATCGTCAGTTACCGCTTATGGTTTAGCGCGCGGGAGGAAATAAAATGAACACGAGTGAAATTTTAAGCGGAGTACCTTCTGAAAAACGCGCGCAGACCGAAACCTTTTTAAAACACCGCGAAGTCGTGTCCGTTCCTTTTTTGGTGCGGGCTATGCTGTTTATCGGCTCGCTGATTTCGGCGAGTCTTTTGGTGGGGATAGCCGACCGTTTATTAGCCGGCATTATCCCGGTTTTAGGGCGCGGGGTACTGTTTTTTTGCGCGGGCGTTCTGCTTGAAAAAACCTCTTCCAATTTACCGCCCTTGCGCGGGGCGTGGCGCCGTCAGTTAGGGGGACTCATTGGCCTGGCCGGGCAAATTATACTGGCCTTCCGGCTGACGGATATCCCCGGTGTGTCCGTTTGGATGGGCGTACTGGCGGTGGCGGCTATTTCTTATCCGCTCTTTAAAAATCCCTTTAACCGCTTTTTGTGGTGTGCGGCGGCGGCCAGCAGTTTGTATGCCAAGGTGGATTGGGAGTGGAACTGGAACCAGTTTGCCGTGGCTCTTTCCGCCTTTTTAGCGTTCGGCGTGGCTCTTTGGCTGTTTGTTAAGCGCAAATTTAATTTTTATCCGCTGGCCTACGCGCTTATTTGGTGGAGTGTGATTTGCGCGGGCGAAACCGCTGCCAGCAAAATGTGTTGGTATGGGCTCAATCCTGCGAACGCTGCCTTGGCCGCCTGTGTGGCGGTCTATGCTGTATTTTCCCATAAGGGCAACTGGACCCGCGGACAAATAGCGTTGGCGGCCGGGGCGGTGGTATTGTCCGCACTTTTAAATTGGCCGACGGTTTTGGCTCTTATACTAATGTACGCCGGGTTTACCTTGCGCGACCGTGTGTTGGAAAGCCTCGGTACGGCGGGAGTAGTGTGCGGGCTATTTTTATTTTACTTTACCTTAAACGCGGCCCTGTCCGCAAAGGCGGCGTTGCTTGTGGCTTCGGGCCTTATTTTACTGGCGGTACGGAGCGTATATGCGAAATAAACTGTTGTTGTTTTATACTCTTTTGCTGGTGCTTTGCTTGGGCGGTTATGCCGCTTATACACAGCACGCGCTGAAAAATGCGCAGACCTTCTATTTACAAATGGCCCCGCTGGACCCGCTGGCCTTGCTAAGCGGGGAATATATGCAGATTAACTATGCCTTTGAGCAAGATGTGTTTGGTATAAACGCGCCTGTCAAACAGGTTACGCTGTATGTGGATGAGCGGGGCGTGGCGGGCCGGGCCAAAACGGATAAGCCGCTAGTTATCCCGGTTCATCAAGTAACGGCTCGTTTGCCGCACCAATTCTATTTTAAAGAAGGAACCGCCAAAAAGTACGACACCGCCGCCTATGCGCAATTAAAACGATTGCCGGACGGACGCTTTTTAATTAGCGCATTAGCGGACAAAGATTTAAAATTATTGTGAGGGAGAAAAGATGAGCGAGAATTGTAACCACGATTGTGCATCCTGCAAAAGTGGATGCTCCGGGCATAATGCCCAGGAAATGCCTAAGGAAACGCCGCATTTGTTAAGCCGTATAAAACATGTTATCGGCGTGGTAAGCGGAAAAGGCGGCGTGGGCAAAAGTTTTGTTACGGGGCTGTTAGCCACGGAAATGACACGCCGCGGGTATTCGTGCGGTATTTTAGATGCCGATATTACAGGCCCGTCCGTGCCCAAAATGTTTGGCCTGCACGAACGCGCTACTGGTGACCAAGACGGCATTTACCCGGTCAAAACACAAACGGGCATACAGGTAATGTCTTTAAATTTATTGTTGGAGCGCGAAACAGACCCCGTTATTTGGCGCGGGGCACTCATTACGGGTACGGTGCGCCAATTTTGGACAGATGTTATTTGGAAAGAGGTGGACTACTTGTTTATTGATATGCCGCCCGGCACAGGAGATGTAACGCTGACGGTGTTCCAAAGTTTGCCGATTGACGGAATTGTGATTGTTTCCTCCCCGCAGGAATTGGTGCAGATGATTGTGGGCAAGGCCGTTAAAATGGCCAAAATGATGAACGTACCCGTGTTGGGATTAGTGGAAAATATGAGTTATTTGAAATGTCCCGACTGCGGAAAAGAAATTTCTGTTTTTGGCAAGAGCCGCGCGGATGAAATGGGCAAAACCTTTGGGCTTTCGCCGGTGGTACGTCTGCCGATAAATCCGTTGGCAGCGCAGGCGGTGGATGAGGGACGTATGGAATTTGTGCGCGAAGAAGCCGTAAACCCGTTGGCGGACAAATTAGCCGCCCTGTAAAAAGAGGGCCTAACCGATTATAGGACCATTGGTCCCGGCAGGTGGGGCCAATGGCCCTTGTTTTAGGGGCGGATATATTGAATAATATAATTGAAATATTTTTGCCGGAAAGGATAATATATGAAAGCGTTTTTGACGATTTTTATCAGTTTGGCGGTTTGTGCTAATGCTTGGGCGGGGAATCCTTTAAAAAACATTAAAAAGGGTGTTGGTGCCGTAAAACGCGTTCCGAAAACGGGTACCGTAAAAATCCCCAAAGGGACCGTTCCCAAAGTAAAAGTTCCGTCAGGTACCGTTCAAGTTCCCCGGTTTTCGGTTCCGCTTCCCAATCCGGCCCTGCGTTTATCCGTTTCCCAACAGGTAGATGAGGCTGCCATTGCGCGCGTACTGCTTAAAAGTCCTGCGCTTATGCGTGCGTCCGCTCTGCCGGAAGTAAAGCCCTACCGCACCGATTTAATCAATATCCAACTGCAACTTGCCCACTTAAATACATATTCTACTGCGGATGAAGTATTGAAAAACCAAAATCATCCGGCTGTTTTGGCCGCCTATAAAGCCTTGGAGGATATGGCCGCTATCGGCATTTACGGATCGGTGGACGATAGCCAATTGTTACTGGCTTCATATCAGGCCTTTTCAGGTTCAGCCTTGGAGCCTATTGCTTTAACGACGATAGCGCGCTCCTTGGTGGCCTTGGGAATGTACCCAATGTTGGAAAAAGTTTTGGACACTGCTAAGCCGACTGCCGCATTGGAATCTGTTAGCGAATTTCTGACTCATTACCATTTTCCTATTAAAGTGCCGCACCATACCGCTTATGCCCCGGTGGAACGCATAAATGAGTTGTCGGTTGCGTTGGGGCCGCTTTCCAGATTAAATGGCAAATTTACCGTAGAGGCGATGAATAAATGGGTGCTTTCCGCCTATGAACACCGTATTCCTAAAAAAGCGGAAACCAAAACCGTAACCAAACCCACTACTACGCCGCAGCAAGCGGCTACACAAGCCCCCGTGGAACAGCAACCGGCGGAACAACCCCAGCAAGAAGATGCGTTGTCCTATGCTCCCGTTATTCCTGTACTGGATGAAAAACCACGCCCGGGGCTTGTCAGCAAAGTCTATCCGTCCGGTCTGCGCGATGAGGACAGTTTAATCCGCGATTGGATGATATCCTTTAAAAACGGATATTTCAAACCGCGTAACCAAGTGGAAGCCATTATGGGTATGTCCCCGGCCAAGGCCAACAACTTAATGGAATTTTTGTATTATATGCCCCTGGATGAGGCCGAGCGTGTGATTTTTAACCCGATTCGTGAAACGGGCCGCTTGCCGGACTTTATGTATGATGCGCGCTTGATTGAGGGCACGCGCCGCCTGCCTGCCGGTTATTACAAAAATAAATTTAACGAAAATGTAAAGCGCTTTGTAGAACTGGCGGACGGCGAAAATACGCTTTATGAGTTTGATATGGAACTCAAAGACCTCGTCAGCAGTATGGCCGATTACAGTTTTAAACAGGGATTTGCCTACAAGAACAGTCCGGCCCTTACCAATGGGTTGCGCGCCAAATGGCATAAAATTGAAGTGGCCATTAACCGCCCGGGTTTAAAGGCGGACCGCGAACAGATTAACCGCTTGTGGAACGAACCCGTAGAGTTGGAAGACGGTACCAAGGTCAGTTTGCGCGATTACTTTACGCAAACGCGCTCCACCGCGTTTTTTAAAGAGGGCAAAACGCCTGAGTTTTACTTAAACAGCGCCCGCTGGGTGTCTTGGGAAAACGAACGCCGCAATCTGGCGGCATCAGAATATGTAGGCCGCCCAGAAAAACTTTCGTGGTGGGATAAAGTGCAAAATTGGCTGGTGTTGGGTAAACCGTCCCAATATTTGACGTTAAGCCAATTTGGTGATGTGATGCGCACCGAGTTTGAAAAGGGCTTTGGGGGCGCGTCGGCAGACAGCCCGTATTTGGACTGTTTGGCCGGAACGGAGGATGAAGGACCTTCTTCCCTGACGATGACTATCAATAATTTTGATAAAGTGGGCGGCGTATGCCAAGCCTCGTTTGGTGACGGCGGCTATATGGGCCGTGTGGAGAAAGGCTACAATGGCACCTCTACGGTCAGCCGTTTTCAGCCGCAAAACTTTACCAATGTAAAAGTAGTAACCTTTGATTTTAAAACACTCCAACCGCGCGTACAAACATTAGCGTCCGTACCATATTTAAAAGATTTGAAAAAGCCGGATTTGGACCAAGTCCGTGCCGGAACAATGGTCGGGGACGGATTGGATCCC
>OIYP01001538.1_pt1 | contig 10972 bp, 9 predicted proteins | sample 1588261 | NCBI WGS metagenome assembly OIYP01 (sample SAMN03283293) | human gut metagenome | biome: human-associated habitat; material: feces | host: Homo sapiens | place: Peru | collected 2012
CCGCGCCTGCGCCGTCCGCTGGGACGGCGGCCCCGGCCTGTCCGCACAGCGCCGCTTCGCGGCCCGCGCCAGGGCGATGCTCGCCGCCAGCCCCGGCCCGTCGCTCGCCGGACGGCTAATGCTGCTGAGGGTGGTGACCGAGGCGGAGGACGACGCGGGGGAGGGCTTTCCCTTTTGACTAACAGTCCCAACACGGGACGGCATAACTGATTCACATGTCTTCAACGGCAAACAACAGGCGCATAGCCAAGAACACAATGATGCTCTATGTGCGCACACTGGTACTGATGCTGGTGTCGCTCTATACCTCGCGCATCACGCTCCAGACCCTTGGCGAAACCGACTTCGGCATATATAACATTGTGGGCGGCTTCATTGCCTTGCTGTCCTTCGTGTCGATCGCAATGACCAACGCCACGCAACGTTTCCTCAGCGTGGAAATAGGCAAGGGCAATGAGGCCGGCGTGCGGCGGGTATATATGACTAGCCTGGCGATACACGTGGCCTTGGCCCTCATCATAGCGACATTGCTTGAAACGGTGGGGCTCTGGTTCTTTGAGGCCAAGATGAACATACCGGCCGAGAGCCGCGAGGCCGCCCGATGGGTGTTCCACATCTCTGTACTGACATCACTGCTCGCACTGCTCCGCATCCCTGACAACGCCCTGATCATTTCGTATGAGCGGATGTCGTTCTACGCTTACATAAGCATTATAGAAGGCGTGCTCAACCTGGCCGTTGTGTTCCTGCTGCTGGCCAAGGACGGCGACCGCCTGGTGTTTTACGCGCTACTGATGGCAGGTGTGAAGATGGCTGTCAATGCTGTATACCTGACATACTGCAAGGTGACGTTCGCGGCGAGCCGGGGCCGCCTCGCGTTCGACAGGCGCACTTTGGGCGGTATGATGTCATTCTCGGCTTGGAGCCTGTTCGGCGGTGTGGCCAACGTGGCGGGCACGCATGGCGTGAACATTCTGATAAACCTGTTCTTTTCGGTTGTCGTGAACGCCGCGATGGGCATAGCCACACAAGTGTATTCCGCCGTATACATGTTTGTGGGCAATTTCCAGACAGCCGTCAATCCGCAGATTATCAAGAGCTGGGCTGCCGGAGAGCGTACCCAGTTCTTGCGACTCAATTTCCGCTCGTCAAAGCTGAGCTATTTCCTGCTTTTCCTCCTGGCCTTCCCGGTGATGCTTGTTTGCCCGGGGCTGATGAACCTGTGGCTGGGCGAGGCACCCGCGCACACCGCCTCGTTTGTCAGGCTTTACCTCGTATTCCTGATGATCGACGCCTTGTCGGGGCCGCTCTGGGTCTCCTCGCAGGCACTGGGCAATATAGCGCGCTACCAGATCACCGTTTCCACACTCATCGTTCTCAACCTGCCCTTTATCTATCTGTGCTTCAAGCTTGGCTGCCCGCCGGAGGCGGCGGTGTGTGTGCGCATAGCGCTCAATGCCCTGACGCACGGCTACAGGCTCCTTTACCTGAGGCGGCGCGCGGGCTTTCCCGTCGCGGCCTACCTGCGTGACGTGATGGGCAAGTGCCTGTGGGTCTCGCTGCTGGCAGTCCCCATTCCGCTGGCGCTGACATACGCTCCAGGCGGGACAGTGGGCAATGTGCTGTCAGTGGCACTGGCGATCCCGCTGTCAGCCACACTGATTTACCGCCGTGGACTTGACCATGGCGAACGCGCTTACCTGCGATCGGTCGTTATGAAGCGCCTAGGACGGGCTGCCTAGACCGCTAGGCAGGCTGGCACCTGTGCGCGGCAAACGGAGTGCCGGTGTCCGGCCAGGGCGATACTGGCAATAACAAGACAAGACATAACATGACGGACAAGCCAAACATATCCCACATCCACGACTGCTTCGGCTGCGGGGTGTGCGGCATGCGCTGCCCCACGCGCATCATCAAGATGGGGCTCAACGCCAAGGGTTTCTATGAGCCGCGCATCACCGACGAGTCCAGGTGCGTGCACTGCGGCGTCTGCACGGACGTGTGCGCCTTCTCGCACAGCGGGCTGGCGCTGCCGGACGGGGAGCGGACGCTGGAGAGCTGGGCGGCCTGGAGCGACGAGGCGGCCGTGCGGCGCAAGTGCTCGAGCGGCGGCATCGGGTTCGAGATAGCCCGCCAGCTGATGGCGCGCGGCTACAAGGCCGTGGTATGCCGGTACAACGCGGAGAAAGGCATAGCCGAGCATTACATAGCGGAAACGCCCGAGGAGCTGCTCCCCTCGATCGGGTCGAAGTATATGCAGAGCCTGGCCGAGGAGGCCTTCGCCCGGATAGACCGCAAGGGCCGGTACCTGGTGACGGGCACGCCCTGCCAGATCGACTCGTTCCGGCGCATGGCGCGCCGCTTCAGGTGCGAGGACCGCTTCGTGCTGATGGACTTCTTCTGCCACTGCGTGCCCTCGATGCTCGCATGGAAGGCCTACACCCGCATGGTCGGGCGCCGGGTGGGAAACATCACCTACGCCTCGTGGCGCAACAAGTTCGAGTACGGCTGGCACGACTCGTGGCTCATGGCGCTCGACGGCGAGCGGACAGGCAGGCCCGTGGACTGGCACGCCCCCTACGACCAGCTGATAAGGGAGAGAAGAACCAGCTGGGAGAGCCGGATGTCGCAGGGCGACCTGTACTACCGGCTGTTCCTGGGCGACCTGTGCCTGAACAGCGCGTGTGAGCGGCAGTGCAAGTACAAGTACGACCAGAGCAGCGCCGACCTGCGCATAGGCGACCTGTGGGGCAGCGCCTACCGGCACGACCAAGAGGGCGTGAGCGCGCTCATAGCCTTTACGGAGAAGGGGCGCGAGGTGGCCGGGAGCCTGCGGAACGTGACGCTCACCGCGCACCCCTTCGAGCTCGTGGCTGAAGGGCAGATGAAGGCCAACGCGCGGCACAAGGCACTGGCCCCGCTGGTGATGCGGCTCCTGCGGCGCGGCGCACGGCTCGACGGAACGGCGTTCAGGGCCGCGTTCCTCGGCCAGCGCGTGATAAGCAAACTGGCAAGAATCCTGAAGCGATGAAAAGAATAGGACTGATGACAATCTGGAGCGTGCCCAACTATGGCAGCGTGCTGCAGTGCTTCGCCACACAGGCGGTGATCGAGAAGATGGGATACAGGTGCGAGGTGATCAACTACGCCTATCCCAACGAGTGGAACTACCGGCAGGGCCTGCCCCGCCCCAGACGCAACCCGCTGCGCGCCCTGGCGCGCGCCATGGGTCTCAAGGCGCAGCACCGCAAGGCACTGATACTGGACAGGTTCCGCAAGGAGCGCCTCAACCTCACACGGCGCTACGGCAGCCTAGACGCCCTGCGCGGGGCCGACTGGAGCGGCTACGACGCGTTCGTCTCGGGCAGCGACCAGCTGTGGAACGCCCGCTACACCAAGGGCGACAGCGCCTTCCTGCTGTCGTTTGTCCCGGAGGGCAAGCGGCGCGTCTCGATCGCCTCGAGCTTCGCGCTGGATGAGCTGCCCGCGCGGTACGCCGGCAAGTTCCGCGAGGAGCTGTCGAAGTATGCCGCCCTGAGCGTGCGCGAGACAAACGGGCAAAGGCTCATCAACGGCCAGCTGGGCATCGGCAAGGACGTGTTCGTCTGCCTGGATCCCACGCTGCTGCTCTCTGGGGAGGAGTGGGCGCATGCCCTGCCCCTGAAGGACGGGCCGGCGGAGCGCGAACCCTACATCCTGCTCTATATGTGGACATACGCCTTCGAGCCGCGCCCGTACATATTTGACGTGGTGAGGCGTTTCCAGGCCGAGATGCGGTGTGGCGTCATTGCCCTGGAGGGATACACCCCGGCCGGGGCGGCGGGCGGCCTGCGGATGCGCTGCGCGGAGGACAGCACGCTGCCGCGGTTCATCGACCTGTTCGCCAACGCCTCGCTCGTGGTGACCTCCTCCTTCCACGGCACCGCCTTCGCCGTCAATTTCGGCCGCCCGCTCATCTCGGTCGTCCCGGACAACGCGGGAGACGACAGGCAGGGCAGCTTCCTGCGCGGCGTGGGGGCGGAGTGCTGCATCGCGCAGGTGGGGCAGGACGTGGGCACCCTGAACCCGCACTACGACACAGAGGCCGTAGCCCGCAGGCTAGCCAGCCAGCGCGCCCAATGCCTGGAGTGGATAGAGAGGAACCTTGACTGCTAGACGATGAAAATATACCGACCGTAGACAAGCTCCCACTGTTTTTCAATGAAAAAGATCCTTATCATTGCACCCTATCAATTTGGCGAATTGCTTGATTGCTATTATTGGGCAAAATATGCGGCAGAATCAGGCTACAATATTACCTATATTGGCTATCGATATAAAGATAGGAAGGCAAAGCCAATGAAACTTGACTCCGTAAGACTGATCTCAGTGTTGCGTGATGTCAACCCACTGCTTTTTGCGCTTCGATTTTTCTATACAATAGTAAAAACAATTCTGTTCAGCCGTTTCCAGAACATTATCGTAGTGAAATTTCCTCACTGTCAAATACTCCCTATTTTATTCCCTAAGAGAAATATAGTTTTTGATATCCGCACGGCTAGCGTTTCGGGTGACGAGCAGTTGAGGGCACGGCAGGATGGAGAGATAACGAAAGTATCTTCCCACTTCAAAAGAATATCTGTCATATCACAAGGTGTCGCCGATCATCTCCACATTCCCACGCAGAAATGCCGGATACTCCCCCTCGGAGCTATGGAAATTTCAGGCAAGACCAAGGATTTCAACCAATTGAGGCTTTTATACATAGGAACATTCAATAATCGGCATCTTGATGTACTACTTAGGGGGATTAGCCTGTTCCGACAGAAGTATAATAAGAACTTCAGTTTTGACATTGTAGGCAGTGGCACAAGCGATATAGAACGAAGCCTCAAGCAACTTACCGACTCTCTCAGTCTGGACGACATTGTGACGTTTCATGGATACATGAATCATGATCAGGTGGTTCCATTGTTTGACAGATGCAATGTGGGAGTTTCATTTGTTCCCATCACTTCTTATTATGACCACCAACCGCCAACGAAAACCTTTGAATACCTTTCGTCGGGTATGGCTTGTCTTGCAACAAGAACAAAAGCCAATGAACTGGTGGTAAATGTAAATAATGGAGTGTTGACAACCGATTCTGAGGAAGGCGTCTGTGAAGGACTTGAACGACTGGTCGCCAAGCTTTCATTCTTTGACTCGGAAGAAATCAGGCTGCATGCCCGGAAATATTCCTGGAAACATATAGTAGAGAGCAAGTTCCTCAGTTTGTTTTCTTGATCTGCACAACAATACAGATGATTTACTTCGTATATCTATTAGTTCTTCTCGTCTTCCTTTATATTGAACGTAGAAGCGGGGAAAAGGCTTCAAGGATAATTCGAGGGATAATTCCCATATTATATGCCTTGCTGATCGGATTGAGAGGACGCCATGTAGGGGTGGACACACATACATATTATGACCACTTCTACACTTATGGACAGTGGGGCTGCAATTTCATCGAACCTGGGTTCGATTGGCTCAATAGAATGATTTATGCATGGGGAGGAAATGCAAATATTTTCTTCCTTGCAAATGCATTCATTACCTGCTTTTTCTTTTATCTGGCTTTGAACAGACTCAAGGGGGCCAAATACTCTATTGCGGCCCTTTGCATATATCTTCTTTCGTATAGTTTCTTGGTAAATGGAATAAGACAGGGGATTGCCATTTCAATATTCATATACGCCTATCAGTTCATAGAGAAGAAGAAAATACTAATCTATTGCTTGCTGATATTATTGGCCAGCCGGTTCCACGCAAGTAGCCTGATTCTGCTTCCACTTTACTTCCTCAACTATCTGTCATTGTCGAATAAGGCTGTGATACTCATTTATATGGCCAGTTTCATAGGCATCATAGCGGATGTATCGTCATATCTGCCAGAACTGGAAATAGGAGGGCGTAACTATTCGTATGCACAGGATTACCCAAGTTCTGATGCAAGTGCCCTAGGCTTTATTGTCACAACAGCCCTAAACATATTCATACTTGCACTGATGCTGAAGAACGGATCTTTCCAAAAGATGAAAGTGTTGGCTTATCTAGTCCTACTTGGATTTGTATTCAAGAACCTAGGATTTGGGAGTCCAATCATTGGGCGCGTGACCATCTATTTCACATGGTTTGTGTACTTGCTTTATCCATACATCTTGATCGGCCCCGGCCACCGCCCACTGTTCAAGAGTACACAGGTCACAGTGTTTCTGGTAATAGCAATTAATTCAGCCGTTTGGATAAATGCCTTATTATCATCGGCTAACAGACTGACTCCCTATAAGTTCTACTGGGAAGAACAGGCTACTTATATACGTTAGGTTATGACAATCGCCATTCTTTATATCTGCACCGGAAAGTACAATCAGTTCTTCGCAGATTTCCACGCATCCTGCGAACAATATTTCATGAAAGGCATAGCCCATGTGGAATATTTTGTATTCACAGACAAGGTAGACCTGTCCCGAGCTGAGAACGTGCATCTCATCAGAAAGGAATGCGAGGGATTTCCCAAGGATTCCCTCTTTAGGTTTGATTTATTTCTAAGAGTGAGGGAACAACTGGAACAATTCGACTATATATATTTTTTCAATGCAAACGCAGAATTTCTACAGCCAGTCGGGCCAGAAATTCTTCCAGACGACAGTGGGCTTGTGGCCGCACTTTGGCCAAGACGAGAATGTCAGCCCGCATGGATGTATCCCTATGAGCGCAACAAGAGATCCTTGGCATATATAGCCCCACACAATCCCCCCTACCATTATTATATGGGAGGTATCAATGGAGGAACCTGCAAAGCATACATGGACATGATAGAGACTTGCGCACGAAACATTCGCGAAGACTATGACAAAGGGATCATTGCGCAAGTACATGACGAAAGCCACATCAACAAATACCTGCGGACACATGCCTGCAAAATCTTGCCATGCAAATATTGTTGGCCAGAAGAATGGGATACAAATATCAACCCCACAATGATTTTCCGCAATAAGGTGAAAGTCGATGACTATTTCAACAAGGGTCGTAAAGATTCAATCATAGGGAGATTCTCTAAGGCTATTAAAATCTTATGGCGAGGCGTTTCCTGGTACATATAGCATTTAGCATTAGGGATTTCAAAAAATGCAGAGGCTGTTAGTTCTGGGATAGTGTCTTCATCCCCCACTTATGATATAATCCATATATACAGATGAAAATAGTAAAAATCATTGGCGGACTGGGCAATCAGATGTTCCAGTACGCGCTGTTGGTCGCTCTGCGTGAGACTTTCCATGAGGAGGTGCTGATGGATGTCAGCACGTTCAACACGTACAAGCTTCATAACGGTTTCGAGTTGGAACGTGTATTCCAAATATCGGCACGCACGGCCAGCGAGCAGGAGATAAGGAAGCTGACGCGCTTCACGCGCAATTACAAGCTGTCACGCGTCTATCGCAAATTACTTCCCAACAAACGCACCGAGAAGGTCGAATCACGCCGGTGTCGTTTCGACCCGACAGTGCTTACGGATGACCGAGACCTGTACTACGAGGGCATATGGCAGAACCATCGCTATTTCGATGCTTTCAAAAAGATTATCCGCAGGGAATTCCAGCTACGCGTGCCTTTGGACGAACGCAACGCGTCACAGGCGGAACGCTTTGGCAGGACATTGACAGTCAGTCTGCATATACGACGTGGTGACTACCTGAAGCATAAAAACTATCGCGGCCTTTGCGGCATAGACTACTACAAAAAGGCCATAGGACATGTACTCGGGAAATATGGCCATGAGGCAGTGGAATTCGCCGTATTCTCAAACGACATGCCATGGTGCTCGCAGCACATAGTGCCGCTGCTGCAAGGATATCCTGTCACCTTGGTGGACTGGAACAAGGGCAAGGACAGTTACAAGGACATGTGCCTGATGAGTGCCTGCCGTGTGAACATCATCGCCAACAGCAGTTTCTCTTGGTGGGCCGCTTATCTGAACGGGCATGAAGACAAGGAAGTGATAGCGCCAAAGGTATGGACAAATATGCCGGTCGAGTTTGACCGGCAACTCCCCGAGTGGACTTTATTCTAGAAAATCATGGAACAGTTGACCTACGGAATCATCACCCATTACGATGTGCACAACCACGGGGCCGTTCTCCAGCTGAACGCACTGGTGAAAGTGCTGCGCGGGGAATTTGGCATCAAGGCGCAGGCCTTGCAGTTCGACAAGAACTACGACTTCATGGGGCGGGAACTCAAGGCCAAGTATGAGCTCTCAGTGCGCTCGGCCGGCATCTACGCCAAATATCTCCGGGAGTACGGCGCGCGCCTTGTGGCCTTCAACGTGAAGAAGAAACGGCTACTCGACGGTTTCAAGGCCGAAAACGAACTGGTAGGCCCCTATTACACCGCGTGCGGGACGCTGGACGGCGTCATCGTGGGGAGCGACGAGGTGTTTGCCCTACACACTGGGCCCACACCGGTATTTTTCGGACATGCCTGCCCGTCGGACAAGGTGTTCGCCTACGGCGGCTGTTTCGGCCCCACCACGCTGGTCGACATCGAACGCCTGCATTGCAGACCCTTCGTGGCCAGCGGCCTGTCGGCCATGCGCGGACTGGGCATGCGCGACCGTAACTCGCGCGAGATCACCGAGGCGCTGACCGGACGCACAGCCGAGGCCGTCTGCGACCCCGTGATCCTCTACGGCTACATCGGGGAGACCGCCGGCCAGCTGCCACCCCAGCTGCCGCCCTATCTCGTCGTCTATGCGTACGACAAGAAAATGAACGACCCGAAAGAGGTGGCCCGCATCAGGACTTTCGCCCAGAAGAAGGGGCTGAAGATTGTGTCACCGGGGTTCTACCACCGCTGGGCCGACTACAACGTCAACGCCGATCCTGTGGAGGTGCTGCGCTATTTCAAGCACGCGGCCTGCGTCGTCACCGACACGTTCCACGGCGCGGTGATGTCGCTCATCACCGGGCGCGAACTCGCCGTCAAACTGCGCGACAACGCCAACAAACTTCTCAACCTGCTGGAGGAATACGGCCTCGCCCACCGGGTGCTCTCAGACGGCTGGAACCTGGAAGAGATCTTCTCGGAGCCGGTGGACTACGGACACGTCAATGCCGAGATCGCACGGCGGCGGGCGGACAGCATGGACTACCTGCGCCGCATGATCAACCTGCAAACCGCCACGGGACAATGAACATCGAAGACAAGGCGGCGCTGCATCCCTGCACGAGCTGCCAGATGTGTGCCGCCGTGTGCCCCACAGATGCCATCGCGATAAAGCTGGACAGAGAAGGGTTCTACAGGCCCTACGTGGACAGCGGGCTTTGCGTGGACTGCGGCCAGTGCGTGAAGGTCTGCTACAAGTATGACAGCGGCATCAGCATGACGACAGCCGACGGGCTGGAGGCCATGCCGCTCTACGCCGCAGCGGCAAAGGACGCCGTGCTACTGCCGCAGGTCACGTCGGGCGGCATCGCCGACCTGCTGGCCAAGCGGCTGGTGGCCGAAGGCTACGCCTGCATCGGCGTGGGCTATGATGACAGTGAGGCGCGGGCCTATGACTACTGCGCGCGCGACAGCGCGGCGACAGACGGATTCCGGGGGTCAAAATACATACAGTCCTATACCTACCCGGCCTTTCGCGAGCTGGTCAGGCAGAGCCGCAAGGAGAAGTTCGCCGTCTTCGGCACGCCCTGCCAGATCTATGCCATAGACCGTTTCCTGACCCAGCGGAAATTGCGCGACAGGTGCCTGCTCGTGGACCTGTTCTGCCATGGCTGCCCCTCGCTGCATGTCTGGCAGAAATACCAGCGCGAGGTGAAGCGGCAGATCCGGAAACCTCACTTTGACCGCGTGGACTTCCGCAGCAAGGTCAAGGGTTGGGGCAATTTCTACGTAGTAGCGGTGGCAGAGGGGTTCAGGGCCTTTACCAGCTCGCCTGGGAAAGACGGGTTCTATGAGCTCTTTTTCTCGGATCAGGTGCTCAACACCGCCTGCTCCGACTGCCGCCTGCGCAGCACGATGACTTACACCGATATCCGTCTCGGCGATTTCTGGGGAAAGAAATATGCCCTCAACACCAGCGGCGTCTCGGCTGTGGCGCTCACGAGCGACCGTGGCCGGCGCCTGTTCGAGGCAATTGAGCCGTCCCTGTGGAACGAGCGGGCCTCATACAGCGACATGTTGCCCTACCAAAGCTATGGCCGCAACTACCGGCCAGACGAGGCCCTGCGCACAGCGCTGTTGCGACAGCTTTCAGACCCGTCGCTACCCCTGTCCGTGACCGTCCGGACCTTCCGGAAAAGCCAGGGCCTGCGCGGACGGCTCAAGCGCCATGCCAAGCACCTGCTCTACTACCTGCCCGCCAGCGTCACGATGGCATTGAAACGGTGGATCTGACAGCGCCTCCAATTTTATAACAGAACGGGAGCAAAGTATATGGATTGCCGCAGGATTATAGCTGTCCGGGTATAAACGGGTGGCAGGCCGCGGTGATGTCCGGGACGGGGAGCGAAACAGCGCGCACACATACGCGTGATGCCCAGTGTGGCATAGGAAACAGATCAATCATATGCAGAATTTTTCAGTACTGATGTCGGTGTATTCGAAAGAACGCGCCGAGTGGCTCCGCGCGTCCCTGGAGAGCGTGTTCTGCCAGACAGTGCCGCCGTCGGAGGTGGTGCTCGTCGAGGACGGGCCGCTGACCGGGGAACTGGAGGCCGTGGTGCGCGAGTTCGAGACGGCGCACGGGGAGATGCGGGTCATCCGCTCGCCGGAAAACCGCGGACTGGGGCGGGCGCTCAATCTCGGGCTGCGGCACTGCGCGCATGAGCTCGTGGCGCGCATGGACTCCGACGACATCTGCAAGCCCGACCGTTTCGAGCGGCAGCTGCGCGTGTTCGGGGAGCGGCCGGAGGTGGACGTGTGCTCGGCCTGGATGGAGGAATTCGTG
>OIYP01001542.1_pt1 | contig 10928 bp, 4 predicted proteins | sample 1588261 | NCBI WGS metagenome assembly OIYP01 (sample SAMN03283293) | human gut metagenome | biome: human-associated habitat; material: feces | host: Homo sapiens | place: Peru | collected 2012
CCACCGCCTGCGGGCGGAGCCCCCTCGCAGAGGAGGCCAAAAGCGATTGCCGCGCCCCCACAGAATTCCGCGTCAAACGCGGGCAGATAGGGAACCCGCCCCTGCGGGAGCGCGGCAGCCCACAAAAAAGGCACGCCCATAAAAAGGCGTGCCTGCGTTATCAATCGTTGTGGGTGCGGGCTTCAGTGGTGTGGAGCTCGGGGGCGTAGAGGTGGTAATTGAGCAGATAACGGCCATGGGCGGGCATGCGGTAGAATGCCGCCTTGATGCGCTCCAGCGGGGTGTTGCCGTGCTCGGCGCTGCTGTTGCCGCAGATCAGCAGCACGTACTGGGTCTCGCTGTAGCGGGCCAGGGCGTCGCAGCGGCGCAGGCTCTTGTTGATCAGCTCGCCCAGATGGTCCATCATCGCGCCAGTCTCCTCGGGGTCGGTGTTCTGCGCCGGGGTGACGGTAAGCAGTGCCAGGTAGACCGGGATGCCAAAGCGCGCCTGCACGCCGCGCTGCAAGTGGTAGATCTGGCGGAAGGTTTCAAACGTGCAGTACACCGCGCCGGGGGTGTCGTCGGCGGGCAATTCCTCGGCCAAGCGGGTGATGTCATTTTCCAGGTTGCGGTCAGCCTGGCGGGCCTGGCGGGAGACAACGCCCACGCGCTCCGGCTCGACGGCATAATGCAGGCAGCCCATCGCGTTGCCGCGGCGGGTCAGCTCCTGCGCTTCGTCGTGGCGGCCCAGGGCCTCCAGCGCCTGGATCATCTCGAGGTACAAGCGCTCCTCGTAGGGGTCCAGTTCAATGGCGCGGCGGCAGAGCTTGACAATGCGCTCGTTCTCGCCCTTGCGCTTGCAGGCTTCCAGCACCTGGAACAGCGCAATGCGGTACTGCGCATGCAGGCCCAGGCTGCGGGACTCGACCCAGGACTCGTTGCAGGAAAGCGGCAGCAGACGGCCGGCATACAGCTCCAGCACGCGCTCGTAACGGGCGACGGCGGCGGAGGGGTTCAGCTGGCGGCGGGCCTCTTCCATCAGGGCTTCCATCTCAAACACGTCGATACGGCATTCCAGCGCGGGGTTCCACTGGTAATAGCCGCGGCTGGTGAGGATGCAGTTTTCCATCGTCTGCAGGCCCTCGGCCTCGATCATGTTGCGGAAGCGGTGCATGATCGCGCGCAGCGCCATATCAGGGTTGGTGGAACGCTCGCCGTTCCACAGGGTATCCGTCAGTTCCTTGTGGGTGACTTTTTCGCCCTTTTGCAGCACCAGATACTGCACCAGCATCGTGGCCTTGCGGGACTGGTTCAGCGCGGCAAGCACCGGCTTGCCGTCCATAAGGATCTCGAATTTTCCGAGCATCCGGATCTCAATATCTGCCATGCCAAACTCTCCTGTGCATTTATATCGTTTCCTGAGGAAATCTTATATGGGTATTTAAACTAGTATACTGTGTTTTTTTCCGATTGTCTAGTGGTCAGGCAGCCATTTTTTAGTTAAATTCCGGGCTGCCCGGCAGCGGGATAACGGCAGTCTGGGTGTAGATATCGGTATTGGTGGCAGGGTCGGCGACAGTCAGCTGCAAGGTCAGCGAGGTAAGGTGGACTTTGCCGGTGGCGGCATCCTTTTCCCAGCCGCGGGCGTAGAATTTCAGCTTGGAGATGACCAGCCCCATATAATCGCCGTTGGGGTAGGCGGTGGTGTAGGCGTAGATGGGATATTTCGCGGCGAGGGTGTCGTCGGGCAGGTTGGCAGCCGTCCTGTAAAAGCGCATGTGCAGGTAGCCGTCCAGCGCGGCAAAGCTGGTGTCAGCCGGGTCGTACAGCGTTTTCGTGGTGGTGGTCTTGTCGGCATTTTTGACCGTTGCTTCCAGCTTGGGCACATAACCGGCGTCCAGCACTTCAAAATAGTCGGTCGTCACGGTAAAGCGCAGGGCGGTGCCCTCGGTTGCACGGGCCGCCGCTTGCAGCACGGTGTCCGCCGTGGCATCGCCCTCCGACGCAGGAAGGATGGCAAGGGTGCCGTCGGCGTTGGCCAGCTCGCCGCGGATGGTCTCGGTCAGGGCATCGGCCAGGTTCTGGGCGCGGGTAAGCTGCTGCACCGAGATATACGCTTCGGCGCTGGGCTTGACCAGCGTGACCGCCGCCACGCCGAACAGCGCCAGCAGCACCAGGCAGACCATCAGCTCAACGAGGGTCGTTCCTTTTTTATTGTTCAGCGGGGTGGTCATGGGGTGGTGTCCTCTTTATAGTAGCGGGTGAAGGTGTGAGTCGCGCCGTTGTCGGCAGTGACCTCCTTGGTTTGCAGCTGGACATCTTTGACGGTGAAGCTGCCGAAATTCAGCGTTGTTTCGCCGCCAGTGTCCCATTCGACCTTGTCCCCGGTGGCGGGGTAAAGCTCCCCGGTCAGGGTGTAGGCGTTATCGCGGGTGCTCTGCGCCTGCACCGAGGCCCGCCGGGCGAACCGCAGCGACACGGTGAACAGCGCCAGAAACAGCATGAGCAGCACAAAGGCCACCAGCACCTCCACGATGGTCTCGCCGCGCTGATTGTGCAAGGCTTGCCTGAGTTTTTTCATTCGCGGTCCTCCTTAGTCGTTCGAGGTGATGCGGGTGAAGGTGCAGTCGTAGGCTGTGCCGTCCTCGATATGGTAGCGCATGTGCAGGGTGGTGTTGCCGTTATAAACTTTAAGCTCCTGATTTGCCGCGTTTGTAAAACGCAGATAGGGACTTGTACCCCCGCTTTGGTAGTCTTTAAACGTCCACTGGCCCGTGCTGTCGTCCATCGTGTAGTAGATTTTGTACTTGCCGGTATGGCGGTATTTGCGCGTAACAGCGTAGCTTTCCCCGTCTTTTGTGACTTTTACCGTTACGGTGATGTCATAATCCGCAAGGCCGTTTTTCTCGTAGGACTGCTCGCGGCTTTTCATGACTTCGCTCAGGTTTTGCAGGTCTGTGTTGGACGCAATATCATACGATATCAGAATATTGCTGTCGCTGGTGCTTTCGTCGGCGGTCTCGCCGTAGGCTTCGCTCAGGGTCTTGCGCAGGGTGACGGTCAGCTCGTCCACGCCCGCCGGGGCTTGCAGGGTAAAGGTATGGTCAGTGTCCTCGCCATAGACATTTTTTATGCCGCCCTTGCGGACATAGGTGTTGTTGATGAAATAGCCAAGGCTGCCGTCGTTGTTGGCGGTGCCGTCCGCGTTCAGGCCGGTATAATGCAGCAGTTCCTGTTCCAGCACATCGGAAAAGCTGGCGGCAAGCTCGTAGACGTCCTGCTCGGGCAGCTGGCGATTCGCGTTGGACAGCATCAGGGATGCCGCATACACAAGGGCAGCAGCCAGCGCCACAAACAGCGCGCCCAGGCACAGGACCAGTATCATGGCAAAGCCCTGCTGGCCGTGCAGCGGGTCGTTGCGTTTTTGGGGCATGGTGCGCCCTCCTTTCTAGAAAGTATCGGGGTCAGGCGGCCGGGGTGGCCATCTCGGGGGTGGCAGACGGCCCCCCTGCCCCGGCATCATCCGCCGGGGTGCTTTCTGCGTTTTGCACGGGTTGGGTGTTCAGGGGGGCCAGGGCCATCAACGCCACAGGGTCAGCGCCGGTAAGCAGCGTCCGGTTGGGCAGGGGCACGGCCAGCGCTTCCGAGTTGGTGGTCCGTGTATCATCGCCCACAGCCCAGACGGTTACTTCTGCCGTGAAGCAGGCGGGCACGGTCGTGTCCTTATCGCTCTCGGCGGGGTCGACCATATCGGGCAGGGTGACAAGGTAGCCGAACGAGCCATCCAGCAGCGTTGCTTCGCGCAGGGTGGGCACAGCGGCAATCTTATAGATGGGGTTATCGCCGTTCATCTCGTGGTGGCCGGTGAGGGTGACGGGGGCCGATACAAGCGTTGTTTCGCCGGTTTCGTTCCCCTCTTCATCCAGCACAGGCTGCTCCACAATACTCAAATCATACCCCAGCACATTGCCGTCGGCGTCCGTAATGCAGGCATCGCGCGTGATATTGAGCCAATCGGTGCTCTTATCGTACAGCTTTTCCACCTTCAAAATCTGCCCGCGGTGCGTAACTACGACCTCGTTGCCCTCGTCGTCCGTGCCCATCTCATCCTCGGGCGCGACGGTAAAGCGGATCTCATACCCCGCCTTGTTGGGGCCGTTGGGCATGCTCTCGGCGGGCGTTACGTGGAACTGATAGGTCGTGGCGAAGCTGCGGGTGGTGCCGTTCTGGGTGTACTCGTTCACGGCGGGCCACTGCACGGCGTACTGGGTAATGGTGATAGCATCGGCGGACGGGTTCCAGGCGTTGCCCTCGCCATCGAACAGGTCACCCTGCACGGTGGATGTTACCGCCGTCAGGCTGGTCAGGCCGTCCTTTTCGGGCTTGTCGAGCCGGATCTTGGGCAGCTGCAAGGCTTCTCCCGGCAGATAGAACGTCCAGCCGGAGGATATTTCCGCCGACCCGCTGTTGGGCACCATGGCGCGCAGGGCGGGCAGCAGGTAGCGGTTGGCATCGGTGGGCTGCATGGTAAAGCCATCCGTGTTGGGCGTGACCGTGTAAGACACGGTGGTGCCGCTTGCCCGGGTCTCGCTGCCCACGGTGCGGTCGGCGTTGGGGATCATCAGCGTCGCGGACGCAAGGGCTGCGTTCAGGGCGTCCAGGTCGGCCTTGCTGTGGGTGTCCATCCATTTTGCGGCCAGCGCACAGGCGTTTTTATACGCGTCGGCGTTATCAAACAGGTAGCCGGTAAAGAAGTAGCTGGCCGCGCTGCTGTCGCTGACCGTCATTTCAATGGTCAGTTCCTGGCAGAAGGTGTTCATCAGCGGCAGGGCGTTGGCAGCGGCCTTGCCCGTCCAGTTGAACGTTACACCGCTGATTTGCGGCACATCCGTGCGGGAAACAATGGTCTGCGGCGCGCTTTCCTCGCCGTTGGGGCTGCACAGCACGTCGGTGCTGCCATCCTTCGGGCAGGCCACGACGTAGAACACCAGCTTTTTGCCCTGATAGGCTTCGAGGTCGACGACCGTCTGCGTGCCGGTGATGGCCTGCACCTTGCCGTCGGCATCCAGATCCGCCGGGTGCAGCTCAAACGCCGCGCCAAGGCTGCCGTCCTCTGCCTGCTCACGCGCCCACAGCTCGTAATGGTCGACGCGGTCATCGGCCACGGCGGGCCAGATGATGCGGTAGCGGAGCTGCTCGGCGTTGGTGGGGTCGTCGGGGACGAACTGGTCCGGCTGGCCGACCTGCTGCAGGCGGCGCAGCACGCTGTACGTGGCGGTATCCGCCGCGCCGATGACATTGCTGCCGGTGCCGGTGGTATCGCGGGTGACGCGCAGGTGCACCTTATCAAAGCGCCAGCTGTTGCTGCCGTTGGTCTTATCGGCGTCGGTCGCCAGGTCCTTATCAATATGTAACGTGTAGCGGTAGGTTTGTGTAGCCGGGTCGTACTGTACCTGGCTGTTGGCATCGGCAGGCAGGGCGATGGTCTCCTCGGTGGTAAGCGTATTGCCGTCGGCGTCAATGCTTTCGTTCACGCCGTACAGGGTCAGCTTGTAGCGGGTCTTTCCCGGAGCGGCTTCGCCCTCCTGGGTCCAGGTGAAGGTGTAGACAAGCTGGTTGCTTTCGTTGAGAAGATAGGTTGCTTCTTCCGCCAGTTGGGGGGCTTTGGCAACCCGGAAAAGGTCAGCGCCCTTCTTATAATACACGCGCCGTCCATTGCCCGTGGGGAAATAACCGCCGATCGTCCCACCGTTGGCCATGGCAGCCCAATTCGGGGTGGGGGTATAGCCGGTTTCCTTGATGGCAAACTGCAGCGGGGTCAGGTGCGCATAGCTGTAGCTGCCGTTGCTGTTGCGGATGATTTCCAGCCCCTGATACCATGCAGCGGGCTGCGTGCTGCTGTTGATGGCCGCAACGGCTTCGCTGTCCGTGACCGTCCAGCGGGTAACGGCATCGCCGACGCCGCTGTTGACCGGCACTGCCAGGACGATCCAGTCGTCGTAGGCGGAAAGCAGATCGTCCGGCAGGTTGGCAAAGGTAATGCTTGCCGCAGCGGCGGTGATCGTGCGCTCCTGCGCAGCAAGGGTGATATACTGCCCTTGCAGGTCGGCGGTATGGCCGTCGGCATCCGTCACCGTGGTATTTTCCAGCGCGCGGCCCAGCAGCATCACGCGGTAAACCGGGCTGTCTGCGGCCAGGCGGGCAAAGCTGAGCGTTGTGGTAATGGCCAGCTCGTCCTGGTTGCTGCCGGTCACGGTTACGTCCGCCGTCAGCGTACCGCCCGCAAGGCCGGGGTTGATGGCATGGTAGCTGTTATGATTGTTCCACACGCCGGGGATGTAGATCTCGTTATTATACTGCTCAGACTGCATCCACTTTTCCGTATCGGCAGAGGTTGCATAGCCGCGCAGCGTATAAGCGCTATAGTTCTCGCAGTTCGTCCAATCCAGCGTGTAGGCAGTCTTGCCAGCGGTAAACACATAGTTGGGCGCTGTTCCCGCTGTGCCTGTAAAGAGCCATGCGCTGACCTTCCACCCGGGAACGTTCTGGTACGCATCCGCGTTTTTCAGCACCAGCACCTGCACATAAGCGCTGCTGTCATCCGCGCCGTTCTGGCTGCGCATCAGGCGCACTTCCAGCTCGGGGGTGGGCAGCGTCTGGGCAAACTGCTTGGGTGCATCCATCGTTTTGCCCGTGCTTGCGCCCTTGCTGTTTACGCCCTTGACCTCGACATTATAGTATTTGCCCAGCCAGCTTTCCGCAGCCTCAAAGGTAAAGCGGGTATCGTACACGTCGGACTCCAGCAGGATGGTGCCGGTGGGGGTGCCGGTGGCGTCGGTCTCGTAAATTTTTACATGGTAAGACACTGCCGGGCTGCCGGTTTCGTCCGGCGTCCAGCTGACCACATAGCGGCCATACACGCTGTCGTCGTTATCACTGCGGTTGACCGTGACGGAAACCGGCGCATGGGGGGCAGCGGTGTCCAGCAGATTGGTATAGTAATTTTGTATGGCTTCGTCCGTTATGTCGTCCATCGTGGGGCCGGTCTTGCTGTCTGCTTCCTTATACAGCAGCAGCAGCTGGCCCACGTAACCGTTGGCGTCTTTCGTCGTGAACAGGTCTTCGGTCAGCGGCTTGTTGGGGTCATGGTCGCTCGCCACAAGGATGCGTTTGGAGGCAGGGTCGGAGAAATCCGTGCCGCTCAACAGCTTGATATAGGTATTTTTGCCGGAAATCGCGCTGAGGTTGCACTGTGGCCGACCGTTGGTTTGCAGCTTTGGCAGCATGGCAAAGTAGGTGTAATAGTTATCGCCGTCTGCTGCCACGCTGGCACCGGCATCCACACCGGCATACAGGCGGTGCGCCCCAACGGTATAGATCCCTTGGTCGCCGCGCTCGCCATCATCGCTTGGATAAGCCTTGTTCCAGCTCGTATCCGTCGTGGGGGTGCGGCCGATGCCGTTCAGCAGTCCGTCGATTTTATGGTCGGTCGTACGGCCGCGTTCAAAGCTGAGGGTATCCATGTAATAGTTGTTCCGGCCGGTGATGACATCCTCCCGTTCGCAGTACGTAATGGCACGGTTTAAAGTGCTGGTCGAATCTTTAAACAGGGTAAAGCAGTTGGTGATGGTTGTCTTTTTGGTCGTTTCCTTGATTGGGTTGCCGCGGTTGCCAAAAATGCCGGTGGTAAAGGTACGGCTGCTGCCGCTGGCCGTCATTTTATAGCAGTAGTTGCGGCAGCGGTCGATATTGACCTCGACATTGGGTACCGAATCATAGGGGCCGATATACGCCAGAATGCCCGATGCCATAGAACGGGCTTCCATGCTCTTGGCGGCGTTGACGCAATCCACAATATTGATGGTCATGGCATCGGTGGCAACGTTCATCTGCACCTTGCCGAAGATGCCCGCAATATCGTTGGCGGCGTTGGTAACTTTTTTGATATCGCCGTAGTTGCGGCAGCTGATCATATTGACCGCTGTGCCCGCTACAGGCTGGTTGAAATAGCCCGCAATACCGCCGATCGTGCCCGAGTTAGAATCGTTGTTGGCGTTGACGGTCAGCGCAGCAAAGTTATAGCAGTTTGTTACCGTACCGCCGTAGCCCAGCCAGTATGCCAGCACGCCGCCAACGTTATTGGAACGGCTGTTGAACACCGTGCCGATATTGACGCAGTTTGTCAGCGTCCAGCGGTCGCCGGTGCGGTTTTGCTGCGTGCCGATGATGCCGCCCACATAGTTATTGGCCGAAAGGTCGAAGTTTGTGGTGGAATAGCGGTCGTTAGAATGGTCAATCCACTGCCATCCATTCCATTCCCCATTGTTGTTGGCGTCGTCGTCGTCGGTGTTGTATACGCCGCGCACAAACCGGCGCACGGCAGCAAGGTTGACAAGGCCGCTGGTGGAGTCGGCGTTGGATTCGTTCTGGCCGATGATGCCGCCCACGGCACCCCAGCTCTGGTTGATGTTGTCAGCGTAGACAAACCACTTGCCGCTGGCGCTGTTGGAGATTTGTCCCGTTACATCGTTAAAGCCGGTAATGCCGCCCAGGTAGCCGTTGGCAAAGCTGCCGTGTTTTTCCCCGCCCACCAGCGTGATTTTCAGCTGGTTTTCGGTGCTGCTCTTGGAGACTTCATCCACGCCCTGCAGGGCCTTGAACGTAGCCGCCAGCGCTTCTTCGTCGGCGCTCTGGGTGGCCTGCGGCTTGCTGCCTGTGCCCTCCGTGTAGGTGGCGTTGGTCAGCACGCGGACCATGGCGTTCAGGTTGGCGTTCCGGGCGGCGGTATCCACCTCGGCGGTGGTGCTGCCGTTTTCATCCTTTTTATAAGGCACGGTCAGCCACTCGTTGATTTTGGCAACCAGTTCCTGCGTATCCTTGCCGCCGCTGGTGGTGATGCTGCCGCTGTTGGAGCCTGCCACGCCGCCCACAAAGCCGCCGTGCGCGGTGATCGTGCTGCGGGTGCCGTCAGTGGCAATGGTGCTGCCTCTTACCGTGCCGCTGTTGCGGCCCACGATGCCGCCGATGTGCGCGGCGTTTGCCATTTTGGCGGCGGCGTCCTGGCTGGCGCCCACGTTGGACGCGCCCTGCACGTGCAGCGTAATGTGGTTGACCGCGCAGCCCTGCACGGTGCCGCTGTTGCTGCCCGCGATGCCGCCGACCGTGCTGCCGACGACGTTGATGCCGCTGCCGCCGCCAATGGTGCCCTGATAGGTACACTGAACCAGAGTACCGCTGTTGCTGCCAACAACGCCGCCCAGGTTGCAATATTTGTCCATGCTTTGGGTCAGGTCGGTCTCGACCGTAACCGCGTCTTTATTGTCCGTGCCGCCGACCGTGCCGCCGACCGTGCCGACGTTCTCGCCCACGGCACCGCCCGCCGTTACGGTGTTGGCGGTGGCGGTCAAACCACTAAGGTCAAGGACATTGTTTTTTACCTTTGCCGTTTTAACCGTGCCTGCGTTATATCCAACAATGCCGCCCACTTTGGTAGCCGGGCCGTACAGGCGCACTGTGCCGTTTCGGTTGAGCAGGTTCGTATCTTTGATGAGCGCACCCGGCTCGTTGCAGGCTGCAACACCACCGATAGCATCCGATGTGCCGCGAATATCCGCGTTATCCACAAAGGGCGTCGTGATTGTGCCATAGTTATGAGCTGTTACGCCGCCCGCTTCACCGTTGGCCGCAGTGACACTGCCCATCACTGTGTCATTTTGCAGTGTGCCGCTTGCTTCATTGCAGCCGGTAATACCGCCCGCATAACCGCCGCTCGTGTACAGCGCCTGGCTGCCGGTTGCGTTATGGCTGCAAGCATAGATGCGGCCATTGTTGCTGCCCGCAATGCCGCCCGCATATTGGTTTGTTACCTGGATAGACCCGGCTTTATTGGTAATAAACTGGATAAGCCCTTCATTGCGGCCCGCCACGCCGCCGCCGTTAGTAGCCGACGATACCCTTGTGCCGGTTTCAATCGTCATGGCGTAAGAGCCGGATGCGTTCGGGTCAATACCGATCGTACCGCCTGCCCCGTTAAAGCCCGCCACACCGCCGGTCTGGCTGGTGCCGCTGACCTGCACGGCCACACTTTTAGCAGCAATACTGCCCGCATTATACCCCGCCACGCCGCCGACGGCGGTGATGCCATCGACCTTGCCGGTGGCTTCGGTCAGGCGGATGGTGCCGGTATTGTACCCCGCCGCACCGCCGATGTTCGTGCCGCCGCGGATGGTAACGCCAGCCGCCGGGGCCGCATTGGTGATACTGCCGTTGTTGATGCCCGCGATGCCGCCCAGATAGCGGTAGTTCTCCTGCTGGCTGCCCATGGAATTTTGCATGCTGCCGCCGGAGATCGTGCCGTCGTTGACGCCCGCCAGGCCGCCCGCCGCCACGGGGTGCTGCACGCTGCCGTAGTTGGTGCAGTTTTGCAGCGTCGTATTTTTCGTCGCATAGCCGATGATCCCGCCCGCAAAATAGCCGCTGCAGCCCGGGTCAAGCTTACCCAGCGGGACGCCGTTATAGAAAATGTACGCGCCGCCGTTGGCCGCGTCCGCCGGGTCGCTGCGGGCCAGGCCGCCGTAAGACTGGGCGCTGCTTTGGCTGCCGTTGACGGCGTTGGTCAGGGTAAGGCTGGTCCCCGCCGCGTTGTAGCCGATGATGCCGCCCACGTAGGCGTTTGCCTTGATGTTGAGCCGGTTGCTCAGCCCCGCCAGCGTAACCGGGGTATTGGCCGAGGTCAGCCCGTCCTCTGCAAGCGCGTGGGTGGTGTCGTCAAACGTCGGCAGCAGCGCGCGCAGTGCATCGGCGATGGCCGTATTTTCAGCTGCCAGCGCGGTTTGCAGGGTGTTGTCCGGCACCACGCGGTTGTAGCCGATGATGCCGCCCGCCACGCCGTCAGCAACCAGACTGCCCGTGCCGATGGTAGCTGCCGGGGCCGCGGTGCCGCCTGCGTT
>OIYP01001548.1_pt1 | contig 10892 bp, 8 predicted proteins | sample 1588261 | NCBI WGS metagenome assembly OIYP01 (sample SAMN03283293) | human gut metagenome | biome: human-associated habitat; material: feces | host: Homo sapiens | place: Peru | collected 2012
CTCGTTGCATAATTCTTGTTCGAATAAAATGTGTCAAGTGATATTGACAAAACCAAAAGCTTTGCCGTCTGAACCGACTGTTCACGGGTACGGGCAGTCCGCTTAAGATCACGCAAAACCTCTTGCACACAATCCTGCAAATTCCTTTGTTTTTGCGCCTTTTTGCCCTTGTCGGTGTAAGGCTTGTAACTACTCCCAAGCTTGCCTTGAAGCCTTTCAAACGCTTGATATTCGCTGCTTATTTGTTCGGTTTTGGGCATAAAAAATGCAGAGCCTGCCAAAGCATACTCTGCCAGATATTTGTATTGTCCGTTCTTGGAAGTTGCATAGATCTGCGAGGTCAGCTTATCGGGTCGGCATTTCAGATACCCAAGTTCGCTAACTTCTTTCAGATATTTTTCCTTTCGCTTATGAGGAACAGCAGGCAAAAATTCCGCTCCGTTTTTTGCCTTTAAATCTTCATTCCAATCTTTAAATTTGGGAGCAAATCGCCGTACATTTTCATAGCCGTTTTCTCTCAAAATATCCCGAAGTCTGTCAACAGCCTCGATTCCGCCCTCATCATTATCCACGCAAAGCACAATTTCATTGAGGTTTGAATGGCTCTTTAACGCTGTTAAAACGGCATTTTCATACACACCGTTCATGGCAATGTATGAGTGCTGCTGCCAATTTTTGGGGTGCAAAGTAAGGTACGAAAGCATATCTATCGGGGCCTCAAACACAAACAGATTTTCCGACTTGCCAAAGTGAGAAAAGCTGTAACGAGTATCTGAACCCTCACAAGTGATGCGGAAAGTTTTCCCGAAAGAATTGGTTGAACGCTTGCTTGCCTGACGTGGTATGCCGTTTTTATCAAGTCCCACAAACACTGCATTGTGGTGCTGTTTGTCCTCATAAAGTGTATGCTGTTTTGCAAAAAAACTGATAATTTCGGGATTAATAAACCGCTGTTTTATGAGGTATGCGAACACTCTGTGCATATTTGTGTTTGCTTGGGGCAGTCTGAACTCTTTCTTTTCTTCCTTTGCGATAGCTTTCGGCGGACTGTGGGACAGCGGCGATATGCTCCGACCGAGCTGTTCCTGAACAGCTGTCTGAAAGTCCATACCATAAAATTCCTGCATGAATTTTATTGCTCCGCCGCCCACTTGATTTTTATGGTCGAACCAAGTCGAGCCACGGAGCGTTATGCTGTCATGCTTGCCCGAACCGTCGTAGTAAATGAGTTTATGCTCTCTGCCGACACGTTCTAATTTTTCGCCCCGCATACGCAAAAACTGCTCCAAGTCTACCGAATTTGCAAGGACTTTTTGTTCTTCTGTAAATGGGATATATGGCATAACTACACCAACCTTTAATACTTGACATTTTCATCAAGCTTACCCATAAGCTGCGAAAAACTCTGTCTTTCCATCATATCCGTACCGAGATATGCTCCCGATACGACGGTCAAATTGTTCTCAGAAAGCACAGCGTAGGTTTCGGTATATCCGAACTGCGTAGCCATACCGTCAGACTTCTGAACAGAGCCGTACTGCTGATATTTTCCTTTTGAATATACATTTGTTGTCATACGATAATTTGACACAAAATCGTCCTCAGTGACACTGTTCATCTGTGCGGAGGTCTGACCGAAATAGTAATCCCCGAAGTTTTCGAGGATATATTTCATATCGTAATCAAGCTGTGACTGTGACAGATCAACGCAGAGAACATTAATTATTCCGCCGCCGTTTTTGCCTTTCAAAGTAACCTTATTCACTCCATTGAAATTATCGGTTTCGTTCTCAAAGGCACAGCCTTTCATCGACTCAGTAACCAATTCGCTTGTATCTTCAAAGCTGATATTTGAGTCAAAAAACTCAGCGATAAAGGTATCGGACTTTACCTGTTCATTGTTGACGGTACTTTCGACCTCCGAAGAGACAGCCGAATCCAATGACTCGGCTGTTATCGGAATTGTTGTAGTTTCCACCGTCTGTATTGGCGGACTGATCGTTCCGCAGGCGGTCATTGCCAGCATAAACACTGCTAAAAATGCGGTTATTACTTTTGTTTTCATATCCGTTCCTACTCCTTATCAAATAATACTCCAGATGTACAGCGGACAGGTCAGAGAAAAGATCAGACAGCCGAAAATTATAGCGATCGGCGTCCACTCCAACTGACCATGTTTGCGGTAATCCAAGTATGCCAGCGTTATCTTAACAAACAGCAAAACCGCCAATATCACGTCGATTACGGGGAACACGACGTTGTTTACAACCGACACCACCTGCGATCTTGCAGTGGTCCAAGTGCTTGTAACCGCTCCCGCAACATCGCCCGATGCGTAGGCTGAGGTCGACATCATCGCTGCAAAGCACAATGCGCTTGCGACCGCTGCAAGTATCTTCTTTTTCGTCTTTTTTAACTTCATTTCACATCACTCCTCTATAATTTTTCCTACCAAAATTGTACGACTGTTACCCTCCGCAGAAGTGCAGGTGGACAGCGTTATCAGGTTATCATCGGGAGAAATACCGATCTCCTTGTAAATGCTCGCACAGTTTCTAAGCTGTGAATCCCACTCTTCAAAGGTTGGGTCGGCAAGATAAAGTCCGCTTGTATCAGAAGTCCTTGCCACCGCAAAGAAATCTATCAGCCGAACATCGTCATCGGTAGTCAGCCAGCCGTAGCTGTGGTTCATAAAATATTCTTCGTTTTCGTAATTCGGAATGTCCGCAAAACACGTTGCGTTTCCCATATTGTGACCGTAGATAACACTATTGAAATCGGTGAAATCCGAGGAATTTCTGTAGTCCATAAAAAGCGAGCCTGCGTACAAATATGAGCCGTCCACCGCTCTGTGAGAGTAATATTCGTTATCGCCCGACTGCATGATCGGGTAATCGATATTCGTGTCGGGAATATACAGCCATGCGACAGAATCGCTATGATCTTCGGAAAGCTGCCGGACCTGTGCGGTCAGTTCGTCTTTTGTATCCTCGGGAACTCTGTCTGCGGACGGCTTTTCAGAACGGTTATCTACCGCCATATCAAGCGTTTCCTGCGCTATCGGGGTAGGAGCGTATATCATAATATCACGCCACTTAATTTTCTGTGCCAAATCGTTTTTCACAAGAAGATAAATTCCTCCGCAAAGGAGAGCGGCTGCACTGACGGCAGCCGCAATTCTAATCGCTTTCTTATTCATGCTTTTTCCCTTTCTTTGTGATGATAAGGACAGCAATAATCAAGCTTGCAGCTCCAAGCATTGCGTAAGCCGCAAAATTGCTGTGGTTATCGCCTGTATACGGGGTATCAGGAACATCAGATATTTTCTCAGCCTCGTCTACCATAACAATCAGCGGATTGCCGTTCTCAGAAACAGCGGTTGCGTCCACATTTTCTACAGTAATCTTGCCATAAACATCAACTGTAAATCTGATGTCGGTTGCGATAACATAACCGTCGGGAGCAGCAATTTCCTTAAGCGTATAACCTCCGGCAGGAAGTTCGGTAACAACATGGTTTGTTCCATCGGAAGTCCATTTTTCAACGATCTCGCCATCAGAATTTTCAAGCTGCATTTCTGCACCTGCAAGCTCGTTTCCATACACATCTTGTTTACTTATCTCAACAGTTATAGGCTTATTTACTGCTATAATTTCGATAATTTCTCCGTCCTCAGAAATAGTCACGGGGTAGCTTTCATCGCTTAAAATGTAGCCTGTGGGTGCTTCGATCTCACAGACAATATATTCTCCGTAGGGGATTTCTGTAAATTCAAATTTTCCCTGTTTATCGGACTTTGCGGTCATAATTGCATTCTCCTCTGTAAATTCTGTACAGTCAGTATAAAACAGTCCGAACAATGCGTTTTCAAGAGGTTCATCGCTCTCGCTGACTTTTATGCCCTCGATTTTTCCACGCTTCAGATCGTTGGTAAACTGACCACAGTCGATTGAAACAGTCTGAATATCCTGTCCCATATACTCGAAGTTTACAAGATACTTTTCGCCGTTGAGAACATAATGCTCGTCGGTTGCAATTTCCTTCACATAGTACTTGCCAAAAGGCAGAGCAGTATCAAACTTTGCAGTCATATTTTCATCGAGTGAGACTTCCGAAATGAGACCGTCGGCAGGAATTACCGAGCCGTCAGCGGCAATAATTTCCTCTGCCGCAAACAGTCCGAAACGAACTCGTGTATATTCATCGGAGTTACCGATGTTAAATAGCTCGTCCTTTTCCATGACCTTAGAAAGTGAAATTTCTACACCCTGATAATCGTTGACAAATGACGTATTTACGGTATCACGAACAGCAATTTCCTGCCCTGCATAGGTAAGTTCAACAAACTGAGATTCGCTGTTTAAAACATATCCGTAGGGCGCAGTAATTTCCTTGACTTCATACTTGCCAAGATACAGCAAATCAGTTTCTGCATAGCCGTTTTCGTCGGTTGTAATTTCAGCAACAACATCGCCTGCGTTGGCTCTGATCGTGCCGTCAAGCGTGACAATGTCCTCGCTTGCAATAATCTGAAATATTGCGCCGGACAGATTTCTGCTTGCAAATACGGGAGTGTAAGCAGACGAAGCCATATTCACGCTTGCAAAAACATCACCTGTTTTCTGAACAGAAATTCTGCCCTTCTGTGCGGTATTTGTTTTCTCCACAACTACGGTTTCTACTGAACCGTCAATTGTAAATGGAACAGGCTTTTTATCAAGCACATATCCCTCTGCCGACTGCACCTCATGAAGCTCGTAATCGCCGTAAGCAAGCTCGTTCGGGAGCATAAGCGAGCCGCTTTCGTCTGTGTAGAATGTGTCAAGGATCATCTCAGACGGATAGTTAATTTTCTGCGAAACATATTCGGAATTTGCACAGTCCCAAACCTTGAAGCCTATGCCCGAAACGGGAATTATATTGCCTGTTTCTGCGTCCTTCTTTACGATTTTTACAAAGGATTTTTTCACTGCGTCATTGATAAGATAGAAATATTCTTTTTCGTTTTCGCTGATAATCACTTCAAAATCATCGATCCATTCGGTATTTTCCCAACCCTTTGTCTGATGCACAATATACGTGCCGTAGGGGAGCATTTTTGTCGCAGCATAGCCGTTTTCATCGCATACGAGGTAGTCTTTTTCGCTGTCTTTTGCGGCTTCATAAGAGCCTGATGACTTGAGATAAACCTCAAATTCCGCACCGACTTCGGGAGTTTCGATCTGCGTTGTTCCGTCATCGGAATGCTTGATGATTGAAATATTGCCCTTGATAATATCCTCGGTCACTGTCATGGAAATGGGGTTATGCTCAATAGAATAATTCTCAGCTTCTGCACCAACCGGGTACACAGTTTCATCAAGCAGATATCCCTCTGAGGGAGAAATCTCCTGAACCGTGTAATTCCCGCAGACATATTCCTTGGACTTGAAATATCCGTTTTCATCGGTTGTGTATTCGTCTTTCAAAACACTGTCTTTAAACACGCCGTAAACCGCTCCCGCAAGGCTTGCATTCCCCTGTGCAGAGCCATTTTCAGAATCCTTTTTTGTAACTTCCAAAGTGAATTTTTTAAGCACATTTTCAAACGTTACAGAGGTAGTTTCATCAGCCGTTAAAGTCACTGTCTGCTCGGCAGGAATAACATATTTCACTGGTACGTTTTTTTCAGAAATCGTGTAAACAATTTTCTGATTGTTACTGTCGTATACGGGGATATCGGAGAGAATTGCAACACCGTCAGAACCTGTTTTTATGCTGTAAGTCTTGCCGTTACCTGTGACAGTAAATTCTCTGCCGCCGTTATGATTATCCTCAGACTGCTTGTTGATCTTAATAGAACCTGTTTTAAGTTCGTTGTTGAATTTCACATTTATGGTCAGGTCAACGTCGCCGTCGGTAAGCTTGACATTCTTCGCCTTGGGAGCTTCATATCTCGTATCTACGTTGATTTCGGAAACAGTGTAAGTGATAGCCTTGCCTGTGGACATATCATAAACTTTCAGATCGTCAAAGGTCGCAATGCCTTTTGCATTTGTTTTTGCAGTTTCAGAAAGAGATTTTCCATTGTATGAATAGGTGATTTTAAACTTTCTGCCGCTGATTATGCCATCCTCTGCTGACTTATTGATTTTGATTTTTCCCGTCTGGAAATCCTCCTTAACCTTGTTCACGCCCGCCTTGATTTTGTACACGGTTTTGTCCAGTGCGTAACCCGTAGGAGCCTTGATTTCCTTTGCGTAATAAGTCTTGCTTGGCAGCTTTACAGAGCCTTTTCCATTGCTGCCGATTTTGATTTCAGCAACCTTTTTGGTGCAGGATTTATCGTTGTAGATTCCATACACCGCAGTAGAATTATCAACGCTTGATTTTCCCACAAGATCACCATTTGTATTATACTTATCTATCTCAAAAGTCACGTCGGTCTTTGTGATCCTGAACGCCGACATATTCATAGCAGTTGCTGTTTTACCGTCGGTCTTGTTATTGATAACAACTCCCTCAGAGCCGTTAGCCTCGATTCTCCAATGCTTGCCGCCTGCACCTTTTCCGTCGCCGACTGTTTTGGAATTTATGAGGCTTTCGGATACACCGATAGATTTCAGATATGAAACAACATCGTTTTTTGAATCAAATTCACCCATGTAAATCCACGCATGATCTTCGCCATATGGATTCTGAGCCACCACTACAGAACCGGGAGTAATCGTCGAACCGTCGGAACACTCCCAATAAGGACGGTCTGTTGTCTTAATATTCTGCTTTTCAACATCGACTTTTGAAGTCACACCGTCATAAGTGATTGTGCAGTTGTCGTTTACCGACAGCCAGTGATCGGTATCAACGGGAACAGGATTATTCCATGAAAAACCCGATGTTTTGTATCCAAGCTGTGTCAGCGTATAATACACAAGTCCCGAACAGTCGATACCGAGATTGTTTATCGTCCGTACCGACAGCGGAGTATACTGACCCTGATTGTATGCGTACCAGTATCCCTTATTCCCAAATGTATACGGAGAACCGAGAAGCGTCGCCGCCTTTGCGATCACCGTATCGGAAGACGGAAACGCAGAGTTTTCGGTCGAAGTACTTGCGGCATTTGCTGTTATCGCTCCGCTCACAGATGAACCGAGCATAGAAAAAGCGCAGAGTCCTGCCATGAACCCTGCGCCAAGCTTTCTCAATATTTTTGATTTTGTTTTAAACATAAAGTACATTTCTCCTTTGATTTCACGCAAAGAAAAAGAGCCGAAATTTCTTCGGCTCTCTCACTTGCATATTTGTTACATATTATCAATAAGCCGATTCGCTTATCGAAATTTCAATTGTATTATCATTTTCATCAAATATTCGGGTTATTTCACCGTATTTATCTGATTTTAAAAATCTGCCGCCCTGTGTATCGAACACATACCATGTTCCTTCCACACATACTAAGTTTGCCATATGACCGTACCAGGCATCCGGTGAGAAAAACGCATACCGACATTCAAGTCCCACACCTTTACAAGCGTACATTGTTGCTGCTGAGAATACTTGACAATTTCCGCTGACGTTCCCTCTGATCCAATTGTAAACAGCTTCGGCTTTTCCATAATCAGAACCGTCGTGCCCCAAGCCTGCACCTATATTGTAATATTCATCGGTTGTTCTTCCAAGCGAATTTACATAATTTAAAACACTTTGCAGGCTTGTTGTATCTTCAATTATATCTTCCGGAGGTTCAGTCTGCGGTTTTGGTGTAGTAGTCGGCGGATTTGTCACCGCAGGTTTTGCCGTTGTAACCGGAGGAGAAGGGTTGTTATTCTGAGGCTTATTGTCAGACGATTGGTTATTCTGTTGCGCACCGTTATTGCTCTGATTGTTATCGGACGGCGAATTATAGGTCTGCTGACTATTCTGCGCAGGCTGTACGTTATTTTCCTGACCGTTATTATTCTGCACGGAATTGTTTTGTCCCTGAATTGAGTTTCCCGAAGCACCTGACGAACCTGATTTCTTTGTAGTAGTTACAGTAATACCCGTCGGCTTTGAAGATGAGGATACCGTCTGCGAACTCTTTTTCGTAGTAGTTGTGGCTTCGCTTGTATCCTTTTCTTCTTTTGCCGATGAAGTTTCCGCAGTATCTTCGCCAGCCGTGCTTTCGGAAGCAATTGCAGTAGTAGTTTCCGATTTGGATTCTGTATCGTCTATCTGTCCGCAAGCCGTGAGCAGAAGACTGCATATAGCTAAGATCGTTATCGCTTTTTTCATAGTATCACCCCGATAAATTTGTTTCTTTCACTATATCACAGAGATACATCATAATCCAGTCTTTTCAAAGAAATTCTACCAAAGCAACAAAGTATACAGTATTCTTTTGTGAGATATTTCACATTGCTATCTCAGGTTCAGGTTCGTCCGCAGGCTCGTCGGACATTTCCTCGTCGGGAGTATTTTCAACCTCAATCTCTGTTGCCTGTATCTGCTGAAGTTTGACATCGTAAGCATTCAGAACAGCCTGATTAAGCGCATTTCTCGCCGATTTTGTGACTGCGTGAAAAATGTCCGAATACTGTTTGTTGCCGTCACGGTCTGTGTATGAAGTTGAGGGCATATTTACAAATCTGCCTTTCTCGGTTTCCATTACTCTCAGTCCGTGAACTGCAAACATTCCGTCTATTGTCACGCTGGCATACGCTTTTACCGATGAATCCTGTTTGTCCACAAGTCTGTTGATAGTCGCTGAAATTTTCATCTGCATCACCTGATCCTTTCGTTTATGACATTGTAAATTTGGGTTCTTCCGCTTCCTCAAAATCCTCGGTCAGTTCTTCCGCTTGCTCAAATACAATAACGGGAGTTTCAAATATTTCAGAATATTTCTCGATCTGCTCGTCGGTAAGCGAACAGCTGTCCCATTCGCCGTATTCGTTTTTGCAGTTTCCCGACACATAAAAAGTACCGTGAACGAGACAATCTCCAACCATTCTGTTTGGTTCGGAATTATTCAGCAGAAACTCGTCGTTGCACCAGACAAGAGCGTCCTGCTTTGGTTCGAAATATATCGGCTCGATACAGCCTTCGACCACAGACTGCATAGCATGGATATCGTGCCGAATTTCCGCTTTATATGGTGTTTTGCCGTTCTCCACTACAAGAATTTTCATCATATCATTATGGTCTGTCCGAGTAATATCAAAGTCAATAGGCTTAAATCCAACGCTGTTGCAGAAGTAAAAACCTTTATTTTTGCCCTCACAGACCTCTATAACATTAGAAACGGACATCGACTCGCCGTAATATCCGGGAGGTGTTTTGTCCGAATTGCAGAGGGCAAAAACGCTTTCAAGGCTTTTGCAGTTTACCGTACCGCCGTAGATCTGACGGTATATGGACGAATCCACGCCGCCGTGTGCCTGTGCGTAATCATAATTCATAAAAGCAAGCTTGTTACTGTCCTTGTCGTGATCGATCTGAAATATGCGTATTTTCATCTGCGGAGCTTCTATCTGCGCAAGCCGTTCAACTGCCCATTTTGGAATCTGATCATAGTCCGCAACTCCGCAGAAATCCTCACGGTAAAAATGCGCCTTCTCGCCGTCCGCAAGAAACTGCCCGAACACCTTTCTGCCCGATTTTTCGGGATCGCAGCCAAAACCTCCCGTTGCGTAGAAATACTGATTTATGGGGCTCTTGAACTGCTCATTAAGAATTTCCGGCTTAAGGATCAACAGCTTTCTTTCGTAGTCCTGCGGCTTATCGGAGTGAACGCACTGCTTTTCTCCCACAAGTCCGAGCTTGCTATATTCCTTTCTGACCTCATCGATAAAGCCGTTAAGCACGGCAGGATGAGAATCAACGCAATATTCCCACATTTCTTTTTGGGAAATATATGGGGGGATAACAGACCTTGCCCACTCCTTATTTTCATGTGAGAAACGTCCGTCATCATTCTTATTCAGAATACTTACCGCCAGCACCCACATTGTGCGGTCATAACCGAAATCGGCAAGCGCTGTCCTGACCGCTGTATCGCTTAAATAATAGCCGTCAAAATTATCCGCAATAGCTTTTTCTATCGCATTTTTACATCGGATATTTTCTTTCTGACTTTCACGGTATGCCTCGATCTCTCCGCTTTGTTCAGCGTTTTCAAAAGAATGTCTATAAAGATAACTCATGATACAACCTCCTCATCTTCATTGCAATAATCCCACAGCGGACAATCACTGCAGTCATCATGCATAGCGCAAGTCCTCTCAATCTCTTCCTCTGAGATACCGCAGTCACGGCGTTCTCTTTCGGGAGCATTTCGCCATATCGTAAGCGTCACTCCGCTATCATCGCACTCCGTTTCTACGCTTACGGGATCGCCGTTTTCATCAAAAAGCCCCGAAAATACGCTTTTTCCGTTGTCTGCCATTACTTGTGCAAAAATTATTTTTTTCATAAAATTATACCTCCAAAATTGTCTGTTTCATCGTCAAACAGCGAAAGTTGGCGAACCGCCCGTAATCTCTCGCTTGTATCGTAATTTGAAATTAAAAGCTCCGCATACTGCGAACCTCCATCGTATCTTTGTGCAAGGTTGTTTATTCTTGAAATTTCCTCGATGTGAATATTCGGTTTGTCCCACAGCTCACGGATTTCGGGACAGTCATTGTAGGAAACAAGGAATTTACCCTTGATATCCATTAGCGAATCTCTGAGCCTAATATGATCCTTGGTTTTAAAACCCACGTCCTTGTAGTAGTTCTCGGTAGCAAAGTACGGTGGATCGCAGTAGAAAAAGCTGACGGGTCTGTCATACTGCCTGATAAGCCTTTCAAAATCCTTGTTCTCAACAACTACTTTCTGCAAACGCCTAGCCGCAAGATCTATCATCGGAAAATCAGACCACATTGAAT
>OIYP01001550.1_pt1 | contig 10856 bp, 11 predicted proteins | sample 1588261 | NCBI WGS metagenome assembly OIYP01 (sample SAMN03283293) | human gut metagenome | biome: human-associated habitat; material: feces | host: Homo sapiens | place: Peru | collected 2012
AGAGGGTATTTTATGGAAACTTATAATGAACAGGATATGAAAGAGGCTGGTATAGACGTCCATTTTGTACAGGACAATCAGTCTATGTCTACGAAGGGTGTGTTACGTGGATTGCATTTTCAAAAGCAATTTCCCCAATGTAAATTAGTACGTGCAGTACGGGGTACGGTGTTTGATGTTGCTGTGGACCTGCGGGCCCATTCACAGACATACGGCAAATGGTATGGTGTAGAGCTTTCATCAGAAAACAAAAAGCAGTTTCTTATCCCAGAGGGCTTTGCACATGGCTTCCTTGTTTTAAGCGATGAGGCAGAGTTCTGTTATAAGGTCAATGATTTCTGGCATCCAAACGATGAAGGCGGTATGGCATGGAATGATCCGAAAATTGGTATCAAGTGGTCAAAGCTAAAAGGCGAGTACAAAGGAAATGCAAGTGCAGAAGGCTATATGCTGGAAGACGGTACGGCACTGAATCTGAGTGATAAGGATCAGAAGTGGTTGGGACTGAAGGATACATTTAAATTTTAAGGAAAGCGATGATTGATAGATAGGAAATGGGATTAAAATCGCTATTTTTTGGTGCTGCAGTTATAATAGACACTAAAAAATGACAGTGTAGAGTAAATATTGTTGCAAAATGAGATGAAAAGTACAGAGAAAAGATAGTTAATGTGTCATTAGGCACGAAAATGAACTCACTGGAAAATGAAGATAAGAACCTTACTAAAGACCGCACGAACATATTTACAGTAAGCAACTGGAATCAGCACGCTGCTATGGTTATAAGGAATCTAAAGAGTATTTGAGTAAATTGGAAAACAACAAGTATTGTGATGTTTCCTATGCAACCTGAGTTCATAGCTTGGATGACGAATAAGATAAAGGTGTAGAATTGATATGAGAATAAGTGTGATAGGACTTCGAGGATTTCCGATGATAGAGGGCGGAGTAGAAAAGCATTGTGAATCGCTTTATCCCAAACTGAACGATGACATAGAAATCACTGTATATAGACGTAAGTCATATGTGCAATCAAATGGTGATTACAAGCATATCTCATTCATAGATCTGCCGTCTACCAAAATCAAAGGCTTTGAACCCTTTTTTCATTCCTTTATTTCTTCTGTTAATGTATTGCTAAAAAAATCAGACGTGGTACATTATCATAATATTGGTCCGGCGTTATTCAGTCCAATAGTGAAGATTAGAAAAATTCCAGTTGTTTTGACCTTTCATAGTCCCAACTATGAACATGACAAGTGGAATTGGTTTGGAAAAGCATTACTCAAATTTTCTGAAAGAGTCGCATTAAAAACAGCAGATAAGATTATCTTTGTAAATAAATTCCAGATGGAGAAATACGGAGATGATATAAGAAAAAAGTCTGTATACATACCAAACGGAATAAATGATTTACCAATATCGCCTAATACAGATTATATAGAGAAAATAGGTGTGGAAAAGGGCAAATATATACTCAGTGTTGGAAGAATAACAAAAGAGAAGGGCTTTGATGTGTTAATAAAGGCTTTCAAGTTGGCACAGAAAAACGGATTTAAACTTGTTATTGCCGGAGGGGTTGAGTTTGAAAGTGGTTATATGAAAGAACTTCAAGAACTCAGCAAAGATGAAGATGTTATATTCACAGGATATACCTATGGCGACAATCTTCTTCAATTGTATACGCATGCAGGATTGTATGTACTGGCTTCCAGAAATGAGGGATTTCCGCTGGTGCTGCTTGAAGCCATGAAATATGGTTTAGATGTTTTGGTGGCTGATATTCCGGCTACGCATTTAGTTGATTTGGACGAGGATGATTATTTTGAATGTGAAAATAGTGTGATGCTTGCCGAAAAGATTTCAGCTCGTGTTGTAGATTCTAAGAAGATGCAATATGACTTGAGCCAGTATAATTGGGAGAGGATTGCAAAAGAAATGTCATCCATATTCTATGAAGTGGTTGGTGAGTAGCTGATGAATGAAAATAAACTTATTACAGTATTAACTCCTACATATAACAGAGCTAACTTACTTCCTAACCTTTATAATTCGTTAATCGCGCAGGAAGAAAATAACTTTTATTGGCTAATAATAGATGATGGAAGTACCGATGGGACAAAAAACATAGTTTCGGGCTTTAAGAATGATAATTTTCCAGTTTTTTATTACAGAAAAGATAATGGTGGAAAACATACAGCTATTAATTTTGCTATGCAGCATATCGATACGCCCTTAGTAATTATTGTTGATAGCGATGATTTGCTACTGCCCAGTGCAACTAGAATTATCAGAGAATATGCCCATAAATATGAAGATAAAATAAAAGATTTGTGCTCGTTTGCTTTTTTAAGATGCTATAAGAATGGAAGCCCAATATTAGAATTAGATAAGGATGAATTTATAAGTGATTATCCAACATGCCGCGTTAAGGAGAACAGGCCCGGAGACATGGCGGAGGTGTATGTCACAGACAAGTTGAGAAAATTTAAGTTCCCTGAAATAAAAGGCGAAAGATTTATGAGTGAAGATGTTGTATGGATTTCAATGGGAATTAAATATAAAACTGTATATATTAACAAGGCTATTTACCAAGGTGAGTACCTTGCCGGTGGGTTGACAGAGAACGACAAGCCGTCAAAATTTGCTTCTCCAATCGGCTCTATGTATAGAGGCGTTGCTCTTATGAACAAAGAGTGTGGGATTAAGGCAAACATTAAAGGTGCAATAATATATGATTGCTATAAGATTGCGGCGAGACAGAAATACAAGGAATCAGCAGTTACTAAGATACCGGGAGGAAATGCACTGACATATTTAATGTCACCTTTCGGCATTGTTTTTTATTATCTATGGAGAAAATGATATGGAGAAAAAAGAATGAATAATGTGCATATAAAATTGAGGTTGTCCTATAGCTCCTTACTTTATGCCCTTTGTATTATGATTCCGATTATCCAAATAATAAACTCTGTTTTTTTGTTTAGTGATGGAGAATCTTCCTTTGGAAAAGTGTATCGATTCATATTGTTATTGATATCCACTTTTATTGTAATAAAGACTTCAAAGAAACAAACGAGTTGGATGATGCTACTTCTTGCAGCCAATCTAATTGTTGTTATATACCAAGTGGGTTATGGGGTATCATTATTTGATGCAATTTTAAATATGGTGAAACTGCTATGCCCATATGTAACAGCCGGAGCATTCATGGGCTTGATTAATAAAGGGAAAATAGATGTTGCTTATTTTGATAAGATGCTTAGGACGCTGATGATTATTGTATCTTTAAGCATAATTATCCCTAAAATACTAGGAATCGGCTATGAAAGATATGAAGGGTCTGGATATCAGGGTCTCTATTTTGAAAACAATGCACTTGTTGTAGTGCTTGTCGTGATTTTTATTTATTCATTGGAAAATCTTTATAGAAAAAGGAATTTTAAAAATCTATTTTATGTGTCTTTAACAACATTTTCAATGGTAATAAATGGATCAAAGTCAAGCATGGCATTATTTGTTGTGATAACGGCTTTATATATTTTGAGATATATTTTTGTGCTTAATCCTGCTAAATTTCCGCTTAGATTGATTGCTATTATTATCGCAATACTCGGATTAGGTGTAATGCTATATCCTGTAATGTACCCTCTTGTAGAAAAGAGAATTGATGCGTATATGTACTACTATATTGGCGGAGTGCAAGTTAATGGCGGAACAGTTCTTGATTTTTTGACTAATGGTCGAACAACTTTTGTTGAGTCTTACTTTTCTAAGTATTATGCAAAAGATTCAATGATGAATGTTTTGTTTGGAATACAGAGGTATGGCGAAATCCGCGTTGAAATGGACCCGATAGATATATTTCTTTATTTTGGTTTATTAGTTTCTGTGTTATTGATTGTGTATATAGTCAAGTCGGTGCGCAATTTGAAATACGCCAGTTTCATGGTTAAGCTTATGTTCTGGTCTATAATGATATATTCTTTTTTTGCGGGGCATGTGTGGAATTCATCGCTGGCAGGTTTGCCGTTGTCGATGATGCTTGCCATTGCTATGAGTATAAAAAAATTAAAAGTAAATAGTTGTGACGATGAATTGTCAATGAAATATTTTGCGTAGTGGAGGGGCAATTGTGATTCCTAAAATTATTCATTATTGCTGGTTTGGAAAATCCGAAAAATCAACATTACATATTAAGTGCATAGAATCTTGGAAGAAATACTTGCCAGATTATGAAATCAAAGAATGGAATGAAAGTAATTTTGATGTAAATACAGTTACATATGTAAAACAGGCATATGATGCGAAAAAATATGCCTTTGTATCTGATTATGTTAGATTATACGCACTTTATAACTTTGGTGGAATTTACTTCGATTTGGATGTTGAAGTAAAAAAGAATTTAGACTGCTTTTTGGGGTATGATGGTGTCTTTAGTTTTGAGTCTGTCAATATGATAGCCTCAGCGGTTCTTTTTTCCATCGCACATAATAAGTTCATTGAAGAATGGCTTAGATCTTATGAAAATAGAACTTTCTTAACTCCAAATGGGTACGACTTGACTGCTAATGTATGTAAAATAACAGAAATATTAAAAGAAAATGGATTCTTGACAAATGGAGAAACACAAATCATAGACAATATTTGTTTATATGAGAAAAATGTCTTTTGCCCTTACGGGATAGGCGATAATATCAATGAGATAAATAAGGACTCATATGCTATTCATTGGTGCGAGGGGTCTTGGTTTGATAAGAAAAAGCAAAATAAATTGAGACTTATCAAATTAATCAAAAGGATTGTTGGAACAAAAAATTATTATAAGATTTTAAAGAAGATAAAGGTGGGAAGATAATGCTATGAGATGGGATACTTTTTTTTTACCAGCACAAAATGAAAATTTGATGAAGGATGTTGGATTGATCCCATATTTTATGATGAAAGAGTTTGGTTTAGATGCCAATATTGTCTCTTACGATACTGATGAGTTTTTATATCTAAACAAAGAGGTTAAAGGCTTAAAGCATATAACTGTAAAGAATGAGGGGAAGCTGGTATCTAGCATTAAGTATCTGGTTAAGAATGCCAAGAAAATTGATTTCCTGAATTTGTACCATTGGGGACGAGTTACTTTAATTTGTGTAAAATTATACAAATTGCTAAATAAAACAGGCAAAGTGTATGTAAAGTTGGATATGGATCTGAATGGAATAAAAGTAATAAAGGAAAGTGAAAGAGATAGAAAGGTTCTTGGACGGATTTTGAATTCGGCCGATATAGTGACGGTTGAAAGCAGAAGAATATATGATGAATTACATTCTATTTATGGTCAGAAGATAGAATATTTACCTAATGGATTATTTTACACAGATATAAAATGTAATAAACTTAAGAAGAAACAAATTCTTACAGTTGGAAGACTTGGGACAGAACAAAAAGCTACAGAAATTTTGTTACAGGCATTTGCCACAATTGCAGATGAAATTCCTGAGTGGAATTTGGTTTTGGTCGGAGGAGTAGAGCCAGAGTTCAAGGAGTATTTGACAAAATTTCAAAATGACAATCAAGGAATAACAGACAGAATTACTTTTACCGGAAAAATAACAGATAAAAATATCCTGAATACTTACTATGCTGAGTCAAAAATATTTGCATTGCCATCACGATGGGAAGGTTTTGCCTTGGTTCTGCTGGAAGCGATGACAAGTGGATGTTATATTGTATCTACTGAGGGAGTTGCTCCAATACATGATTTAATTGCCAATGATAGTTATGGATTAATTGCTGAAACCGATGATATAAATGACTTTGCAGATAAATTAAAAACAGCATGCATGAATGATTCTTATCAAGCGGATAAAATTTCGACCTTTGCAATAAACAATTTTAGCTGGTGCAACATATGTGATGAACTTGGGAAAAAATTGGGATTAGGGGGCAGACATGAATAATTTCAAGAACCTAACGAAAGGCATAGCATCAGGAATTATAAATAAAATTGTTGGGTTGCTTTTGCCTTTTGTATCAAGGACGGTATTGATATATACATTAGGATTATCTTATGTAGGTCTTAATTCTTTATTTTCCTCGGTACTTCAGGTTTTAAATTTCTCAGAACTGGGGCTGGGGAGCGCAATAGTTTATTTACTTTATAAGCCTTTGGCTGAAAATAACACAGTACAAGTAAATCGAATTTTATCTTTTTGCAAAAAATGTTATAAAATCATTGGATTATTTATAACGATTGTTGGTTTGGCATTACTGCCCTTTATAAATGTATTGATTAACGGAAGCGTGCCGGATGGAATAAATATATATGTATTATATTTGATTAATTTGATAAATTCTGCTGTTGGCTATTATCTATTTGCGTATAAGCAGACATTGTTGATTGCAACTCAAAGAGTCGATATATACAATTTATGCGGAGTAATAGCGGATGTTACGCTTAATATTTTGCAAGTGATTGCCTTACTTGCGTGGAATGATTTCTATATATTTAGCATTGTAAGGGTTATTTCCACTATTTTGAATAGCATGTTATGCAACTATTTTTCAAAAAAACTATATCCACAATATTTCCCTGAAGGTGACATAACTTCAACCGAAAAAGATGAATTGAAATTTAAGCTTGGAGGAATGGTATTTCAAAAAATCAGTAATGTTATTTTGATTTCAGCAGATACAATAGTGATTTCTTCTTTCCTGAATCTTGAGATTCTAGGGCGGTATAACTCATATTATTATATTATTAGTGCTCTGGTACTGTTTTTAGGTGCGATTGACCAGGTAATTCTTCCGATGGCGGGTAATTATATCGTTAAGGAAACCAAGAATAATAGTGAGAAATTCTTTTTTATAATGGATTCACTCATTTCCTTTGTTGTTATATGGTTTTCAGCTTGCTATTTTATCCTGTGTCAAGATTTTATGAAGCTTTGGATTGGTAACAACAATCTATTTTCTGATAAGATAGTTGTTCTTTTTACATTGTATTTTTTCTCCTACAGAATAAAAGACATGCTGAGCATATATATAGACGCAAATGGGCTGTGGTGGAAAGTTAAATTTATTGCATTTGGATCTGCATTATTTAATTTGATTACCAATATTGCCTTGGTTAAATTTGTTGGTGTGTATGGAGTGCTCCTTTCAACGATAATTGCTTTTGTGTGTATTGATATTCCACTTAATACGGTAGCTCTTTCCAAATATTATTTTCAAGAAAAGAAGTTTAATATTAAATATTTAGGTGTAAAACTTATCAATGTTATACAGTTAATAGCAGTTGTGTTTGTGTCTTCTTTTATTTGTTCACATTTTGTTGCATTAAATGTGGCGGGATTTGCCATTAAAATGATTGCAACTGGGACGGTGACAATCTTAATTACTTTAATAAGCTTTGCCTTAAGTCCAAATTTCAGAATGGGAGTAAATTTCGTGAAAGAGAAGAGAAAGAGATGCTGAATAACTGTTTGGTAGTTTTGAATTATAACGATTTAGAAAGATGCCTTAACGTACTTAAGTATGGGATGGATAATTGTTTATTTAAGCATTATGTGCTTGTGGATAATGCTTCACGGGATTTTAATGATGAACTATTAAATAATGTAGATTTTTCTAATGTAATAGTGCTAAAAAATAAAAAAAATCTCGGATATGGCGCAGGCCATAATGTTGGATTAAGATATGCGGTTGAAGTGTTGAAGGCAGACAATGTTGCTGTTATAGTAAGTGATATTGAGTATACAGAGAATAACATCAAGAACTGTATGGCGGTGTTAAGAGCTGACCCTAAAATTGGAGCTGTGACATGTAGAATGAAGGATATAAATGGAATAGAATCTGAGGCAGCTTGGAGAACACCGGGGTATAAGGATTATGTGTTTTGGTGCTTTCCAATCTTAAGAAAATGTATGAAAAAAAATCCGTACTCATACGATTCTAATAGACTATATACTTATGTTGATGTGATTCGCGGCAGTTTTATGTTTTTCAGAAGCGAAGCAATAAAAAAATGTGGATACTTCGATGAAAATGTTTTCTTATACAACGAAGAAAATATAATGTCTGCGCGACTTAAAAAGTCTGGGTATAGCATGGCAATTGTAAATAATCAGTTTTATATCCACAATCATATTAATCGTCCAGGGAAAAGAAAGAGCTTTGGTAAATTGATTTCTGAAGCCGAATCTGGTGTGTATTATATGGAACAATATCAAAATATAAGAGGAGTTAAGATTGCCTTTTTGAAATTTAGTACTTACTTGTTGTGCATTCAAAGATTTCTGAAGCAGTATTTTTGAAACACGAGTAAACAAATAAACATCGTATCTTATGATTGAAAAGAGTTGACTATATGGATAAAATATCTGAAAATCTTTTAGCAAGCAGAGAAAACTGGGTTGATGAATTAAAGGGAATTTTGATTATCAGCGTAATCCTGGGACATAGTATTATGTCGGTGAATGCAAATGACGTGCTGCAAAAAATCATTCTGGTCTTAATTTACACATGTCACATGCCTATGTTTTTTGTATTGTCAGGTTACGTACTTAAGGTTGAAGACAATCCAAACATCATAGGCTTCGCAAATAAAAAGCTAAAAAGATTGATGTTGCCGTATATTTTGTTTATTGTGATTAATACGACTATGGAAGCCCTTTTACATATATATTCCTTAAATGAGATTAAGGAAAAAATTCTATCAGGATATCCGGATATTGTTCTAATTACTACAACGTCCATATATAGTTCACTTTGGTTTTTACCAGCTCTTTTCTGGAGCCTGATAATTGCCTATGAATTAGAGACCAGGATTAAGAAGGCTGAATCTAAAATATTAATTTCTCTTTTATTGGCAATAAGCTGCCAAATTTTGCATTTTCTAAATATAGAGTCGTATTTTGGGATAAGAGAAGCTTTACTCGTTCAACTTTTTGTGGTGATTGGCTATGAATTAAAAAATGGTATTCGATATATTATTCGAAGTTATAGCTTTTCAAAGCTGCTTATGATTTCTATTGTTTGGGTTTATGCCACATATGAGTGGACACGAAGTGGATACAGTTTAGTAAATTATTGGAATTTTGATTTACCGACAGTCTTTTGGCCTGTAACGATTGCTTTTATAGGTATAATCTGGTTGCTTAATCTTATTGGGGGTCTGAGAGAAGCGCGTTGGAATAGGATATGTAGTTTGTTTCGTAAGATTGGAATGGACTCGTTGTATATATATGGCTTTCACTATATTTTCCTAAATACATTTAAAAAGTATTTAGTTGGTAAATTTGATACTTCAATGATTACATGGATTGTTGCACTGCTGGTTTTGGTTTCTACGGTTATCTTTACAGAGGCTTATAAGTACCTGAAGACGCTTACCTTAAAATTCGAGCGTAAAGGTTAAGGTGTTTGAAATAAAGTACAAAGAGACTAAGGGAGACAGAAATTTATGAAGATTATGAAGATTATGAAGAGATGTATCACTGTTTTTGGGTATAGTATAAAAAATAAATTGTTAATGTTCTATTGCAAAGGCAGGGGTACAAAATGCATTATAGGGAAGAAAGTTAGTATATGTAAGTATGTTAGATTTATATTAAGAAAAAAAGGGGCTATTAATATTGGCTTAAATTCAATGCTCTGTAGATCATCTAAAATAGTAATCGATGGGGGGGGATTATCGATAGGAAATAACACTTGTATTGGTGAAAATTGTATTTTTAATTGCTTTGAAACTATAGTGATAGGCAATAATGTAGTAACAGCAGACAATGTTAATTTTATAACAAATACTCATAACTACGAGGATATTAGCAAGCCAATTAAAGAACAAGGCGGTGAAGCTAGGCCAATTATTGTTGGAGACGGATCTTGGATAGGTATAAATTCAACAATTCTGGATGGTACAGTTATTGGAAAAAATTGCGTGGTCGGTGCTCATTCTCTGGTAAAGGGCTCGTTCCCTGACTATTGTGTAATTGCAGGGGCTCCAGCTAAAATTATAAAACATTATGATGAACAAAATAGATTATGGAGTAGAGAAATTAAAGGAGGACCTTCAAATGGATGATATTACAATTGTGAGTTATGAGAAAGGGGATAAGACTTCACGCAGAAAATAAATATAACTGGGATGAAGCCGAACATGATTCATTTAAGAGAATTGGAAGTTTCTATTTGGGACAAGTGTTTTCGAATCAATGCTATTTAATCAATACGGATGTATTAAGAATAATATATATAACTTTACTCATTCAGATTCTGAAAGGTATCCGAAATATGGTGGTGAACTATTTGAAAAGAAATGTGACGCATTTATGAGGACTAACAATAAGTATAGAATCGCATCTGCAATGATAGTATATGTATCTAACAATATAAAAAAAGAGTCAGTACTTGGTTGAAAAATTAGGCATGAAGAGAGATTTATAAAGTCATTACAGAGAAAGAATTTAAGAGATGTGTACTTGCTAATCTAAACTGTCATAAAAGTAGGCTACTAAATCATTAAAATAGTTGTTGAAAACTCAAATATACATTGACATTCACATTGATTTCACAGGATGTCAATTATTAAGCGGTTACATTTGATGTTAATCGTTTTAAGGAACTGCGTGGTGAGTAATTAAACCTTAGCCCACACCGATAAAGGTGTGGGTTGCCGCTCGGAATTTTGTCCACCTCTTCGTGGTGAGCGGCAGGCAACACAATATTTCGTAGCAAAGATGCAATTTAAAAAGATAAAGTTGAGGAGTTTATGGATGTCAAAATACTTTGGAACAGACGGTTTCCGTGGTGAAGCCGGAATTACATTAACAGCAGACCATGCATATAAAGTAGGTCGTTTT
>OIYP01001552.1_pt1 | contig 10851 bp, 9 predicted proteins | sample 1588261 | NCBI WGS metagenome assembly OIYP01 (sample SAMN03283293) | human gut metagenome | biome: human-associated habitat; material: feces | host: Homo sapiens | place: Peru | collected 2012
TTTATTCCTATCTACAAAATTCACTGCTTTAGTCAACCCCAAAATTTAGGGATGAACCATTCACTTTGTTTACGATGAATAGTTGTTTAATTGTTTACAAATTAAGTTTCTCTCTAATTTTTTCAGACGACTCAAGTAGCCCATTACGTCCAGCAAAAGTATTGTTTACTTCATTGTAGCTTTTTTGGACATTGGAAATGTTTTTTTCTAAAGTTTGAAATCTTTCGTAAAGTTTGCTGATTTTATCTGTAAAACTAGATATTGTGCGTACCGCTTCATCTAAGTTTTGACTACGTTTTTCTAAGGCGAACAATTCCTTAACAATGAACATAGAAGCTAGTAGTGTAGATGGAGAAGTTATAGCTATATTTCTTTGAGCCGCAAAATCAAGCAGCTCAGGTTTATGGGCAAAGGCTACAGAATATGCATTTTCTATAGGGATAAATAGAAATACAAATTCAGGACTATTAAGCCCAACTAGTTCATAATATTTTTTGTCAGCTAGTTCTGTAATACGGTTTTCAATGTTTTTAATATGAGTTTTTAATTCAGATTCAATAACTTCCTGGTTGTTTTCATTTAGTGCATCAGAATAACGCGCATAAGCACTTAAGGGGCATTTAGAATCGATGATCAGTTGTTGATTCCCAGGTAATGTTATTACAGCATCAGGGCGGTAAATCTTATTGTCGGCATTTTTTAAGACAAGTTCTCGTTCAAATACAACGTGTTCTTTGAGGCCGGCGGATTCTAACACTTTTTCAAGTATAACTTCCCCCCAGCAGCCAATTGTTTTTGAATTACCTGTAAGCGCTTCTGTAAGTCTGTTGGCTTCAGAGCTTAGTTTGATTTGAGCTGAATTTAAGAGCTCAATCTTTGTTGAAAGCATGGAGTTATGTTGGATGGCGGTATTGTTGTTGATCGCAACTTCCTTTTTGAAAGACTCAATGCTTTGATTAAGAGGGGCTAGAATGTTAGCAACAGCTGTGGTGCTTTGATTTTGTAGTGCTTGCGCTCCTCGATTGATAAACTCCGTCGCCATATTTCTAAACGTTGAATCTAAAAATTGCGCATTTTTCTGTTCTTGTTTGGCAAATTCTACTTTTTGTTGTTCTAGTCTTTCTGACAAAAGCTTGTTTTCTGTTTTTAACTTTTCAGCGCAAATTCTTGCTTGCTCTAGTTGCGGATGGAGTTCATCTAAATTAGCATAGCAACTGTTAAGTTCATCTTTGTTTTGAGTAAGCTCTTTTTTTAAACTTTGGTTACGTAAAAAAAGAAGTATTGTAATAAAAAGGAGTACCACAAATATTGCAGCAATTAAGATGAAGAAAATAATTGTTGAGTTCATGAGCGTGAAATAAGCAACGACGGCTTAATAAGTAAAAGACGTTTTAATGTTTTTTTGGGGGAAACATTATTGGTAGCTGTTTTAAAAAACTTCACTATCAAATCTCTAAACACGTAGGATTAAGGTTAAAAGATTAAGGCTACAAGATTAAGACAGTGAGGCTTTTAAATTAAAAGGTGAATAGTTAAATTGAAGCTAAGATGTTCTTTAACCAAATGTGGCAAATCTCAACAGATTTGATATTTACACATTCTTTAGGTGAATGAGCACCGAACACGTCTGGCCCAATTGATATTACATCAAGCTTGCTGTTTTGTTGCTGAATAATCCCGCATTCTAGCCCTGCATGTATAACTGTAGTTTTGGCGTCATGACCTGTAAGGTTCTTGAACTCAGAGGCAGCAGTTTTAAGCATATGACTTTGGTAATTTGGTTCCCAAAATGGATATGAACTTGATTCAGCAATTTCAGCTTTGCATTGAGTTACAATTTGAGCAATGGTTTGTTCAATTAGGGTTTTACCACTCGGGGTTGAATATCTTGCTAATAGCTTGGCTGTAACATGTCCTTCGCTATATTCAAGATAACCTAGGTTGCATGAAGTTAGAGGATTTTGATTGTCGTCGTGTTCAATAACTCTAGTGTTTAGCTTTCTAAAATTGATAATATCTGGAGTTGATAACAACATAACGCTAGGCTTGTTGGCAGCTTCAGTCAAAATATCGGTAGAGAACAAAATTTTTGGATCGCTCTTAACAAATTTACTAGTGAGCCGTTCGCAATTTTCTTCAATGATTGATAAAGCTTTATCGGTGAATGCGGTTTGTACTGCAAGCATCATTTCGCCTTCGGCAGGAATAGAGTTTCTGACATAACCTGCTTTAATATTACAGATATAGGCTTCAATTGAGTTTTCCCACAAGCTTTCCGTTAAGGAAAGGAGGGCGCAAGCAGCGTTGATTCTGCCTTTGTCGGCATCAATACCACTATGTCCGCCTGTAGCGTGATGAATTTTTACCTGCAAAATTGAGTAATCGTCTGGAATAGAACTAATTTCAGAGTTTTGCACAATATCAAAAGAAGTGCCACCGGCACAACCAATGCAAATTTCACCTAAGTCTTCAGAATCGATGTTGATACCTAAGTTAGCTTGCACAAAATCTGGAGTAAGTGCGTTGGCGCCGACCATATCTGTTTCTTCAGATACGGTAAATAGACCGTGTAGCTCAGGGGCGTGTAAATTTGGATCGGCGAGTAAGCATAGAATAAGGGCAACGCCAATCCCATCATCGGCACCTAAAGTGGTACCAACTGCAGTCACAGTGCCATCAGGAGTTATAGTAGTTTGGATGGGGTCGATGGCAAAATCGTGTTGTGACGTTTCAAGTTTTACTCCAACCATATCAGTGTGAGCTTGCAAAATTACAGCAGGTTTGTGCTGTAAATCGGCTGAGGCTGGGCGCACAATGAGGACATTACCACAAGGAGACGTTTTACATTTTAGATTATGTGTTTGGGCAAATTCTTGAAGATAAGCGGTGATTCCGGCTTCGTTTCCAGATACATGAGGAATTTCGCATAAATCGGCAAAATAGTTCCAAACGTCTTGGGGAGTTAATTCTCTGATGCTGTTCATTATTAAATCCTTGTTATCGTGAGGTGTCGTATCTTGTCTTGCCTTGGGGTTTTAATAACTACGGTTACAGACACCACCACTTTTTCTTCAAAAGCCAAAGAAGTTTAAATTTTAGTATTAGATGATGTGGTTTAGTTTAGCTTTTAAGAACATCTTTATCAAAAATTCGTCTTCATGGTCACGGATATAAGGTTTGGTGATATTCTGGTGACAACGATTATCATCAAGCAGAATGACGCAATCTTTTTCGTGAATTAAGAAGTTGCAATCAATTCTAGGCTGAGCCACAAGTGTACATTTTTTCTTCTTGGTCTTCATGTTTTATCTCTAGGCAGAATTAAAGGGAAGAACATAAGGCATTTTATCACAATTGCAACCTCATGCTCTTTTTTAAATCGAAGTTATGATCCGTATTGTCTATTAATATAAATGTACTCAAAACAGCGTTAAATTCATTTTTACATCTTGTCAACCCCTAGGAAAATATCCACAGCTCGTTGTGCACGGAATATGTTTGCAAATCTGTGCATAACGTTGTACATAACGCTCAAAAGGCGCATAAAACCGTGCGCAAAAAAAAATAAAAATATTTATGTTGCGTCTTTGGGAAAATTGTGAAATTGTTGTTTATTTGCGCGCTTTGGTAGAGTTGCTTACTTTGAAAAACAAAGGGTTACGGCATTAAAAATCTAGATTTGAACTTGGTTTTAAATTTGTTTATGCACAAGATTTTGGACCTCATGAAAAACGGTGCATAATTTTTGTTTAAATGTTGCTCAGTTTAGGTAGTTTGATTGTACCTCTCTTTGTATTTTGCCCTATTTTCAAGCATGAACTTTTTTTTCATTGTGTTAAAATTTAAGACTGCATGCTGAATACATTAAAAATGAGCTGTTAAGGCTCAATATTAGCGGGATGGTGTAGCTATGACTGATATATCCTCTGAAAACCTTAGTGAAGTATTGTTTAAACCGACTCGTAAGTCGCTAGAAACTTCATTTATTTCTAATTCCGTGGCTGAATTGCCTAAATCTGGCATTAAAACGTCTTTTGATACCTCATGTTGGTTTAGACAATTGTCAGAAACCTATTGGGGATGGTTAGGGTGCGACATGATAAAAATCAAGTCGGCCATTGCTCGCATTGCGGCTTCGAAAGGGCAGAGAACCAGAGAAGGTATTTTAGATACCGTATATGAATATGGGCCGGGAAATTGGATCTACGAATTTTCCATGCTCGGACGTGATTCAAACTTAGAAGCTCAGAAGGTAGAGGAAGCTGGAGATAAGGAAGAAGCTTATCGTCTTTATCGTTTGGCGTATTTATATTACGATATTGCTAGTTATCCGCATTTACGTGGGGATGAATTAGGTAGTCAAGCCACCCTGCAACACTATATTAACTACCGTAAAGCAGCTCAGCTAGCGGAAGGTGACTTTGTCGAAATTAAATTCCATGTGGCTGGGGAACGTCAGCAAGCTTCGGCTTTTATCCATACTCCTGATAAAACTAAATTATGTCCATGCGTAATTGTGTGCAGTAACTTACAAAACTTAGCTACTGAATATTTACGTATCTACCGTGAATGTTTTTATCCACACGGTATTGCTTTGGTGGCTTGTGATTTACCGGGCATGGGCTTAAATTCAAACATTTCTCTTACCCCTGAAACAGGAATTATTCATAGCGCATTAATAGACTATATTAAGTCTTCGGTGCCATTTATAGACCAATCTCGCATCGGGGTAATGGCTCAGCGTTTTGGCGGGAACGTCGCTGTACATCTCTTAACGCAAAAAGAACCAGATATTAAGTGCTGCTGCATCATAGGGCCACTTATTAACGAATATTTTACCAATAAAGAATTCATGGTTAAAACCCCATCGATGCAAAGAGCTAACATTGCGAACAAAATGAATTTTGATGCGGCGCAATGGGATAATGTCATCCCGCAATTACAAGCGTACTCTGTGAAAAAACAAGGGGTTCTAAACGGTCTCCATTTAGATTTACCTATTTATATTGTAGGTTTTGAAGGGGACTATTTGTGTCCAAAGGCCGACTTGCAACTTTTAAAGTATGCTTGTAAGAATGCAGAATTAGAAATTTTATCGTTAGAAAGTGATGAACACGCTTTTAATGTATTTGCCAAAACATTAAAAAAAGTAACCGATTGGTTGGTTAGCCAGCTTAAGTCGGCGGAATGAAATTAAAACACAGGATTTATAAGTGAAAGCAAAAACAATAGTAGTGAAACTTGGTACTTCGATGCTCACCTCAGGAACCAAGAAGCTCGATACTGCACATATGATTGAAATTGTCCGCGCTTTAGCGGCACTACGTCGTGAAGGGATGAACGTAGTTGTAGTTAGCTCTGGGGCGATGGCCGCTGGTCGTGAGGCTTTAGGTCATCCGGATATTCCTAAGACTATGGCTAACCGCCAAATGTTTGCTGCCGTTGGGCAAAACTTCTTAATGCACACTTGGCAAACGTTGTTTGATATTTACGGGCTCCACATTGGCCAGATTTTGTTAACTAGAGCAGATCTTGAAGACCGTGAACGTTTCTTAAATGCTAAAGATGCGTTAGCAGCACTACTTGCAAATGGTATTGTGCCTATTATTAACGAAAATGATGCTGTAGCGACTTCCGAAATTAAGGTCGGCGACAACGACAACCTTTCGGCTCGCGCTGCCATTTTAGCTGATGCTGATCAGTTAATTTTACTTACAGACCAAAAGGGTTTATTTACCGCAGATCCAAGAACTGATAAAAACGCTGTACTGATTCGTGAAGTTGATGAAATTACTCCTGAAATTAGAGCTGTTGCTGGTGATAGCGTCAGTGGACTTGGCACCGGCGGGATGGCAACTAAGTTACAAGCGGCAGAGCTTGCTTCACGTAGTGGGATTGAAGTTGCTGTAGCCTCAGGGCGCGATCCGGCAATCATTGCTGATATTGTAAAAGGCAAGTTTGAAGGGACTAAATTTAAAGCGCAAGGGACTCCATTAGAAGCTCGTAAGACCTGGATTTTAGCGGGCACTAAGCCTACTCATAAGATTGTAGTGGACCAAGGGGCTGCTCAGGCTTTAGTTAACAAAGGTTCTTCCTTGCTACCGAAAGGTATTTCTCGCATTGAGGGTGAGTTTGTTCGTGGGGCGGTGGTGCTTATCGTTGACGAATCCGGTAAGGTGTTAGCTCGAGGTATTTCTCGTTATGATAGCGCTGATTTAAGACGAATCATGCGTCATAATTCAGAAGAAATTGAAGCGGTACTTGGTTTTGAGCATGGGCACGTGGCAGTGCACCGCGATGACATGGTAATGATGTAAGCTGTTGGCATAGTAAAGGATATATTTATGGAAATGGAACAAATGGGCCAAGCGGCTCGGGCAGCATCAGTTGAATTGGCTCGCCTTTCTACGGCCGATAAAAATCAGGCTCTTAACGTTATCGCAGATGCTTTAACTCAAGCGAAGGCGGAAATTTTAGCAGCTAATGCTATTGATTTGGCCAAAGCTGAAGAACGTGGTATTGGGGTAGCGATGCTTGACCGTCTACGTTTAGATGATAAGCGTTTAAATGGCATTATTGATGATATGCGTCATGTGGCTAAACTTCCTGATCCTGTAGGGGAAGAGTTTGATAGTCGCGTGCTCGAAAATGGATTGCGTTTATGCAAGCGCCGTGAGCCTGTAGGGGTTATCGGGGTTATTTATGAAGCTCGACCAAATGTTACTGTCGACATAACTACTTTGTGCTTAAAAACAGGTAACGCCTGTATTTTACGCGGTGGAAGCGAAACTCTAAACAGCAACATGGCGATTATTAAAGCGGTTAAAACCGGTCTTTTAGTCGCCAAGCTACCAGAAAATGCGGTTCAATATATTGAAAACCCAGATCATGCTTGCGTGACTGAGCTTTTACATTTAGATCGCTACGTTGACATGATTATCCCAAGAGGCGGGGCTCGTTTACACCACTTATGTCGCCAAGAAAGTACTATTCCAGTTATTATTGGTGGCTTTGGGGTGGGGCACATTTTTGTGGATGAAACAGCTGACCTTGAACGTTCAGTCACCGTGATTGAAAATTCCAAAGTACAGCGTCCAAGCGCTTGTAATTCAGTTGATACCATCTTAGTTCATGAAAAAATTGCCGACCAATTCTTACCAAAATTAGCAGCTAAAATGCGTGAAAAATCAGTACGCATGGTCTGCCATGGGGACCATACCCAAGCTTTGGTAAGCCAAGTAGCACCTGAACTCGTATCACCAGGGCAGGAAGAAGATTTTGATAATGAATGGTTAGGTTTAACTATGAATGTAGCTATCGTGTTTGGTCTTGAGGCGGTGCTTACCCATATGCGTGTTCATAATGCTAGCCATTCCGATGCTATCTTAACTAATGATTATACAAATGCTTGCCGTTTTGTGAATGAAGTTGGTTCTGCATGTGCTTATATCAATGCGTCTACTAGATTTTCAGACGGTGGTCAATTTGGGTTAGGAGCCGAAGTGGCGATTTCAACACAAAAGTTACACGCCCGTGGACCTATGGGGCTCGCTGAACTCACCACTTATAAATGGATTTGCCAAGGTGACTATTTAACTAGAAAGTAAGATTAAGATTTTTGTATAAACAAACGTTTTGTGTTAATAAAATGTTTTAATACATAACATTTTTAGCATGTTATACAAGGGTTTATTTATATAAATCTTACATTATATGAATCTTACATTAAGTTAAATCGTTAATTGCCTTTAGCTTTCATTTAAAGGTTTATGCTGCAGGTTTGTTTAGAACTTATAGGTTTTGACTCGCATGCTTCATGATTTAAGCTTTTAAATGGTGAGGTAAATTTAAGGAACCGCTTTGTTTTTACGAGGCGGTTTTGCTTGGAAGCTTAACCTTCTTAACCTAGGAACTAAAATTTTACATATAGGCCAACCTAAAAAAGGAGCATCTATAATGCGTGACAGTGTGGCTTCAATGATGCAAAAGATTACTACTTCAAGACTATTTGAGTCTTCGATTATGGTAGTGATATTTATCAATTGCATTGTAATTGGGCTTGAAACTTATAACCGTAACTACATTTACGACCTCATCAACACAGTGTGTTTGATCATCTACACCATCGAAATTTTAATGCGTTTTGTGGGACGCTCTTCGCTTAAGCAATTCTTTACTAATGGTTGGAACATATTTGATTTATTGGTTGTAGTGGTAAGCTATATTCCTGACGATATCTCGGCTAATAGCGGAGTAGTAGCGGCGGTTCGAGTTTTAAGAATATTCAGAATTCTTCGTTTATTTAAAGCTAATATGGAGCTAAGACTTATCATTTCAGTCATGATAAGGTCCATGCGAGCTTTGACCTACAATGCGATTGTGATGCTTATATTTATGTATGTTTTTGCTGTTGCGGGTACTTTATTTTTTAAGTTGCCAGAAGCTCATGATTTAGAACCAACCCAAGCAAAGGTGTTAGCAGAATATGTGCAATCAGCAGCTAATGTGCCCTTAAATAGTGACGATCCATATGGTAATTTAAATGAGGCGATGTTTACTTTACTGCGGATCATGACGGGCGAGGATTGGACGGATATACGCTACAATTTAGTTACCGCCTCACGGTTGCATTTGATCCCTGTGGCCCCATGGGTAGTAACATTTTTCCATGTCCTTTGGTATGTGTTTGCCGCTTTTTTGTTGATTAATTTAGTAGTCGGGGCGGTAATCAATAACTACCAAATGATCATGGATGAGGAAAAGAAACGAGTTGCTCGGCAAAGAGCTAAAGAATTAGAGTAATTCTTAGTGGCCTAAGAGCTTTGCTTCATGATTTTTTTTAAATGGTTGAAATTTTTTTCAGCCATTTTTTTTCGGCCTTTTTCTCCTTTTTTCAGTTTCTTTTTCAGTTTTTTTTTCAGTTTCTTTTTCAGTTTCTTTTTCAGTTTCTTTTTCAGTTTCTTTTTCATTTGGGGCGGAAAAATGGCAAAGACCCATGAAAGCTAAGTTCATAAGTGGTGGCTTAGGTTTCAGAAAAATTCTGGTTTAGGCGTTAGATTACTTAAAAAGCACAACTTAAGATTGGGGCTTGATAAAATCAGATGATACCGCTTTAGGCGTAAAAGCGTATAATATGCAAACTCTGTCACATTTTATTATCTACAGGTCGCATCATGTACGAATGGAAAAATTGCACTTTTAAGATAGCTAAGAACCTCAATTTCAACATAAAAAGCTTAACTTTGCCTGACCACAGTTTTAGCACTTTTGTGGGCTTTAATGGTAGTGGCAAGTCAGTGTTTTCAAAAGCCTTGTGTGGTGAACTTGAGCTTCTTTGTGGGCGCGCTCCGGAACACGTTAATGCAGCGTTAGTGTCTTTTGAAAAACAGATGGAATTGTTTGAAGAAGATTTTGAACGCCGTAATACGGACGTTGAATCTGATTTAATTGGTTTTACCCCGATGGAGCTGTTTAAAGCTGTATCTAATGATGAGGAAGAAATTAAAAAGCTCTGTGCTTCGATGAATTTCTCCTATGCTTTAGATCGTTCCATTCATTTGCTTTCAAGTGGTGAAGGTCGTAAAACGCTCATCATTGAAGCGCTTCTTAAAAAACCTGAATTATTAGTCCTTGATGCGCCGTTTGATGGGCTTGATGTTGCGACCAGAGCAGATTTACAAGAGTTGTTAAGCCAGGTTTATGCAAGCGGGGTTTCAATTGCGGTGGTAGTGAACCGTTTTGATGAAATTTCTGAACTGTGCCAAAACGTTGGTCTTATTATGAGTCTTGAGCTTGCTAAGTTCGGGCCAAAGGATGAAATCATGGCTGATAGCACCGTGCATCAATTGACCCACTATGAACATTTGCCAAAGATTTGTACCTTACCACGCGTGCCTGATGATTGTATTGATGATTTAGATCGAACCAAACCGATTGTAGAAATGCATGAAGTAACGGTACAGTACGATGATCATGTAGTGCTCAATAAGCTTAATTGGACCGTAGGCCCGTATGAACATTGGCAAATAGCAGGCCCTAATGGTTGTGGTAAATCTACCCTTTTATCATTAGTTACTGGTGATAATCCGCAAGGGTATTGCAATGATTTACATTTGTTTGGCATGAAGCGTGGTAGTGGTGAAACTATTTGGGATATTAAAAAGCATATTGGTTATGTTAGCCCTTCATTCCACCTTGACTATCGCATCAGCACTCCTGTTATCAATGTTATTCTTTCAGGGTACTTTGATTCTATTGGTTTGTACGAACAACCAGGTGATGAAAAAATTAACTTGGCCATGAAGTGGCTTAAACTTTTAGGGCTTGAAGGTAGTGCTAAAGCTGGGTTTAAATCATTATCTTTTGGTCAGCAACGTTTAGTGTTAATCGTGCGCGCTTTAGTAAAACAGCCGCCACTTTTAATCCTTGACGAACCATTGCAGGGGCTTGATAGCATGAGTCGCGAATTGGTGCGTCGCTTCGTCGAATTTTTGATGAAAAATGGCGAAACTCAGGTTCTCTTTGTTTCTCACCATGCTGAAGATGCGCCAAACGGTATTAATAATCGCTTAACCTTTATTGATAACGGTACTCGTACCTTTGACGTAAAAATTGAGCGTAATATCAACCAAGCCTAAGCCAAACTAAATTTAGTTTTAGCCTAAGGCCCGCAATTAGCTTATGGCTCATAATTGGCTTATGGTTTGTAGTTGTCTTAGGGCTTGTAATTGGCTGAGATAATTTGCTCCTTGGGGAAAATTAGAGCCAATGAGGCTTGGACTTAACTTTGGCTTTAAGTTTTAACTGAACTCGGCAAGAAGTCCCCCACCTCTAAGGTGGTGAGATGAATTG
>OIYP01001556.1_pt1 | contig 10814 bp, 6 predicted proteins | sample 1588261 | NCBI WGS metagenome assembly OIYP01 (sample SAMN03283293) | human gut metagenome | biome: human-associated habitat; material: feces | host: Homo sapiens | place: Peru | collected 2012
CCGTTTCGGAGAACATTGAATGACTAAATTGCGGCTGTCGCCGCCGTCACTTCGTTCCGCTTGTGCTGACGCACAAGTAATTTATGATATAATATCATTGACATAGAACTTAAGAGGGGATAGCTATGGCATATAAAGAGATAGACGAAACAGAACAAAATAAAAGTGTTGCTAAAATTATTTTTCGTATTGTTATCGCAGTTGCTTTAGCTTTGAATTTGCTTGTAGCACTTATATCTCAGCACCCGACTGTAAAAAGGGAAGCTGCGAGGAAGAAACTTTTTTCGCAGTATGATCAAACGGTTGAAATGGCTCTTGGCGGACAGTATTCAGAAGCGGAAGAGTTGTTCTTGAAAATGAAAGACGAAAAAGACAACTATAAAGATGTAAACGCACTTATTGAGTATTGCCGTGCTAACATTGCTTTTAATGAAAACAGAGAGAATTACAATTACGCACCTTATTTGAATTCAAAATGCAACGACCTTACAACTGAACAAAAAGAAAAATTTGAAGCTTTTAAGTATGAGATAATCGACATTGATAAAAGTCAAAAAACTACCCACGAAGAAGAAATCAGGCTTTCAAGGAACAGCTATTATCCTTATATGGATATGCCCGAAAGGTTAATGAGGGATACCGTGTTAAACAGTTATCTGAAAGGCTTTTATATCGGAGTGATTAACAATGATGAGCAGGGGAATGATTGTAATAAAAGACAGAATATATATGAATTTAAGATTTATAAAGGCAAAATATATACGGTTAAGTGTACAGACGGAAAAGTTTCCTCAATAGACACCTTCGGTTTCAAAGATGCGATAAACGGAGATAATTCCGATGAAACAACGACAAATGCACCTGCGGAAATAAACGGCTTACTCGGCTCAAATGATGACACTCCCGACGAAGCTACGAAAAATGAACCGTATACCGTAGAGTCGCATCAAGATTACTACCATGTTAAAGAATTTGAGGACCCCGACGATTTCTACTATTATTATAAAGAGGACTTTGAATCCTATGAAGATGCGGAAGATTATTTCAACAAGCATCGTTGATGGAAAATAATGCATAAATATTTATGCGGGAATCGTTTCGCTTGCTAAATCCTTAAAACATATGAAAAAAGACAGGTAACAAAAGTTACCTGTCTTTTTTTGCAGCGGTATGAGAACTTGCTTCACGGCAGAACCTCGACATACGGAGTCAGAGCCTCGCAATCTTTTTTCAAAACCGCCTATTTAAACTGTCTTTCAGACTTTGCATCTCTCGGAAATCTTTCGGAATTTTATTTTACTTATTAAAAATTCCATTTTTCGCAATAATATTTTGCTTCCGGAACAACATTTCTGTTTTTTGGATATTCATATTCGCTGTAAGTTTTTCCCCATTCAAGTTCAAACTTGTTTAGCTTTTTACCAAATGCAAAAGATTTATACCTTTCCCTCTGTGCATAGTCGTTTCCGTTTTTGTATACATAAGGTTTGTGATTTTTCAGACAGCCGAGAGCGTAATCATAAAACATTTCCCACCGCTTATAGTAGTATTCTTTAATAAGTCCGCTCCACTCACGCCAAGAGTAATCGTAAAGTGCCGATGTACTGCCGTTTATATCACCCCAAAGTGTAATAAGAGTGCGTGCGTTGAAATCAAAATACTTTTTCTCCTCTTCATTTTTAGCAAGATTGTGTGCATCACAAATCCATTTAGCCAAAGTCATTTCACTTCTGCACGAAATAAAACTGTCCATATCGAGAAGAAGCTCAAGCTGGGTTTGAGCAATCCTCTCACACTTCTTTCTTTGCAGAAGTTTAAAATATTTTGAAAATTGCTTTTGGTTGTCATAAAATCTGTTGCTGAAGCATTGCCTTACCATATCGCACAAGTCGTACTGATAACCTTTTGAGTTTTCAAATTCGTCAGCGACGCTGATAAACAAGTCTACGGCTTTTTCAAATTCTTTTGTATCGTAATAAACTTTTGAAATACAACATGGCCCCGTTCTCTTTGGCATAAGCTGAGGACGGGCGGCAAGAGTTGAGCCGACCTCGTTTTCCTCGTAACCGTCATCCTTATAACAGGTTTTGAGCAAAATATCCCAAGCTTGACGGATTTTTTCATTGTATTTTCCGTATCTTCTGGTTATGTACTTATCAAGCCATTTGTTAATGTCTATTTTATGCTGAGCGGTAAGCAATTCAAACTGCAAATCATAAATTACGGGGTTTTGGTCAATACCCTCCATAAACATACCGCTTCCGACAACATTGGCACCTTTTTCTTTCGAAGTCAGATATTTATTTTCGCAATGCTTTCTGAGTTTTCCCTGCATTGCGTTCTTACCGCCGAAGTTATGAAGCATACCCGAAACAACATCGTAACCTGCAACTTTTGGATTCAAAACCGCTTTTTCAGAATTGAGGTCAAGAAGCAAGATTCTGTCTTTCGGCACAGCGTTTACGATTTCTTCATGCATAGTCCAAGCCTGCATTACCCAAACAGACTTTTCATCAAAATCTTTATAAAGTTTATCAATAACTTGACCTACTTTGCAAAGGTATTCTTTAGTGTTTTTCGGAGGCGTGCCCTCATGGAATGGATCACAGGCAATATAATGATAATTACCAATAAGTTTTTCTGTTTTTTCCAAAAACACTTTGCCAAAATCCAAGAAACGTTTATCTAACGGGTCAAGTTGTGCCGTTTTTGGATAAAGGCACCAGCCTTTTTGCAAAAGAATAGTAGCATTATGATATTTTTCTTTAAGCAATGTCGGAACATGTCCGGAAAATCCCTGCTGAATCGGTTGCATACCAAACTCAACACATCTTTCAATTATTTTTTTGCCAAGCTCAAGACGGTTATAAACATACTCTTCACTTTTCGGTGAGATATAGCTGTCGATATTTGTCATCAGTTGCCAAGCCCAAAAGGCGGGGCCTGAAATGAAACCGAGCGCTTCTTCCTTTGTGAAATTGAACTCTTGCAAAGTTTCGTACCAGACAGCTTCGCTTCCGATAGGAGTAAGAGGCATATTTATGCCGTTCATTGCCATAAAGTCAATCTCTTTTTCCCATCTTGCAAAATCCCACCAGCACATTGAGTAATCCAATGTACAGTAATTCATATAAACTCTGAAATGTTGGTTTATCTTTTTTTCAAAAACGCCGTCAAACATTTTCAGTTCTTTCAAATCAAAGCTAAATGTTCCGCACCAGGAATACTGAACATTGCAGTATTCTTTAAGATATTCGTAAATGCCGTTACACGCACAAATATAGTTGCTCGCTTCGACAGTAACAACAGCGTCCTTTGCTGTGATTTTGTATCTTTCCTCTTTCTCATTGGTAATGATAATATCAAAATTATCTTCAAACTGCGGAAGATTTCTTCTGATAAAATCTTGCATAAACTTATCCATATTTAACAAACATCCTTTTTGCAGCTATCTTAAATACCAATTACATTTCAAAACACTTTATAGAAAACGGGTGAGATTTTTCTGTTGATGAAGCCATTACGCTGTTATACTTCTTCGGTTTTTATCACTTTTGCGCTTGTGAGGGAGAGTGCGTTGGAGTGAAGCGGAATTTCAATTTCGTTATACACATTTGACACGCCGAATTTTGTTTTCGGTGCTGTGCGGATAATCAGCGTAGAATCTTTTTCGATATATTCCTTGTAATCACGAAGATTCATAATGAATTTTCTGTCAATGTTGAAATAATCGTTTATTATCCGGTTTCCGCTAAATACCTGTAAATTCAAGCCGTCAAAATCAAATTCAAGCACGATATCCTTATGCTCTTTCAATATATTTTCAGGCAGTTTTAATTCATAATAACAACGCTTGCCTGTTGAAAGCAGATAGTGATTATACGGCAGTTTTCTTTTGCTTGTTTGAGTCAATGTGATTTCGTTTTTTAAGTCAATATCCGACACCTGCTCACAGAGAATTTTTCCGTTGTCGCAATAGACTGTGCCGTCGAGGAAATAAGGCTTGCCGTCAATAAAGTGAAAACGCTTTGCCTCTTCATAAGGGATAACAAAAATCGTTGCATCATCTATTGTGCTTTTTTTATCAAGAGCCAGAGCTTGCACCTTGCCGTTGATTGAGCATTTCGGCTCAATGTCCTCGCACTGAGCAAAATAGCAAACCGTTTTGCCGTCCTTTTGAGTTTTTGCAACAGGCTGTGCAAGAATGTAATCAAACTGCACCGAGCCTAATTGAATGTTAAACGGATAAAAGAACATTGCACCGGCTTTTACATCAATGCTGGGCAACTCTATCGTTTTGCCCTGTATAGAAAACTCAACTTGAACATCCATAAAGTCGTTGTACTTCAAGCCTTTTTCATACGCACCTGCAAAGAAGTAACCGCTGCCGTTATTGTCTGCTCTCACGGAACATTTCAGGAATGAAATGTCCTTTGGGTCTGTGCTGTTCCATTTTGGAAAATATGCCTGTTTTGTGGATATTCCTGTGTCGAAATTACTAATGAACAGGTGCATAAGACGAAGTCTGTCGCCGTGCGCACGGCAAGCGCCGTATCTGCTGATCGGTGCTTGGAAATCGTAATCAATAATAGGATAGTCGTTTGGATAACCTGTCAGTTTGCTTTCCTGCAACAGACGGTCATTCGGATTTGCACCGCCGCAGAACATGTAGTAACCAATCCAGTTCATACCGCTTGCAAACTTTGCAAAGCTGACGCCGTAGCCGTTTTTTTCGCTGATGAACGGTCTGCGGTGCTGTGTTACCTGATTGCCGGGGCCTGTTTCGCAAGAGCCGTAAGGAATGTAGTCGAACACACCGCTTTCTGCTTTTTGGTTTTCGAATAAATCTCCGCCGATTTCATCCTCTGTTTTGGCAGAAGAAATGGCAAAGCGGTTATTCGGTTTAAGAGCAGTTTTGCCGTATGTCCACGGTGCATCGGGATAACCGCCCATCATCGGCAGAAAATCATTATCAGGCTTGCCTGACGGCCATGCCGTCATAGTAAAAAACGGAGCCTTGAATCCAATTTTCTCTGCAATTTTACGAAGTGTTCTTATATGCTCCGTTGAGCCTGTGTATTCATTTTCAAGCTGAATACCGATAACAGTTTCACCGTCAAAATACGGCTTGACCTCTTTGTAAAGTCCTTGCCAAAACTCCTCGACCTCGGCAAGATACTGCGAATTGTCGCACCTTTTCTTTGCCATTTTGTTTATGCGTTTTGGGAAACCGCCACGAATAACCTCGCCGTGACACCAAGGGCCGATACGCAAAATACAAGGCATATCAATATCCTTGCACAATTGCAAAAATCCTGCAATGTCCTTGTTTCCGCTAAAATCAAACTGCCCCTTGATTTCCTCGTGGTAATTCCAAAAAACATAGGACGATACTGTGTTTACGCCACATTCACGCATTTTCAAAAGCGTTTCTTTCCAACGCTCTTTTGGCAACCTTGCAAAGTGCATTTCGCCTGCAATGATTGAATAAGGCTTACCGTTTTTTGTGAAATACAGTGTATTGCAACCGTATTCACTTTCGATATTTGAATAATCAAAGTGTCCGTCTTTAACTTCTTTCGGACTTGCTTTTATCTCGATTTTCATTAAAAATTCCCCCACTGCTGAATTCAAAGATGTGGAAAATGTCTGTCTTTTCGATTTTTACGGTTGTTTTTCCGCCTTTTACCTCTGTGTCGAAATTATACGAATCGTCTGAAACAAGGCGAATTGAATCAAATTCTTCGGGTATTGTGAACTCAATATCGTGAATCGGATATACCGGAGTTACAGTTTGCTGATTCACCAAGCTGACATAAATTTTGCCGTCCTTTTCCCACTTCAAAAGCTCCACAAAGTCGGGTGCGTTTGAAACAAATTCAGGAGTTTTGTCGTCCATCAAATACTTTATTATGTCTGCCAAGCATTGTCTGCAATCGTGTGCAAGTGTCAGCTCAGGAGTAGATGCAATCCAAATGATTTTCCCTTCTCCGTATTCTGTTTGAGTTACCGCAGGGAGGGCTGTGTGAATTCCCGGCGGATTTGAGTGAATTGCAGAAAAGTCCAAGCTGTTCGGCAATGTATAAGGATAAGAAAGAGTTGCCAAAGCCTTTGTTTTCGTGTTGTTGATAATCCTTGCTTCAAATGCACTGTTCTCAATCGGATACGGACTTGACTTGTCAAAATGCTTGAAAAGATGCTTGTATTCTTCGGCAGGGTTTAAGTAGCAATAGTTGTATTTGCTTGTGCCGTAAATGTCAACACCAACTAAGCTCTCCAGCTTTTTGTTGTTTGCAAGCTTTCCTGTGATGAATATCGAACCGCCTTTTTTCAGATATTGTCTGAGCTGTTCAATTTCATAATCGGAGATTTCCTGTACGCTGTTCATAATCAAAACCTTAGCCGTCAAATCCTTTAGATTTTTACTGCCGACAACATCAAATGCAATGTTCTTTTCTCGCAGGATTTTTGCAATGTTCAAAGGAGATTGAATATAGTTTTTGTTTGTTTTCAAAGCGGTGTTGTACCAAATCGCAACATCGCTTTTTATGTTTCCGGAAACATATTTTTCAACGCTTTTTGTTGTTTCAAAAACTTTTTTGATATTGTTTTGATAAACCGAATTTGTGATTGTTCCGTCAGGATTTATAGCATCGCATATAGCAAATGCACCGCCGTGTACCAAGGCGTTCAGATTGTGAATGAGCAAATCCTCACAGCTTCTTGAAACCGTGTGATAAAACAGGGTGTTATCGCATTTTGAGGTTATGTAGCAAAACGGCTTGTTCACTGTCATATTGTTGTAATATTTGCACATAAATGTTTGCTCAAGATAACCGCCGTAGTAGTCACCGCTTGCGTAATCGGAGGCGCTGAAGTTTGCTTCCGTATTGCCCTGCATCCAGTCAAGTCCGATTGCCGCCATATTGTGCTCAATGGTAATATTCGGATTAACATCCTTGATGGCTTTTGTGTTTGAACGCATAAATTCGTCTATCCAAGCCTGTCTTCTGTGGAGATATTCAATCCATATTTTGCTGTTTGGATTATGTATGGCAGGAAGAACCTTTCCCGTTTCTTTCAAAAATCTTTCTTGGCAATGCCTGCAAAAACATTCTCTCGGCCAAAAAGGCATATCGAGAAAAATGCTCTCAAAATCATAATTCTGTGCAAGCTCTGACAAAATATTGCGGCAGTATTCTCTGTATTCCGGATTGTTCGGACAAACCAAGCCGTATCTTATGTTTGCACCCGGCAGCTTTGTGCGGGAGGTTACACCCGTAAAGTGTCTGATTCTCCAATTTCTGTGGTTTGCATAAGCGTAGTTATCATAAATCTGTGAAAAATACAAAATAACATTTATGTTGTTTTTGTGGCACTCATCAATCATTTCTCCCACATAGTCGAGATTTCTGTTTTTGAGAGTTTCGTGCATTTTTCCGTATTTACTCGGCCAATAGTGCAATCCGACATGAGATTTCGCCTTAACCACAATGCTTGTGACCTCAGCGTCTTTCATTGTTTTTACAAAATCTTTTACATCAAGCTTGGACAAATATTCAGGATTTGAATCGTTGATGTGCATATCCATAAATACTCGTCTGTAATCATTATCGTACCACATTTATATTTTCCCCTTATTATAAATTATACTTAATATGAAATAATAAACGATATTTTTGCATAGTGTCGCAAAGATAATTATATCTTAGAAAGCACACAATAGCAACAATAAAAGCCAAGCACACGAAAAGATGAAAAGCCTCTCAAATTTTTTGCCCATTTCAATTCGTGTTACGATTTTGATTTGAGCAATATCCCTCAAAAGTCTCAGCGTTATATCAAATTGCTTTGCAATTTGATGGCGTTCGCAAGGCTTTGCCTTGCTCGGCTAAAGGATTCTGCGAATCCTTAAAACATATGAAAAAAGACAGGCAACGAAAGTTACCTGTCTTTTTTGGCAGCGGTATGAGAACCTGCCTTACGGCAGAACCTCGGCGACGCTTCGCTTGCTAAAGGAGTCTTTATTATATTGTTGAGGTTCGAATCCAATACGAACACAAAAATAAAAAGCAGACCGTTAAAGGTCTGCTTTTTATTTGTCTTTGTACAGCATATTTGATACAATGTGACCACCTGTCCAAAAATGTGACCCTGCACTTGAAAATGTGACCATATTATTCGTGCTTTATTAGAAAATTGTTGAAAAGTAGCGTGAAAAATGGTAATATTGACTACAGAAAATATTTAGTGAAAAAGTTATAAGTAAATATTCACCCTATTGTATAAGCTATTACGCGTCTTGAGAACAAGTCCATTATTACGAAAAGATAAAAAGTATTTTTGTTTTTATCGTCAATCCTTAAATAAGTTACATCGCTGAGGTGAATGATATGAATAATACAGTTATAAAAGATAATGTGATTGTTTTTTCAAGATACGGTGAGGTGGTAAGACTTACTGCCTGCTATAATATTTCAATACTCTTTGATGAATTTATTGCATTTATTAAAAAGGTGCAGATGTGCTTGATTGTTTTGATTAGGAGAGACTTATGACAACTAAGGAATACTTACAGCAGATAGATGATGTAATCACAAACGGGAAATATAAAGATAGTTGGGAGTCTTTATCCAATCACAAAACACCGGACTGGTATTACAACGGCAAGCTCGGAATTTTTATTCACTGGGGAATTTACAGCGTACCTGCCTACGGCAGTGAGTGGTATTCAAGAGCAATGTATGATAAAAACTGCCGTGAGTTTGAATACCACAGGGAAACCTATGGTACGCAGGATAAATTCGGTTATAAGGATTTTATCCCTATGTTCAAGGCTGAAAAATTTAATGCAGATAAATGGGCAGCACTGTTCAAGAAAAGCGGTGCAAAATTTGTTATGCCTGTGTGCGAGCATCATGACGGATTTGCTATGTATGATACAGTGTTTAACCGATGGAATGCTAAAGCAATGGGCCCCTGCCGAGATGTTACGAGCGAAATAAAAAATGCGTGTGAAGATAATGGCTTGACCTTCTGTGCATCAACACACAGAGCCGAGCATTATTTCTTTATGAATATGGGCAGAACATTTTACAGTGACGTGAATGATGAAAAATACAGAGATTTTTATGGCCCAGCTGTTCACTGCCCTGAATGGGACAGCCATACAATACACAAAACGACAGCCGATACGTATTCAATCGGTGCAAGTAAAGAATGGCTTGAGGACTGGCTCGTGCGTACCTGTGAATTGATTGATAAATATCAGCCGAAAATTCTTTATTTTGACTGGTGGATTCACAACCATTCCTTTAAGCCGTATCTAAAAAAGCTGGCAGCTTATTACTACAACAGAGCAGATGAGTGGGGCGAAGAGGTTACCATCAACTATAAGCACGAGGCATTTCCGCCGACTGTGGCAACCTATGATGTAGAGCGTGGTGCATTGACGGATATATCACCAATCCCATGGCAGACAGATACGGCAATCGGTAAGGATTCATGGGGTTACAGAAAGGACAATACCTATAAAAATTCAAGGCAGATTATTACCGATTTGATTGATATTGTCAGCAAAAACGGTATGCTACTTCTGAACATCGGTCCTAAGCCTGACGGAACAATTACCGATGAGGAAACGCAGGTGCTCAAAGAACTCGGGAAGTGGCTTAAACTTAATGGCGAAGGTATTTACGGCACAATCTTCTGGAAGCAATTCGGCGAGGGTGATGTAAACAATGAGGCAGGCTATTTTAAGGACCGAGAAGAAAAGGTATTTACCGAAAAGGATTTCAGATTTACATATAAATGTGGTTCGATTTATGCTTTCCAAATGCGTCCCAATGGCGAAAATGCTGTTATAAAGGTTATGAAAAAGCATATTCATCACAATTTTATAATCAGAAAAATTACGCTTTTGTCAACAGGAGAGAAGCTTGATTTTGAGAGGAATTACAATGAGCTTGTCATCAAAGCAAATGAACATTTTACAAGCTATAATCCTATTTGTTTTAAGATTGAAATAGATTAGGAGCAATTTATGGAAAGGGTTTAAAGTTTTATTACTTTAAACCCTCATTATTTTTTTGAAATGTCTCTCAAATTTTTTGCTCATTTCAATTCGTATTACGATTTTGATTTGAGCGATATCTCTCAAAAGTCTCAGTCATAAATGCCCTAAATCGCACTAAAATGACTTTGGAATTTTGAAATTTGCTGTCTCTCAGAATCTCTCAAAATTTTATTTTTGTTTATAACAGCAAATTCGCATGAGGAGTTGTGAACCTTACGCTGAGGTGTCGAAAGAAACTCTAAATCCGCATTACTATTTACAGTAGGGTAGTGCATAATTTAGCGACGAAGAATATAAAAGGTCATTATTCAATCGGATTTAAGCTGAAAGCCGGTCTCATATATTCTATTCAATAATCATTCAGGTAACAAAAAAGCGCCGTATTGCTACGACGCTTTTGCCTTGCTCGGAAGATGGAGCAAGGGAACGCTATTCAATTATCTGTTGTACTTTTTCTTTCTGCTTATTGCCGTTGTACCAATGGCAGCACCGCCGCTGACAAACAACAGGGAAATCAATAAAGCGAGGTCGCTTGCGTTGCCTGTTCGGGGGGATTTGAAATTGCCTTTAATTCTTGCCGTTACCGTGTCGGCTTTTTTAATTTCGTTTATACCGTCTTTGTCGCTGTAATACTTATCACAACCGCCGCAATACCAATACTCGATATTGCCCTCGGCATCCTCCGTCGCCGCCTTTGCGGGGATATACTTTAAGTCGGTGTGGTTCTTCGGGTCAAGCT
>OIYP01001565.1_pt1 | contig 10755 bp, 11 predicted proteins | sample 1588261 | NCBI WGS metagenome assembly OIYP01 (sample SAMN03283293) | human gut metagenome | biome: human-associated habitat; material: feces | host: Homo sapiens | place: Peru | collected 2012
AAGCGGCGGGTGGCGCGGTGCTATATTATGGGGATGTTTTGTTGCTGTACAATGAGCTTTGGCTGAGTTTGCCTGGCCCGGACATACCTGTTCGGCAGTCCCAGAACATCGCAAGGGCACTATTGTCGAAGTCCCTTGTCGCGGTGACTCATGGCCATGCCACGCTCCTAAGCTTAGGCGCGAAACCTGTTGTGGTTTCCGGTGCCGCCGAATCTCTACAGCCCGTGTGTTTGGGCGTGGTGTGAACAGAGGACGTCTGCAGGCCTAAGACTTATCACAGTACTTTTTTAATGTGGGCGGTGACGCACTAGATGCCCACGCATCGCGTTATTGATATAGCGAGGCGGCACAAAGCCGCTCCTGCGAACGCAAGCAATACAGACCGTCTATGGAACATTCTACCCCCGACGCCTTTCAGACACCGAGAGAGGACATACTGCTCTTCCTGCGCACCTTTGCCCGCGTCTATGTGCCACGTTGGCCGCAAGCGGCAAGCGCAACAGACACTCCCACCGATGGTGTGGCGGGGGACAACGGGCGACACTGCTGACTGGATCAGACCGCAGACTTAGACCGCAGGGCTAAACCGACAGCAGCTCCAAGCGCCGCTCACCCACCATGCGCCGTATGTTGGCCACGGCATAGCGCATGCGGCTCAGGGCCGTATTGATGCTGATGCCCTTGAGCGCGGCGATGTCCTTGAACGCCATACGGCGATCCAGACGCAGACGCACGATCTCGAGTTGGTCGGGGGGGAGCAGGTCGATGAGCGCCATGATGTCGGTACGGCTGCGTGCCGCCTCACACTCCCGCGCCTCACAGTCGTCTGTCGTTATGCCGTTGCCGAAAAACGTCGCATAGATCTCGTCAGCCGGGAGCGCATACTCCGTCTGCCGGGCACGGAAACTGTCGATGATGAGGTTGTGGGCGATACGCGACAGCCAGAAGTAGAAGCGGTCGCTGGCCGTGTAGCCCCCTTGGCGAATGGTCATGATAGCCTTGACGAACGTCTCTTGGAAGATGTCGTCAGCCGCCTCTGAGGAGCGGGTGGCATAGAAGATGTAAGCGTAGAGCCTATCCTTATGGCGTCGCAGGAGGACATCGAAAGCCTCGTCAACGCCCTCAGCATAGAGGTTCACCAACCGGTCGTCGGTGAGCTGCATTAACTGTTCCATTACTGCTAGATGTTGTTTCTATTCAGAGTAATGATGTATCGATAGGCAAGTGGTATTGACGTGTTACAATTTACAATGAGAAATGGGCAGAAAGCCCTCCGGCACGACTTCTGGGGCCCGGCTTGGCAACCACGTGGGTATGCTGTGCATGCGATATGGCCGGTGTCGGCGCTTTCCGTTCTGCAAATTTAGATTATTCTCCCCGATGAGCCAAAGAATGTTCCTAAATTTTTATACCCCGGCTGCGGGGGCCTATACCGTCGGGGGGCATTAACCAGTCTGAAGCAGCCGCTCTGGGGTGGCGAGTCTCTGGCCCGAAACGGTCTTTTTCCGCTGTCCACGGGCACACAATGTCCCCCTCGCATGTGCAATTTCCGGATTTGCGGCTACGCCACACGGCCCGCTACTGTGTACAAACCGAGAATCGCTCCGACTTTCATAACCACCGGCGGCACAAATACTTACTGCGCCATTACCGTGTGATTTAAATTTATTAACCGCCGTATTGGCCAACTTTTGGGACAAACGGGGCAAGCCTCTAATGAAAATGATATAACTTTGCCTTGCCGACATATAGAACATGAATGCAAAGTACGTATGACAAAATAAAGCAAGAGACCGCCGCCGGTCATGTCGATGCGGCGCTCCGTCTGGCAGAGAAGGCGCTAGCCGCGCACTGTGACGACGCTTACCTGCTCTACCTCTACGGCAACGCACACGCCAAAGCCGGTCGGCGACAGGAGGCCATCAACGCTTATCTCAAGGCCGAAGCCATAGATCCCGACGGCCCAGCCGCCGAGGCCAGGCGGCTGATGGACAGCATTCAGGCCTTCTACCACAAAGACCTCTACAATCCCTGAGCCACAGCGCCAGCCCCGATGCTGGGGCAGTGCCGTCGCCTCCATAAGGATTGATAAAACAGAATCGACATAGCAACATATAACAATGAGTAAAATCAAAGGAGCCATCGTCGTCGACGAAGGCCGCTGCAAGGGGTGCAACCTTTGTGTCGTGGCTTGTCCCACCCACACGCTCGCTCTGACCACCGGTGAGGTCAACCACCGCGGCTACGCTTTCTGCCGCGATGTGGCCGATGCCTGCATCGGCTGCGCCTCATGCGCCATCGTCTGTCCCGATGCCTGTATCACCGTTTACAAGAAAAAGATAGACTGAGCGACACGCTCCACAGCTCCGGCCGCCCCAATGGCGTGCCGGTACATAATCCGTGGAGGCCGTTCACAACTCACAATGCCAAGACAATGGAAAACGAAATACTCTTATTGAAAGGCAACGAGGCCATCGCCCATGCCGCCATACGTTGCGGCTGCGACGGCTACTTCGGCTACCCCATCACACCGCAGAGTGAGGTGCTGGAGACACTGGCCGAGCTGAAGCCTTGGGAAACCACCGGCATGGTGGTGCTACAGGCTGAGAGCGAAGTGGCCTCCATCAACATGCTCTACGGTGGCGGCGGCAGCGGCAAGCGCGTCATGACCTCGTCATCGAGCGTCGGCATCGCCCTCATGCAGGAAGGCATCAGCTACATGGCTGGCGCCGAGGTGCCGGGGCTGATCGTCAATGTGCAGCGCGGCGGTCCCGGACTGGGTACCATACAGCCCTCGCAAAGCGACTATAACCAAGCCACACGCGGTGGCGGCAACGGCGACTACAATGTCATCGTCCTCGCCCCAGCGTCGGTGCAGGAGATGGCCGACTTCGTTGACCTCAGTTTCGAGCTGGCTTTCAAATACCGTACCCCAGCCATGATACTCGCCGACGGCGTCATCGGACAGATGATGGAAAAGGTGGTGCTGCCACCCTTCAAGCCCCGTCGCACCGAAGAGGAAATCGCCCGAGACTATCCTTGGGCCACCAACGGACACGGCCTCAAGCACCGCAAGCCCAATATTATCACCTCACTCGAACTGGATCCGTCTGCCATGGAGCAGCGCAACCTGCACCTACAGGCTAAATACAAAGAGATCCGGGAGACAGAGGTGCGCTATGAGACGACCGACTGTGACGACGCCGACTATATCATCGTGGCCTTCGGGTCGGCCGCCCGCATCTCACAAAAGGCGCTGGAGACGGCCCGCCAAAACGGTAAGAAGGTGGGCCTCTTTCGCCCCATCACGCTGTGGCCCTTCCCGACGAAGGAAATTGCCGCGCTGGCGGAGCGTGTCAAGGGTTTCCTGACCGTCGAGATCAACGCCGGGCAGATGGTCTTCGACGTGCGCGCCGCCGTCGAGGGACGCCGTCCCGTCCACCACTTCGGCCGCCTCGGCGGCATTGTCCCCGACCCCGACGAGATCGTCGCAGAGCTGGACAAGTTCTGAACCAACCGTCACTTCACCATCACCGACAACATCCCCACCATGCCTGACATCGAAGCCAACAACGACATTTTGGAACGCTTGCGCCACCCCGAACAGGAGGCGGCACGCCGTCGCCCAGATCGGCTGTTCATGCTGCGCAACCTGCTCAACGTCATTTTCATCATCATGGCCGCTGTGGCCATGGTGGGCATCGCCATCTCGTGGGGCACAGCCACCAGTCCTATGTGGTGCTACGTGCTCGGCCTTGTGGCCGTCGTCATCAAGATGATGGAAGTGATGCTCCGTATGCCAGGCCTGCTCAAGCGTCCAGCCAAGCAAGGGACGCGACGCACGGCGCCGCCAGCCCAGTCTCCGGGCAGTGCGGCAGTCCCCAGTGATACGGATACACACAAATAAGAATCCTCATACATATTAGATATAATATGACTGAAAGCAATCAACCGGCCACCGGCACCGTGACGCGGGCTGACATCATTAGCCCCGAGAACCTGGTGTACAAAAAGCCGGAACTCATGAACGACGTGAACATGCATTATTGCCCCGGCTGCTCGCATGGCGTCGTACACAAACTTGTGGCCGAGGTCATCGCTGAGATGGGCATGGAGGAGAAAACCATCGGCATCAGTCCCGTCGGCTGCGCCGTCTTCGCCTACCGGTATATCGATATCGACTGGCAGGAAGCCGCCCACGGCCGTGCCCCCGCATTGGCCTGCGCCTGCAAGCGCCTCTGGCCAGACCGCCTTGTCTTCACCTATCAGGGCGATGGCGACCTAGCCTGTATCGGGACAGCCGAGACCATTCACTCGCTCAACCGCGGCGACAACATCACCATCATCTTCATCAACAATGCCATCTACGGCATGACCGGCGGACAGATGGCCCCTACAACCCTCATGGGCATGAAGACCGCTACCTGTCCTTTCGGCCGCGAAGCTGACATCCACGGTTATCCAATCAAGTTGACCGAGATTGCCGCGCAACTGGAAGGCACGGCCTATGTCACACGCCAGAGCGTGCATACTGTGGCCGCCATCCGCAAGGCCAAGCGCGCCATCCGCCATGCCTTCGAAAACTCCATGGCCGGCAAGGGCTCCAACCTTGTCGAGATTGTCAGCACCTGCTCCTCGGGGTGGAAGATGTCGCCCGTCAAAGCCAACGAATGGATGGCAGAGCACATGTTCAAGTACTATCCCTTGGGCGACCTCAAAGATGACTGTGCAAGGTCGCGCTTCGACTTAAACACCTAGTTGTGAATATCATGAAACAAGAAATCATCATATCAGGCTTCGGTGGGCAGGGCGTCCTCTCCATGGGTAAGATTTTGGCCTACGCCGGACTTATGGAAGGTAAGGAGGTCACTTGGATGCCTGCTTACGGACCGGAGCAGCGTGGCGGTACGGCCAATGTCACCGTCATCGTCAGTGACTCGCCCATCTCGTCGCCTATCCTGAGCAGCTACGATACGGCCATCGTCCTCAACCAGCCTTCGCTCGACAAGTTCCAGCCCAAGGTGAAGGCCGGCGGTGACATCATCTACGACAGCTTCGGCATCCTCGACCGCCCGACACGTACCGACATCACGGCCTATCACATCAATGCCATGGAGACAGCAGCCGAACTCAAGATGATGAAGTGCTTCAACATGTTTGTCCTCGGCGGACTGCTGAAGGTACATCCCATCGTGCAGCTCGACAGTGTCATGAAAGCATTGCGCAAGACGCTTCCGGAGCGTCACCACGATCTCCTGCCGGTCAATGAGCAGGCCATACTCAAGGGAATGGAAATCATCAGCCGGCAATAACGCAACAACAAGGCCGTGTGTCGCCGCCTGTGGCTGCGGCCCGTGCCCCAACACCTTTATGCTATATGGCAAACCGTAAGAACCTCAAGAAGACCATCAAGTATGTCACCGGCGAGCTCTTTGCCGACTGCGCGGCTCTCACGCTGTGCAAGGAGTGTGATGACGCTACGCTCTCTGCACTCATGGCTGAGATCATAGACCTGCACAACGACTTCGTGTCGCGCCTGAGCCATGTTGAGAAGGGCCAGGAGAAACTCTTCTTCAAAAAACTGCACGAAGAGTTCACCGCCAAGGCCGACGCCCTCTGTGATCGCATCGTCAAAGCCTGAAAAACGGGTCAGACTGTGTGCCCGCCACGTGCCTAGAGAACGTGGCGGGCATGAGCGTTCATAACCTTGGCGGCTGGCGACGCCCTGTCGCCAAACGATCGCCGTCTCCAATCTCCCAGACATCACCATGCTACAAAGTTTCTATCGGCGCCTCTTCTTCGGCGTCCTCGGCTGGAAGGAACGTGTCACTGTCCCGCATCATGACAAGTGCATCATCTGTGTGGCTCCCCACACAAGCAATTGGGACTTCGTCATCGCCGAAATATACTACCACGCCATCGGACGCACGGCCGGTTTCCTGATGAAGAAAGAATGGTTCTTCTGGCCGCTTGGCGGATTGCTGCGCCGCATGGGGGGCATCCCCGTGGAGCGCAGCCGCCACACCAGCCTGACCGACCAACTGGCGCAGCGTGCCGCAGAGGCCGACCGCTTCGAACTGGCCGTCACGCCAGAGGGCACCCGCTCGCGTGTGGCCGTCTGGAAACGCGGCTTCTATTTCATCGCCCTCAAGGCGGGGCTGCCCATCATGCTCTATGCCATCGACTATGAGAACAAGACCATCGTCTGCACCCAGACGCTCATTCCGTCTGGCGATGTCGAGGCGGATATGCGCACCATCATGGACTACTACCGTGGCTTCTGTGGCCGACATCCGGAGAAATTCCAGACCGAAGAAGCCGCAGACTGATCCCCTTCAGGTCATGGCGAGACCGCACGACGTATGAAAAAGACACTGCTCCTCATTTTATTCTCCCTCATGGTCGGCACCGGTGCCGCACAAGGCGTAGCCGATGCCGTGCGTGACTATTTCTCGTCATATACCCTTGCGGGTTATGCCCCGCGCGATGCCATGCGCGCCGACAGCTGCCGCATCGACGAGAGCGGCAAGACTGTCACAGTCTTCGCCAACGAGGCCTTCTGTGCCCAGCCCTTCACGCCTGCGCTCGTCAGCACCATTTGCCGTGACCTGTCCCGTCGCCTTCCACCGCCTTACAACACCTATCGCCTGACCGTTCGTGACCGTAAAGGACAGGCCATAGAGGAGCTTGTCCCCAATATCTACAGGCAGGGTGGGGAAGACCGCTCGCGCCTGTGGGGCGACATCGGCTATACCGGCAATGCCTGGGTCGAAAACACCTCACGCCCCTTTCGCATCAATCACGGGCTGGCTGGACGTCACCTGATGGTCAATGCCAGCCACGGCCGCTACTATCGCAATGGCCGCTGGGAGTGGCAGCGCCCCTATATTTTCTGTACGACGGAAGACCTCTTCACACAGTCGTATGTGTTTCCTTTCCTCATTCCGATGCTGGAGAATGCCGGCGCGGTGGTCTGCTCAGCCCGCGAGCGCGACGTGCAGACGGCCGAGGCTGTTGTCGACAATGATGCCAATGGCCGGCAGGACACCTATACCGAGCTCGACCAGGCCGATGCCGCTTGGCAGCGTGTCCCTGACAGTTGTGGCTTTGCCCCACCGGCTGGGCTGCTCACCGACAGCATACAGCCCTTCCTCACAGGGACGGCGCGACAGGTGACTGCCACGACGCGCCGCTCACGCCTGGCCACCGCCACGTGGACACCCCGGTTGCCCCGTGAGGGACGCTATGCCGTCTATGTCAGTTATGCCACACGCCCCAACAGTGTCCCCGACGCCCACTACACCGTCTATCACAAAGGCGGGCGCACCCAGTTTCGCGTGAACCAGCAGATGGGCGGCGGCACGTGGGTCTATCTCGGCACCTTCGAATTCGGCGTCGGAGAGAGTCGCGAAAATCGCGTCGTGCTGACCAACCAGAGCGACTTTCGCGGCGTGGTCACCGCCGATGGTGTACGCTTCGGCGGCGGTGTCGGACAGACGGCGCGAGGCCATGCCGGAACGAGCGGACTGCCCCGCTTCCTGGAAGGCGCCCGCTACAATGCCCAATGGGCCGGACTGCCCGATACCCTCTTCAATCGCGGCGACGGTACCAACGATTACGACGATGATATCCGCAGCCGTTCCTACCTGCTCAACTATCTTGGCGGCGGCAGTCCCTACATGCCTGGGCTTCCGGGGCGCGGCGTACCCTTCGAACTGGCTCTGGCCGTGCACAGCGATGCCGGTGTGCGTCTCGACAACAGCATCTATGGGACGCTCGGCATTTGTACCACAGTCGACGGCTTGGGCAATCCAAACTATGTCGCTGGCATCTCGCGCAAGGCCTCTTCAGATTTCACCGCCATGCTCCTGTCTACTGTCACCGCAGACCTCTCCAGCACTTTCGGCACAGCATGGACCCGCCGGGAGCTCTGGGACAGAAATTACGGCGAGACACGGACTCCCGATGTGCCGTCGGCCATTCTCGAAATGCTGTCGCACCAGAACTTCGCAGACATGGCCTATGGCCACGATCCCCGCTTTAAGTTTACCCTGTCACGGGCTGTCTACAAGGCGATTCTCCACTTTGTCAACTATGAGCACGGCATCAGTGACTACGAGGTGCAGCCACTCCCCGTGCGGGCCTTTGCCGCCCGCCTGACGCCGGAGGGACGTGTCAGTCTCAGCTGGCAAGCCGTCATCGATAGCCTCAGCCCAGGCGGTGCCCGCCCTACGGGCTATGTCGTCTACACCAAGCTCGATGATGAGGACTTCGACAACGGACAGCTGGTCAACACCACAAGTCTGACCCTTCCGGTCATGGCCGACCACCGCTACAGTTTCCGTGTGACGGCGGTCAATGGTGGGGGTGAGAGCTTTCCTTCCGAAGTGCTGAGTGTGCGCCGTGCCGCACGGCCGGTTGCCACGATTCTGATCGTTAACGGTTTCGAGCGTCTGGGCGGTCCGGCACGCATCCAGACCGCCGACAGTCTGGGTTTCGATCTGGATACCGATCTCGGTGTGCCCTATCTTTACACGACTGCCTATGCCGGCCGACAGATCAACTTCAGCGCTGCCGATGCCGGGCAGGAGGGGACGGGAGGGCTTGGCTACTGTGGCAGTGAGCTCGTCGGCCGCCAGATTGCCGGTAACACGTTTGACTATCCCGTACTGCACGGACGGGCCATTGCTGCTGCCGGCCGCTATTCATTCGTCTCGTGCAGCAAGGCGGCATTCCTCGCCGGTGACATCAATGCCGCCGACTATGACATGGTCGACTACATCTGCGGCCTAGAGCGCCATGCCCCGCAGGATCTCGTCGACGGAAAGACGTTTGACGCGCCGACGCGCCGCTTGCTGACCGGCTACCTGCACAGTGGCGGACGTCTCTTTGTCAGCGGCAGTTATATCGGTTCGGACATGGCAACGGCGGAGGAGCGTGGCTTCACGTCGGACATTCTCAAGTATACCTGCGTCGGCACAGCCCGTGCCGACAGTACGGGCCGTGTCAATGGACTCAACCTGGATATCCCCATTCGCCGTGCTGTTTCAGCTGAGGGCTACTGCCTGCAAGCCCCCGACGCCATCGTGCCGACAGACTCAAAGGCCTTCACTGCCTTTGCCTACGGCGGCGGACGCAGTGCCGGCATCGCCTATTCCGGTAAGGACTACCGTGTTGTGGCCACGGGATTCCCCTTCGAGAGCATTACCGATGCCGCCGTCCGCAGCAAGGCCATCGGAGCCATTGTCCGCTTCCTGACAGAGTGAGGGGGAGAACCGGTACAGGCCAGTGTGCCGCTGCCCTCTTTGATATTTACACCTCAAAACTCCAAGTATGAACGCTCATGCATCGCCTTCCATTCTGATCATTTACACGGGTGGAACAATCGGTATGATCGAGGATCCCGAAACCGGGGCGCTCGAGAATTTTGACTTGTCGCACTTCCGCCACCACGTGCCCGAGCTCAACCGGTTCAACTACGACATCGACGCCCTTACTTTTGACCCCCCCATCGATTCTAGCGACATGGAGCCAAAGTACTGGATCAAGATGACGCGCATCATCAGCGAGAACTATGCCCGCTACGACGGCTTTGTTGTCCTTCATGGCACAGACACCATGGCCTATACGGCGTCGGCCCTGAGTTTCATGCTCGAGAACTTGGGGAAACCGGTCATCGTCACCGGCTCCCAACTGCCGATCGGACAGCTCCGGACCGATGGCAAGGAGAACCTGCTGACGAGCATAGAGATTGCGGCGGCGCGCACCCCAGACGGGCAGCCCATGGTGACCGAGGTGTGCATTTTCTTCGAGAACAGGCTCATGCGCGGCAACCGCACAACCAAGATCAATGCCGAGGGCTTTAATGCCTTCCGCTCCTACAACTACCCCTCACTCGCCCATGCCGGCATTCATATCAAATATGAGGAGCAGCTTATCCGCCGTCCCGATCCCGGCAGGCCCTTTCGCCCACATTTCCTGTTGGACAACCACGTCATCATTCTCACGCTCTTCCCCGGCATACGCAAGGAATATGTCGATGCCGTGTTGAGGCTGGACGGGCTGAAGGCTGTCATTCTCAAGACCTTCGGTTCGGGTAACGCGCCGCAGAAACCCTGGCTCTTCGACAAGCTGAAGCGGCTTGTCGACAGTGGTGTCATGCTGGTCAACATCACGCAGTGCTCGCAGGGCACCGTCGAGATGGAGCGTTACTGCACTGGCTTGCGCCTGCTGCAAGCCGGTGCGGTCAACGGCTACGACAGCACGATGGAATGCATGGTGACAAAACTCATGTACCTGCTCGGCCATGGCTACTCTGGCCAGCAGTTGATCGAGATGATGAACACCAGCATTGCCGGCGAAATCACCATTCAATAACCGCCACAAAGAATAATGCCCATGCGTCCAATTACTGCCGTTCTCCGGTGCACTCTCCTGTTGATGATATGGTGCGGCATCCTGTCTGCCTGCCGTTCTGGTGTGTCCATGGATGTCACTGGCGAGGTGGCGTACGCCTCGTTGCTCCGCATCACCCGTACAGACAGTTTCACCCGTGTCGACATTCGCGACCCTTGGCATACCGGCGGCCTTCTCCAGAGCTACGTCCTTGTGCCTCGCTCGCAGCCCCTCCCACACGGCCTGCCTGAGGCGACATTGCTGCGCACGCCGTTGCGTCGCGCCGTGGTCGCCTCGTCCGTCCATGCCGCCCTGCTCTATGAACTCGGGTGTGGCACGGCGGTCATCGGTATCTGCGAC
>OIYP01001567.1_pt1 | contig 10749 bp, 9 predicted proteins | sample 1588261 | NCBI WGS metagenome assembly OIYP01 (sample SAMN03283293) | human gut metagenome | biome: human-associated habitat; material: feces | host: Homo sapiens | place: Peru | collected 2012
CACTCTGTAACCTATGGACGCGAGCCGTCCCCTCTCCCTCTTGACGGTTTACCCTCTGCACTCCCTTTCCCTTATCTTCCTCTCCTCCGGCTAAGACTATAAAGACTATAGAGTATGCTTTTCCGCTTTGGTTTGTTGATTTCTATAGGGTTGTGCTGAATAAAGTTATTGAAAAACGAACCAATAGAATTATAAAGATTTTGGGGTTACAGAGTGCTACAATAATTTATTAATAATTCTAAGAGAAATAATTCACTCGTTGAAAGACCTGGCGAACCATCGTCTGCTCCTTAAAAACAGAGTACCCTCGAAATAAAGAACAGTTCTGCCATTTTTTCGCAGAAGCATTTATCTTTCCTCACGGAAATAATTCACACCGCAGGAAGCAGGCTGCATTCTGCCCTTGTTCTTTCTTACCGATGTGATAATGAGGATAAGCGCCGTTATAACGAACGGGAGCATATCGTAAAATGCGTTCGGGAGCGTTATCACCGACTTCGGCATATAGTATTTCAGAACGCTGAATGCGCCGAAAACAAGACTTCCGCCGATTGCTTTGAGCGGACTCCACGCTGCGAAGATAACGAGCGCAACAGATATCCAGCCCATTCCGTTTACACTGTTGCTCATCCATACGCCGCCGCAGACTACCATTGAGCAGTAAGCTCCGCCTATTCCGCAGATACCGCCGCCGATAAGCAGGTTGATGTACTTGCTGCGGACAACGTGGATTCCGACTGCATCGGCAGCCGCAGGATTTTCACCGATAGTACGCAGGTTAAGTCCTGTTTTTGTCTTGAAAAGATAAATATACACTATTATCGCAATAATTACACCAAGATAGATAAAGATATTATAGGAGAAAAGCAGCTTTCCCACAACGGGAATATCACTCAGAACGGGAATGTGAATGTTTCTGAGCTGCGACATGATATGCTCGGGGAGCTTGAGGTTGCCCGTTTCCGAACGTGTGATGTTGTATTCACCGATGAAGTTGGAAAGTCCGCAGCCGAAAATCGTCAGCGTAAGACCCGTAACATTCTGGTCAGCCATAAATGTTACCGTCAGAACAGCGTAAATAAGTGCAGCCGCCGCACCCGAAAGGAACGCTGCGATTATCGCAATAACAAGGCTGTCGGAGCGGTAGCCTGCCATAAAGCCTGCACACGCACCTATCGCCATCATACCCTCAACGCCGAGGTTAAGATGACCCGATTTCTGATCGATTATCTCGCCGACAGTGCCGTACAGAAGCGAAGCGCCTGCAAGAACTGCCGCAACGAGAAAGTTGATAAACATATCCATCAGTTACGCTCCTTTCCGTTTACAACGAACTTATATCGAATGAAGAACTCGCCGGCAAGCACAAAGAACAGGATAATTCCCTGAAGAACATCTGCGCAGTAGGTCGAAAGTCCGAACGTTGACTGCATTACGCTGCTGCCCTTTTCAAGGACGGCGAAAAGGAACGAAACGATAAGGATCGCTATCGGTTCAAGCTGTGCGAGCCAAGCAACGATGATAGCCGTAAAACCAACACCGCCTGCAACGGAGGTCGCAAGGGTCATATCCGAACCGGTAGCCTGAACCATTCCTGCAATGCCGCAGACCGCACCGCTCAGAAACATCGTGCGGAGCATGATCTTCTTCGGGTTCATACCTGCATAACGTGCAGTTGCGTGGCTTTCGGAAACAACGCTTATCTCGTAGCCATGCTTCGTATATTTAAGATAAATAAACACGATAACGGTAAGTATCAAACCGATTATCCAGCCGACCTGTATGCCGCCTACCTTGTCGAGCTGTGCATTTGAAACAAAACGTGCGATCTTCGGGAAGCCGCCCGATTCGGGGTCAGCCCAAGCGCCGTCACGAAGCCATACTATAACATAAAGCGCAATATAGTTGAGCATAAGCGTGAAAAGCGTTTCGTTCGTGCCGAATTTCGCCTTGAAAAATGCAGGGATAAGTCCATACAGACCGCCGCCGATAATACCTGCTGCAAACATTATTATCATAAGAAGGAAATGCGGAAGATCGGCATGGAAAAGTGCAAAATACGATGCACATATCGCACCTGCGATGATCTGTCCCTCTGCACCGATGTTCCAGAATTTCATCTTGAACGCCAGCGTTACGCCGAGTGACGAAATGAGAAGCGGTATCATGACCTTAACGGTCGCCTGAAATGCCATTGAGGTGCTGAATGCGCCCTTGATGATAGTTCCGTAGACCGAGAAAGGGTTGTAGCCGATGCAAAGGATAAAAAGTCCGCCTGCGATGATAGCCGCAGCGACCGAGACCGCACGGAAAAGAACTGCTTTTTTCGTTCCGACCTCTGCACGCTTGGAAATTCTTATGCGGAATTTTTCACGGTTCTGTACTGCCTGTTCAGCCATTTCCAAGCACCTCCTCTGCTGTTGAGCCTGTCATCATAAGACCAAGCTGTTCCTTTGTAACTGTTTTTGCATCAACGATGCCCGTCACCTTGCCGTGACAAAGCACCATTATCTTATCCGAAAGCTCGAGCAGAACGTCCAAATCCTCGCCGATGAAAAGGACTGCAACTCCCTTTTTCTTCTGCTCGTTCAGGAGTCCGTATATCGTATATGACGAGTTGATGTCAAGTCCTCGAACGGGGTAAGCCGTTATGAGCAGGCTCGGTGCGGATTCGATCTCACGTCCGAGCAGAACCTTCTGAACATTGCCGCCCGACAACATTCTTACGGGGATCTCCGTTGACGGAGTTTTGATGTCAAGCTCCTTGATAAGCCTTTCCGCAAGCTCACGGGCAGGCTTTTTGTCAATGAACGGACCTTTACTCTTGCTGTAGGATTTGAGCATCATATTGCCCGTCATGCCCATTGACGAAGCAAGACCCATTCCGAGTCTGTCCTCGGGGACGAAGCTCATGCTTATGCCAAGCTCGATGATCTCCTTTGCGGACTTGCCGATGATGTTTTCCTTATTATAAAGCACAGCACCCGAACGGATACCGTTAAGACCTGCAATGGTTTCGCAAAGCTCTTTCTGACCGCTGCCCGCAACACCGGCAACGCCGAGAATTTCGCCCGAATAGATATCGAACGTAACATCTTCGAGTGCAACAGTTCCGTCGGGCTTGTCAACCGAGAGATGATAAACATTGAGAAGAGGCTTCGGGTCGATAGGCTCGGGACGATCGATAGAAAGGCTGACAGGCTTGCCGACCATAAGCTCGGTGAGCTTTTTCTCATTCGTTTCAGCCGTAAGCACAGTCTCGACCGACTTGCCCTTACGCAGGATAGTTACACGGTCGCTTATCGCCATAACTTCGTTGAGCTTATGCGTGATAATGATTATCGCACAGCCCTCACTTCGCATTATGCGGAGCATATCGAAAAGCTTCTCGGTCTCCTGCGGAGTGAGAACAGCCGTAGGTTCGTCAAGGATAAGTATTTTCGCCCCTCGGTATAAGACCTTAAGTATCTCGACTGTCTGCTTTTCGCTGACGGACATATTGTATATTTTTTTGTTAAGGTCAACGTTAAGACCGAGCTTTTTGCTTATTGCGGAAATATCTTCACGCAGAGCGGAACGCTTTTTCAGCTTTCCGGGCGTTCCTGCGATGATGTTGTCAAGTGCGCTGAACGCTTCGACAAGCTTAAAATGCTGGTGGATCATTCCTATTCCGAGTGCTATCGAATCCGCAGGCGAATTGATAACGGCGTGTTTGCCGAGGACGTTGACAGAGCCGCTGTCGGGGTGATAGATGCCCGAGAGCATATTCATGAGCGTAGTTTTGCCCGAGCCGTTTTCGCCGAGCAAAGCGAGTATTTCGCCATATTTTACCGAGAGATCGACATGATCGTTCGCAACGACCGTACCGAAAGTTTTCGTGATCTCCTTACATTCAATGGCATAATCGGAAGATTTTATTTCTGAAATTTCCGCCATATCTGACCTCCGTAAAAACAGTTTCAAAAAAATCAATACAATAGCTATTATATACTATTTTTCGTTTTAAATCAAGGGTTTACGGCAAATTATCGCATCAAAAAAGCGTCAAGTGACTGTAAAGTTTGATTACTTTACAGTCGTCTGACGCTTTTACCGAACCAATTTTATTTTTTTATGTTTGCAAGTTCAGTGCTGACCTGCTTTGCAACCGATGATTCGGGTTCAAATATCGAACCGTATCTGAATATCGCAACGCCGCCGTAGTTGCCGAGCTTTTTTGCGGCTTTCATCTGCCTCGAAATTATGTCGGAATTGTTTATCCACTCGTTTTTTCCGTTCGTGCCTGCGTATGCGTCAGCCGCACCGATCTTGTAGCCCGCAAGTCCGATAACAAGCTTCACATCACCCGATGAAGTCATACTGCTCCAGAGTTCGATCGTGTCTTCATACGGCAGTGCGGCATTATCAAAGCCGAAGTAGACCTGCGGGAGAATATAGTCGCAGTAGCCCGATGAACTGCACCACGTTTTAACGTCGGCATAAAGAGTATCATAGTTGTTGCTTACACTTCCCTGCGGCGAGATGCCGAACAGTACGCTCGGGTTTGCGCTGTGGACGGTCTTGTTCATTCGCTTTACCATATCGTTTATGTTATCTGTTCGCCATGACGAAAGGCTCTTCGCCGTTCCCGAAGCCTTGTATGCGGCGCTGTCAAACGAAGCCGCCGTTGTCGGATAAAAATAGTCGTCTATCTGGATACCGTCAACGTCATAGCCCGAAACTATCTCGGAAATTCCGTCCGAGATAAGCTTTTCGACCTCGGGATAGGCAGGGTTCAGATACCATCTTCCGTCCGATTTGACGATGTATTTTCCGCATTTGTCGCTGTCGTTGTACCATTTTTTTATAGTGTAGGAATCGGACAGGCTTTTGAGCTGGCTGTCGGTCATAAGGCGCATCGGATTTATCCAGGCGTGAACGGAAAGATTTCTGCTGTGCGCTTCCTCTACCATAATTTCAAGCGGGTCGTAAGAAAGCTTTGCTCCGATAGTTCCGTTGTAACGGTCGCCCGTTGGGAAAAGCTCCGAGCGGTAATAAGCGTCACCGAATGCTCTGACCTGAACATAAACGGTATTAAAGCTCAATGCCTTTACATTGTCGAAATACCCACCGATAGTTGAGCGGAACTCTTTTGCCGACTTATTCATCATTGCGGACGAATATTCGAGGTAGGATATCCATATTCCCTTTTGCTCGCTGTAGTTGAGCGCAGAATAGCCGTTTGTTCCATAGCTGTATGAAGCGGTTTCGGCAGGACTCTCCGTTTGCAGAGTAAGTTCTGTCGTCATTGTTTCCGTCGGTTTTTCGGCTGTCGTTTCCGAGGCAGCGGTCGTCTGCTCCGGTGCTTCAGCTTTCATTGTCACATTTTCTTCATCAACAAGGTCGTCCTCGGGCGGCTCGGTTTCTTTTGCTGACGTTTTTTCAGCAGATACTGCCGTTTTGCTCTGTAAAGCTTCTTCACTTTGCAGTGTTGTTTCTGCAGTTATTTCTGTTTCAGCGGTCAGCTCCGTTTCGGCAGGAGTTTCCTCGGTCAAGCCTGCTGTTTGCGTTGTTACCGTTGTTTCCTCGGTGAGAACAACGCTGTTTGCGGTTCGTACAGTTCCTCCGAGCGGTTCTTCGGATACTTTTTTGCAGGCTGATAAATTTGCACACACCACAGCGGCGGCAATGACAACTGAAAAGGTTTTAAGCTTTACACTATATTTATCAAAAAACATTAATTTTCCTTTCGTTGATCTATAAATTTACTCCGTATGAAAAATAATATAATAATTATATATCATTGACGGAAAAAAGTCAATTAATACACTGACATAAATATTGGTAATTTATGCAATTTATTTTCTTTTAAAACGAATATTTCATCTTTTTCTGCAAAAACTAAAAATACATTTGAGGAGTTGAAGCTATGAAGAAAAAAGGTAAGGTTTTCTATTCATTTCTGGGTGCGCTGACAGGCTTTGCGAACGGTCTTTTTGGCTCGGGCGGAGGAATCATTGCCGTTCCGATGCTTGAAAAAGCTGATATCGAACAGAAAAAGTCACATGCGACTTCACTTGCGCTCACACTGCCGCTGTCGGTCGTTTCGGTGGTATTTTACACGTTTAAAGGCTCGTTCGATGTCAAAGATGCGCTTCCGCTTATACCGTTCGGACTGGTCGGGGCTGTCATCGGAAGCATATTTCTCAAAAAAATACCTGCCAAGCCGCTGAAGATCCTCTTCGGCATTTTTCTTATTATCGCAGGCGGAAGGATGATATTCAAATGATTCTGAGCTATATTGCCGCATTTCTGACGGGGATTTTTGCCGCTATGGGTATCGGCGGCGGAATGATACTTATACTCTATCTGACGTTTTTCGCAGGCTTTCCGCAGCTTTCGGCGCAGGGAATAAACCTTGTCTACTTTATCCCGATAGCGATCCTCTCCGTCATAATTCACACGAAAAACAAGCTTATCGAGTGGAAAAAGATAGTTCCCTCACTCATTACGGGAACTGCGTTTGCCGTCCTCGGAGCTGTGGCGGCGGACTATCTCGGCTCGATTGTACTCGGTAAAATTTTCGGCGGCTTTATTATCATAATAGGAATAAAAGAGCTTTTCGGCGGCTTTTCAAAAAAGAAATCGGTGTAAAGAAATATATCTTTACACCGATGATCTTACTTTGAGATCGTTCCGTCAACAAGTTCAGGACCGTGTTCCGTTTTTTTCTGTGCCTGCTGCTGCTTAAGTTTATCTTCACGCTCAACGGCAAGCTGTTTTTCATGTTCTTCCATGATGTTCTTATCCGGCTTATGAAGATCGTCGTATCGTTCTACGAATTCAAGCGCATCTTCTTCATTGAGCGGCTTGCTCATAAGGAAGCCCTGGATATAGTCGCACTTCATATTCTTTAGGAAGTTGTACTGACCGACTGTTTCGATACCCTCCGCAACGGTCTTGATGCCAAGGCTGTGAACGAGGTCGATTATCGAGTCGGTGATAGCCTGATCGCGCTTATTGTTGTTGATCTCGTCAACGAATGACTTATCGATCTTAAGGCACTTTATCGGGAAATTCTTCAAATAGTTGAGCGACGAATAACCCGTTCCGAAATCATCGAGGGCGAGCGAAATTCCCATTTTGTTAAGCTCCTCGATAACGCTGTTGTCATTGTCGAGGAAGTCGATGAGCGTTGACTCTGTGATCTCGACCTGGATATTCTTCGTATCGAGCTGTGTTATTTCGATAACGTGCTTTATCGAATCGAGGAAATCCGCTCTTTTCAGCTGTATCGGAGAAACGTTGATAGACATAATTATGTCGTCACGGTAATTTTCGCAGAGCGTTTTGAGGAATCGGCAGGCGCTTTCAAATATCCACATACCTATCTGAACGATATCGCCCGTTTCCTCCGCAACGTTGATGAATTCCTGCGGCGGGATATGTCCGAAAACAGGGCTGTCCCAGCGGACGAGGACTTCAAAGCCGTGGATATCGCAGGTGTCGCTTGAAATGATCGGCTGATAGTTAAGATACAGCTCGCCGTTTTTGATAGCCTCGGATATCTGCTGAGAGATCGCAGCCTTGCTGAAATTCTGGCGTTTTGCGGCATTTGTATAGAATGAAACTCTGTCCTTGCCGCTGTCTTTTGCCTTATGAAGTGCCATATCGGCGTCACGAAGCAGCATATCAGCGGTATCGTCATCATCGGGATAGATAGAAACACCGACCGAAAACTTGATGTAGATATTGTCGGACATTACCTTTATCTGCTTTGAGAACACACTCTGCATCGTGTCGATAGCTCTGTATATCTTCTGATAATCACTGCCGAACTCGACAATAACAATGAATTCATCGCCGCTGAATCGGAATACTCTTCCTATCTTGCAAAGCGAAGTGGAAAGCATGGTTGCGAATGTGCAGAGAACTGCGTCGCCGAAGTTATGTCCGAGGTTCTCATTGAGCCATTTAAAGTTGTCGAGGTCAACGAACATTACCGCAAATCTGCCGTCCGAGATAGTTTCGCCTGATTTATTTCTGCTTATGATAGATTCAAGATGATAGTACAGCGTGTTTCTGTTCGGTATGCCCGTGAGCGTATCGTTGAGGCTGTACTGGAGGATTATCTCATTCTTAGCGGCAAGCGTTGACGAAATTTTGTTGAGCTGCTCTGCAGTTCTGACAAGACTGTTGTCGGGTGCAGCCGCAGTGTCGATAACATACTTGAAGTTTTCCGCTGCGATATTCTCGACCGATTCGTTGATCTTGTCGAGAAGCTTATACTCATATTTCTGCTTGTTTTTGATGTAGATGGCAAGCAGTGCAAGCAGACATGCAAGCACGATCACAGAACCCATAAAGATATTGTAAGCTCCGCCGTCAATGGACGCCTTATCAAAAAGTATTACCATATTCCAATTCGGAACGACCGACTTGTCAACGTTGAAATATGTCTTGTTATCGAGTCCGATACCGTTGGAGAAGCTGTCAAGTCCGCCGTCAAACGAGGACGACTGAACAATGATATTGAGGAGCGGAGCGGTATTCAGGTCATATTTTGCTTCAAACTCCGGGCTTGACGGGGAATACACGATGCTGCCGTAATTGCAGGTGATTATCGGATAGCAGCCGCTTGAAAATGTATACTGTTCAAGTATCTTTTTCAGTCCTGATTTTTCAAGCTCCATTCCGACATAGCCGATGATATTTTCCGATGAATATACAGGGGCGATGACCGAGAAAACCGTCTTTTCCGGATATATGAGTGACGGTGCAAGCGCAGTACAGTATGTATAATCGTTTATTCCGCGCAATGAGATATCGTTATGCCAGTACAGATCGTCAAGACGCAGCTCTTCCGCACCGATAAAGCCGCCGATATCGGAAACGAGTGACCTGTCATTTTCAAATATGACCCAGGAAGAAACAACATCAGAATTCGTGAACGATATTTTTGAAAGGATATCCTTCACCGCTTCAAAGCTTTCGCTCTCCTTTGCGAAGGTCTCCGTTTCTGCGCCCTTGCTCAGAAAGTCAACGACAGCACTCTCGCCCGCCGATTTTTTCACGGCAGTGATCTTCGGTGACATATAATCCCTTACTATATCGGAGATAACAGCCGCAGAATTATTCATCTGAACCATACTGTCATTTTCTATTCTTATTCTTGTAAAAATAAAATCAATGACAATAAACGCCAAAAGCAAAATTGCCAATGATACTATAAAAAAGGTCAGTACCTTATTCTGAACGGTCTTTAAATGCCTTTTTTTTGATTCTGACATATACCTGCCCCTTTGATCCAAAAAAATGATTCATATTTGTAAACAATAATCTTATTACAATATTATAACACAAATTAAAAAAATAGTAAATATTTTTTTGATTTTATTGTAGTATAATACAAAAATTGCACATTTTCTTAGCTGATTTTTACAACAATTATTTCATTTATTTATACGCATTTAATTTTTATACATAAACTTGACTATATCTATATCTTTATATGTTATAATATATGTCAAAACTATGACTGCGCATTGACATAACACAAGAACGCCGAGTCCGAGAAGTCCCCATACCGAAAGAAATTCTATCGTTCTTTCGGAGGTGAAGCTGTCAACGAAAGGAACGGCGAAAAGATCCGCAAGCAGAAAAACATTGAACATATCGGGAAGTATGCCGATTTTCGAGAGTACAAGCGCAATATACAGAACTATCGAGATCAAAGGGCCGCCGACTGCCATTTTGACGGGCATATATTTATCATACGGTACTTTATGATAGATCACGGCGTCACGGTCTTTTTTCGCCGCATTGAACGCCCAGTTGAAGTAAAGTCCGAGCGTGAGGAACAGCGTACAAAGACCTATTATCACCTTGATGATGACCGAGCCGCCGAACATTCCGTTCATTGCGATCATTGATAAAACAAGGAACATGGACATAAATTCGGCGATAAGGCTGTAGCCGATGCCTTTTAAAATTCTTTTGAAAATATTCTCCGCTTTGAAGTTTCCGGACATTTATTTTTATCCTTTCAGATATTGAATTTACCCCATTTGAATTATTATACAACAACTCCGGTTTTTTTTCAATATCTGGCACAAATATTTTTTGCCGATATTCAAATAATACAAATACGGGGTTTGCAGAGGTATTAAAATGACTGACAAAGAAAAGCTTTTGACCGCTGTTTTGCAGAATTCCGAAATGGGTTCGTCGGCGATACGGCAGATATTCCCCTCTGTGCGGAACGATTCGCTGCGCACGGAGCTTCGCCGCCAGCTTTCGGAATATGAAAAACAGCATAACACGGTCTGCCGTCAGATGCAGGTGCTTCACATGAAAGGAAAGCCTGTTTCTCCTGCCGCAAAGGCAATGGGAAGCATCAGCATTGCTGTAAAGACCGCATCGGACAGCTCATCGCAGCACCTTGCGGAAATGCTCATTCAGGGAACGAATATGGGTGTGATCAACATCAACAAGGTACTCAACTCCGCAAAGGAGATATCGGGCAGCCTTAAAAATGAGACCAGACAGCTTCTCGCCAAGGAGCAGCAGTATATCGACAGACTTAAAGCATACCTTTAACAAAGAAAACGCTGTACGGCTCTTTTAACATTGCCGTACAGCGTTTTAGTCTGCCGAAAAAAGTGTATTTCATTTATGCAAATTGACAAAATAATTTTATGACTTGATGCTAATACTAAACACCAATAAAACTATAGACAAAAAATCGGCGCAAAAAACCATATATCAGAG
>OIYP01001572.1_pt1 | contig 10706 bp, 10 predicted proteins | sample 1588261 | NCBI WGS metagenome assembly OIYP01 (sample SAMN03283293) | human gut metagenome | biome: human-associated habitat; material: feces | host: Homo sapiens | place: Peru | collected 2012
TGAATCAGTTCCGGGGACAGGGAGGCAAAATCTTCCTCACCAAGTCCAACCACCAAAAAAGTCCCTGCTACGATATCATAAATTTCTCTATTTTCATCCCGCAGCCCACGGTTCAGATCAAGCCCGATGAGCTTTCCTTCATCATTGCAGACCAGCGCCACCGGGTCAGAATAGGGATAGGTTGCCCCAATATCACCGCCAACCTCTGCCTGCAGGGAATGAAGGTCGGGGGCGATCTCCTTCACATAGGGTTCCTTCATAGGTTCCACTACAAGTACAGTCATCTTTTCCGAGGCAACCTTCTCCGCAGCGGACAGCATTTCATCCGCATGGGACTTCTCCGGGTCATTCAAAGCGGCCTTGACCTCCGCCGGATCAAAATCAAGAAATTCCTCATAGCCCGTGGCATCCTTGAATTTTTCAATCTCCGAAGGAAGATAGTCTTCCTGCGTCTGTCCCAGCACCGCCAGCTTTTCATCCAAAGCGGAAATGCGTCCGGCCATCAGATTTTCGTAAAGTTCTTCCTTTGCGGCGTGTGCCTCCGGGTGCTCCGCCGCATACTGCGGATCGTTCTGACGGAAAAACTCGTCCATGTCAAAGGCAATATCCATAGCCCACTCGGATTTTTCTTCTTCGGGAAGATCGTCCTGAAAGGTCATCACCCGGTACTCGTCGGGGATACTGCCGCGCTCACCGTCGTAATACTCATGGAAACTGTCACCCGTATCACGCACATAGCCCTGATCCGTGAAGGTGCCGTTTTCCTCCAACGCAACGTCCCGGCCGTAGGCCTCATAGTCGATGTAATTCTGCAAATGCTCTGGCACCTGCATAACGTCCAGTTCTTCGATGTAATAGCGGCCCAGATCGTCATAGTCATGGATATCGGGGTAAATCTCATAGCAATCCAGATTCTCGGTGAGGTTGATGATCTCCTGCAGGCTGCCGCAATGGTCGCCCATTTCCATACCGGCCTGAAACTGTGCGTATTCGCTTTCGCTCATTTCATCCAGCTTCGATGCCAGATAATTCAGCTCGTCCAGATTTTCATATTCACCCAGCTTACTGTAAAGACCGTCCACATAGCAGTCATAGTCCGTGATGAACCATTCCTCATAGGGCTGGCCGAAGTCATCCTTCTGGCCGATCCCGATCCGCTTAAACACTTCCTTCAATTCCTCGGCGGTGGTGGGAAACTTCACCCACTCGCCCACAAGCTCGCCCTCATTGTACTTCCCAAGATTGGTGATAAAGGCGGCAAAGGGATAATCCTTGTCGTGATCGTAATATGGCATATCAGCACCTCCTTACAGTTCCGGCGCAGACTTTTCCTTGTGGGGCTGCGCCTTGTTTTTCTCCGCACATTCCTTCTTGCCCTGTTCCAGCCGTTCCCGGATGGAGGGCTTTTTCTCCGGCTCCGCAGGGCGTTCATGGTTCCACTCGTCGCCGGAGAGAGAAATATATCCGTGTTCCGTAAAATGACCCTGTTCCTCCTGCATGGCATGCTTGCCAAACGGAACAGGGTCGATTGCTTTCAGAAGCTCCGGGGGCAGCAGCATATCCATGTGCTGCGCCAGATATCGCCACCCCAGATCGTTCAGATCATGGATGTTGGGCTCAAATACGAAATAGTCGATGTTGGCCGCAAACTCCTTGAACTGCTCCGGCGCTGTCAGCTTGAAGGGCGAGGTCTGCACCGCCGCCAGCACCTCCCGGTCCTCCGGGGAGAGGGCAGCCACCGCCGCCCTCACTTCGGGTAAATGTTCCAAAGTCTTATTTTCTGCCATTGACACCTTCCTTTCTTTTCGGAAATTCCAGTTTGAAGTTGATGTATTTGCCGCCCGTGTCATCCAGGATCACCGCAGCGTCATAAGCAGCCTGTTTCTTTTCAGACCACATTCCCTTGACATTGGTGCGACCCTTTTTCAGAAGGTCCGTTGCCATCTTCTTTGTCAGCTCCTTCTTGCGGCTCGTCCAGAAGCGGTCATTTTTCCAGAGGACGAAACCGCAGGACCGATCCGAACACGCAAAGTTCTTCTTGCCCTCATAAACCGGCTGGCCGCAGCGGGGGCAGGTACCGATCACTTCCTTCTCCGGGGCAAACAGCTTTTTGCCATCCTCGGAAATGCAGGAATAGGTGGACACGATCTCTTGAACCATCGTGCGGATACCGTCCATGAAGGTATCCGGGTCAGCGCCGCCCTTTGCGATCTCCGTCAATTTCTGTTCCCATTCCGCTGTCAGCATGGGAGAGGTCAGCGGCTCCGGCAGGACCGTGACAAGGTTGATACCGGCTTTTGTGGGGATCAGGCTCTTGCCCTTGCGCTCCACAAAACCGCCTGTCACCAGCTTTTCGATGATTGCCGCCCTGGTCGCAGGCGTGCCAAGACCTTTTCGCTCCGCCTCATCGGGAATATCATCCTTGCCTGCGTTCTCCATAGCGGACAGGAGGGTATCTTCGGTGTAGGGCTTCGGCGGCTGGGTGAAATGCTCGGTAACAGCAACCTCCGCACCGTCAAAAGTCTGCCCTTCGGTGAAGTCCGGGAGCGTGCCGCCGTCCCCATCCGCAGGCTTTTCCTTCAAGAAGGCACGGAAAATGCGGTCGATTTCCCGCCAGCCTTCGGAGATGACGCGCTTGCCCTTTGCGGTGAAGGAATGGCCGCAGCAGTCAAATGTGGCCGTGACCGTCTCATACACATACGGCTCTGCCGATGCACACAGCAGCTTGCAGCAGACCAAGAGAAACAAATTGCGCTCGCCCAGGGGCAGAGCCTTGATATCCGCTTTTTCAATCTCCATCGTGGGGATAATGGCGTGGTGGTCGGATACATCCTTGTCGGAAATCATGGCCTCCACCAGCGGAAAGAAGTTGCCGCAGCCATCAAAGGGCGGCAGCTTTGCCGCCAGGTGGATCACGCAGGAAGCCGTTTCTGCCATGTCGGAGGTCAGATACCGGCTGTCCGTGCGGGGATAGGTCAGCAGCTTCTTTTCGTAGAGGCTCTGGGCGTAGTCAAGGGTCTGCTTCGCCGTGTATCCGAACAGGCGGTTTGCCTCACGCTGCAAGGTGGTAAGGTCATAGAGCTTCGGAGGCTGTTCTTTTTTCTGCTCTTTCGTGACAGAGGTACAGGTGACGGCCGCACCTTTGCACATGGCCGCCGCCTGTTCCGCCTTCGCCGGATCGGTGAATTTCTCCGACACTGCTTCGGCTCCAGCCAGCGTCAAGCGCAGCAGATGATACTTTTCCTTGTGAAACAGCGTGATCTTCGCGTCACGCTCCGCCAGCATTGCCAGTGTGGGGGTCTGAACACGGCCCACATTCAGGGTACGGTGATAGAGAACGGAGAAAAGGCGCGTGGCGTTGATCCCCACCAGCCAATCCGCTTTCTGGCGGCAGAGGGCAGATTGATACAGGGCTTCATAATCGGTGCCGGGGCGCAGATCAGAAAAGCCCTCCCTGATAGCGCTGTCCTCCATCGAAGAAATCCAGAGACGGAGGACCGGCTTGCGGCAGCCGGCCATTTCATACACCAGACGGAAGATCAGCTCACCTTCACGCCCGGCATCACAGGCATTGACGATGGTATCCACATCGGGGCGATCCATCAGGGCACGGAGATTTTCAAAAGCGTCCTCCTTGCCCGGTGCAAGCACATAACGGAACGGCTCCGGCAGAATGGGAAGATCGTCATATCGCCATTTCTTGAAATGCTCGTCATAGCCGCCAGCATCCATCGGGGATACCAGGTGCCCTACACACCAGGACACAAGAAGGCCGCTGCCCTCATAAAAGCCATCGGCCCTGGATGAAGCACCCAGGGCCGATGCGATAGATTTTGCCACACTCGGTTTTTCTGCGATAATCAGTTTACTCATTCTTTTCCTCCGTTTCCTCGTCCTCAGTCAGATATTCTTCTTCATCCTCCAGGTCGAAATCATCCAGATCAGCGGGAACTTTCTTTCCCTGCTTCGGTTTCAGCACCAGGAAATAGACCGCCGCGCCGCCTCCGGCTGCAAGGATCAGCAGCACCGCCAGGATCGCCCCGGTATTGCTTTTCTTTTCGGGTTCCGGATTCTCCGGCTCGGTTGGCTCCGCAGCTTTCTGTTCTGTGCCAACACATTCACTAAGATTTTTTACGCAAACCGGGCAAGCGGTATTGACCGCTCCGGCCTGGCACTTCTCCGTACAGGTGCAGACAATAGGTGTTTCCGCCTTTTCTCCATCCTCCGTGAGTGCCATGAGGTCGGCTTCATCCACCTGGTTCAGAAAATGCACGGTTTCCTCGCCCTCGTCGTCACGGTCGATAATGAGATAGAACACATTGCCGTTCTTCGTTTCCACTGTGATAAACTGTTTGCCACTGGTGGTAGGGCTGCCGATATCGTCGATCAGCGAAAGGTTCCCGTCCGGCGTCAGGGCGGCACCGCCATTCAGACCGCCGCCCAGCATCCCCAGCAGATTTTCCAGCGTTTCCGCGTCCAGAGAGAAAGAACCTTCCCCGGAACCAGCCTCGCCGTCACTTACCGTCATGTAGCCGGAATAGACATAGCCGACTTTCTCCGGCAGGATGACCTTCAGCCAGTCTCCGTCCGTGCCGATCACCTTCACGGTCGTTCCGTTTGGAAGCTGGGTGAAGGCGGTATAATCCATTCCCGCACCCGTGCGGACATTCAGATTGCCGCCGCCCGTGGTGACGGTGCCGGTCTGCCCGGAGTCATTTTCGCCGGAACTGAACTGGATACCGTCCTCGGTGACGGATACCGTGACCTGGCTGCCGGCCAGAGCGGAAAGCAGATCAGAGACATCACCGGCCGTTTCCTGTTCAGCCACGGACTCCGTGCTTTCCTCGCCGCCGCTGGCAAAGGCGGTGACAGAAAAAGCGGCAGTGCTGAGCACCACCGCCAAAAGAGCCGATACCATTTTTGTCATAAAGTTATGCTTCATCCTCGTATCCCTCCGTTTCCTCATTCTCGGTGTCTCCCTCCTGCAGCATACCTTCCGGCAGGGAGATCATACCGCTGGCATAGGCTTTCAGGAAGGCAGTCAGTTCCTTGTTGTCCATCTTCACGGCTTTCACCATGCGGACGATTTCCAGATTTTCTTCCTCCGCAAGCTGGGCCTCCAGCGCACGAAGGCGTTTCTGCTGCTCCGCGATCTTTTCTTTGGTTTTCGCAATGTCATTGCGGATCTTCTGTGTCGTTGCCATAAATCAAATTACCTCCATATCGTTTTTTAGTTGTAGGGCGGTCGCCCGAAAGCGTAAAAGTGGGATTGCCAGTAGCTTGTGTTGATATCTGCATACTGAATGGGGTCGCCGCAATGCAGCATTTTTCCGCCGCCCACATAGATACCCACATGGGAAACGCCCGGTGTATCGTAAGTGCCGACGAAAAAGATCAGGTCGCCGGGTCTTGCGTTGGCAGAGGATACCGGGGTGGAAATATTGTAGAGCCCCTGGGCTCCCAGCCTGCCCGTATTGCAGACGCCGCTTTGCGTCAGCACCCAGGATACGAAGCCGGAGCAATCAAAAGAAGTGTTCGGATTGCTGCCGCCCCAGACATAGGGATATCCGATGTACTTCTCCGCCTCGGTAATGAGCGCCGCAAAGGTTTCATCTTCCAGTGCGGAAGGCGGGATATCATAGGTGGTGGGCGGTTTGGTGTACTTGTCTACATAGCCGGAGCCTGGGAACAAATCTTCCCGGTTCCCCAGCGTTGCCATATAGACCGCATACAGGGAAAGCGTTTCCTCGTCCATGATGTAGACCGGCACATGGGAAAGGTCGAAGTTTTCCAGCTTTACCTTGCAGATATAGTAGTTATACGGTACTTCCACGTCATAGTCGTTTCCTTCGCTGTCTGTCCGTGTCTCCGTCCGATAGCGCACCTCCACTTCCACGGTCTGCGTCAGAATGTACTGCTTTTCAAAGAGCATCTGCAATTCCGCCTGAACCTCGTCGATGGTGAACACCCCTTCATGGAACGCCGTGAGAATGGAGATCAGCACATAAGGGTCATGCTCGATCTCGTCCAGGTCAAAACGGTATTCGTCATATCCGGGGTGCAGAGCCTCATAGTGGTCCAGCTCATATTGAAGCTCCTGCTCCAGTTCGCAGTAGGCCGCCTCCGCAGCCAGCATATCCGCATCCTCGGAGAGATAAGAGGAAGTGAATACACCGCCCACACCGGAGCCCGCCATCATGGAACAGGAAGATACCCCGCCAAACAGCAGGGCAACACAGGCGCCAATGCCGATCACCAACAGCACCGCCCGGCTATGGTGCTTGATGTAGAGGAAAGTTTCCTTGAAGGCGTCCTTTGCTTTCTGCGCCGCACTTTTCGCCGTGGTCGCTGTGTTCTTTGTGGTTTTCTCTGCCTGTCGCAGCTCCTTTGCATAGTTCCGCTTGATCCGCTGTTTCTGCAGAAAGCGGGATACCGGGTTAGAAGCTGCCAATGCAGGATCATCATGCAGTGCCTTTTGGTAAAGGTAGTCGGCGTTTGCCTTAAAAGAAGCCTGCTCTGCCTTCGCCGCGTCACGCCAGGGCTTTGTGCGGTGATGGTGGACGGCGGCACGGACTTTGCCTTTTCCGTAGGCAAGCCCACGTTCCGTCAGCACCTCGCCCTTGTGTCCAGCCTCCACACCCACATTTTCCTGTTCCACCTCATGTACCTTCGCATGGGCAGCATGGACGATCTCATGGACCGGTCGGGAAAGCGGATTGTGCCGCAGGTGTCCATTGGGGCGTTTCTCCACTTCTTCAAAGTGAAGCTGCGTTTTGCCTTTTCCGGCTGTCTCGTCAAAAACACGCTCGGTACGGAGAACTTTCTTTGTGGGGATAGCGGCCTTTGCCGCGTCCAGCCTGTCCGCCGCACGGTCGGAACGGTCAATGTACTTTCCAAGTGCTGGATCGGAACGTTCTTCCTCGGTAAATTGCAGGCGGGAGGACGGGCGCTGCCTTGCGGCAGAACCATCCCGCACTGCCTGGGTATCAGCCTTTTCCGCCTTTCGTGCGCTTTTCTTCTCATGGTGCTCCGCCGCACGCAGGGCAAGGTCAGCCGCAGCGCCAGCGGATTCTTCCGAAGAAGCGGACAGTTCCGTTTCCGGCTCCCGGCTGCTGATATGTTCCACCTCTCCCGTGGCAAGGTTTTCCGATACCGCACCGTCACGGGTCATTTTCTGCGTGATCTTATCGGTCGCTTTCAGTTCCCTCATAGGCAGTCACCTTCCTTTCCATAAGGGCAAAAGTCGCCGCAGGTGCCATTCTCGATCATGGCGATATAGCGGAAAATGGGATAGGCCTGGGGCGGGCAGACCGCATTTCCCAATGTTTTCAGCCGCAGTGCCCGGTCATCCATGCGCTCGGTCATGCGGGGGATTCCTTCCGGTTCGGCGGCCCAGAGGATACGTCCGTCCATCCTTTCGGGAAACCCATGAGCCATTCCACCCAATCCGGGTTCAGCGCCGCCGTTTCGGACACCGGCTGTTCCTGGGAGATGATCTGCGCCGACAGGTTCCCGTCCTTCTTCGCCGGATCGAAGGCCGACGGCTTCAAGGTCGAGCGGAAACCGTCCGACGCCACCGGGGTCAGATAGAATACCGCCGCCGACAGACTGAGGCTCCAGATCGCCCCGTTTCGGTTCCGCTTGCGGAATATCCCATTGTCCGACAGGAACACATCCAGGCTTGCCGCGTCCCTGGCGGTGTTGTTGTCGGAGGCAAGGGGTGTGGGAAACATCAGCCGCGACGATAAAAGTTCGCTGGCGCTCATGCCATGCGCCGACACCGCAAGCCGGAAATACGAATGGGAGAACAGCGTATCCCGCTTTTGCCAGGTCAAAAATCGTTTTGTCGAGGCCCATATTGAGGAAGCCAGCAACATTTTCCCCAAGCACCCAATGGGGCCGCAGTTCGGCAATGACCCGGCACATTTCCGGCCACAGGTAGCGGGTATCCGCAAAGCCCTTTCGCCGTCCGGCTGTGGAGAAGGGCTGGCAGGGGAAGCCACCGGAGATAACGGTAACGGTTTCAAGTCCAGTTCGTTCAAAGAACGCCTCCTTCGTAAACGTAGTAATGTCCCGGAACCGGGGCACATTGGGCCACCTGGCTTCCAGGACAGAATAGGGAAAGTCCGCCCATTCGCATTGGCAGACAGTTTCAAACCCGGCGGCCTCCGCCGCCAGATCCAGACCGCCGATACCGGAGAACAGGCTGACGTGGGTTAGTTTGTGTTCAGTCGTAGGGCACCTCCATAATGTCGTATTCCGGGATTCTCTGGCAATAAACCAGATACCGCTGCTTGCCGCCGGAGGCGTAGGGGTGGCAAGTGAGCAGCGTCACCATGTCCCGCCCCGGCTGAATAAGGATGTTTTCGATCTCGTGGGGTTCAATGATCTTCGTCCCCACCACCCGATACCGCAGGCGTTCCCACAGGTTGGTGATGACCACCTCGTCCCCAATGGACAGCTCCGTTATGTAGCGGAAATAGGCCGCACCGCCCCAGCCCCGATGCCCTGCAATGACAGTGTTGGTATTGGCACCTCCAATGGGAACGCTGGTGCCGGAGAGAACGGCGGCGCCCTTCGCCATGTTTTCATCGGTGGCGCCCAGATACAGAGGCATTTCCAAATCCAGCCTGGGAATGGAGATGACCCCAAAGGTTTCGTCTGGCAGACCGTAATCTGTCAGGGAAAACAGCTTCGCTTGATAGGCCCCTGTCTCGGAGAGCGTGGACTGTCCATCTGCGTAAATCTGCTGGTTGTAGACTGCCATAGAATTCCACAGCTCCGGGTATGGCCGGGATTCTTCCGATTCCGTTGAGGGGACAATGACGGTAGGAATGTCTTTATCCGGGTCATCCTCCAAACGGGCCAGAAAGCTATCTGCCTCCCATCCCATCCTTCGATCCACCACAGCGCCTTGAATGGACGGATAGAGTACCAGGAAAAGGCCAGCCAGGAAGAGCATGAGCAGCATCATAATAGAAAATGAACTCCACTTATTCCTTGACATATCTGCCGCCTCCGTTTCTGGCCTTGTGGTAAATCCGTGTGCCTGTTAAAATGATTATGCCTGCGCCCAGGGCGACGGCAATGCCCCAAAGAACACCTTGCAGATACTTGACTTCCCAGGTGGATGCAGCTGGTTCGGTAACGGCGTTTTCTTCCAGCACCGCAGCTTTCTCATAGGGAATCCGGGAACCACGCACCAGTAGTCGGTGGGTGTTGACACCGTAGGGAGTGCAGGTGACGAGGGTACACAGGTCCTCGCCGGGAACAATACCTAGGAGGTCCGTTTCATAGGGCAAAACGGTGTTAATCTCCGTTACCTGGTATGCCAAGGTTTCATTCAGCACATTCAAGTAGAACACATCCCCCTGGGTCAGCTGTTCCAGATCAGTGAACATCTTCTGACTTGCCATGCCGCTGTGGCCGGAGAGGATGGTGTGGGTGTTTTCGCCACCCACCGGCAGGGAACTTCCCAACAGATGCCCCACGCCACGGTCCAGCACCTCTGCATCCGTGCCGTGGTAGATGGGCAAATTCACTTGGATTTTGGGAATCTCTACATAGCCCATAATGCCGTTTCCGGCAATGTCCAGCTGCCTTTCGTAATCCTCAGCGGCGGAGGACAAGGATTCTTCACTGTAAGCATCCGCCGTACCGGGAGTAATGGCCAGATTGTAGGCGATGGCCCGCCGCTTTGCCTCCTGCAAGACGGAATCATCTGTCTGCTGGATTAACTCCTGATATGCCGTCTGAATTTCAGAGGCGTACTTTTGGTTGACATAATTTGAAATAAGTGGGTACAGTGTCAGTCCCAGAGCCGTGAGGAACAGCACCGCGGCGCAAAAGGTGATGATTTTCTTCTTCAATACATCCTCCATTTTTCCACCCGGAGCAGAAAACTCCGGGTGGAAAACAAGATCAAGCGGACTTCTTGCTGGATACCGCATACAGCACAGCCGCCGCCCCAACCATCAACAGAATGCCCACGATGGTGAATATCATGGTTCCGTTGTCGCCGGTCTTGGGCAGGTCAAAGCCGCGGGTATTGACCACGGTCAGCGGTGCTTCGGCGTTGGTGCTGCCGTTGTCCTCCTCCATGTTGACCTTCTTGCCGCTGACGGTAGCGGAGGCAGTCCGCAGCTTGTGTTCCAGGTGCTTCTGGGGAATGTTCTTCAGATCGGTGTCACTCTGAATGACCTTGGCATAGCGGGGGTCATTCTGGATCAGGCCCAAAGCGTCGGAAGCGTAAATGGTGCAGCTCTCGGTGCTTTCCTTCTGGGAGATGACAACCTCAATATCCTGCTTCAGCAGCACATAGCCGTTGTTGGTGCGGACTTCCGTCATGGTGTAGGTATCGTCCTCTAAACCCTTAATGAGGATACGGCCCTTGGTGTCGTCGGTTTTCACAGGGACAAAGTGGGTTGCATCTTCCTTGTTTGGGGTATGTCCGGTCACATAATACACGCCCTCGTCCTGGTTCAGCTTCGCCTGGACATAGTAGTTGTCGGTTTTGTTCTGTACCAGGAATTCCACCTTGGAGAAATCGCCCTTGCCGTCAGAGAACAGCTTGGCAAGGTCAATACCGTAGGTATAAATGTGGGCATCATCCACCAGAGTATCGTAGAAAGTCTCGCTGGTACGCTTCCAGGTCAGCACCACCTTGTTATCGTTGCCTTTGTCGCCCACCACCAGAGAGTTATCGC
>OIYP01001577.1_pt1 | contig 10687 bp, 11 predicted proteins | sample 1588261 | NCBI WGS metagenome assembly OIYP01 (sample SAMN03283293) | human gut metagenome | biome: human-associated habitat; material: feces | host: Homo sapiens | place: Peru | collected 2012
TTTCCTAGTGATTCTTTCACACACTTCCCCCAACTTACGCTGTTCCCAAGTAATAACATTTACAGCCTGTCTCTAACCATCATTAACGTATATCCCAACAAATTTTGTCCTCTCCATTTTCCCATATCCAGACGATCCGGATCATTCATAGACAATCCAATTCCCCAAATCCTATCTTTTACTGCACATTCCGCAAGAATTTTGTCATTTGTAACCAGCAATGTCTCCCTCAATTTATCATTTTGAGAAAATTTTTCTATAAGTCCCTCATAAACTACAATCTGCCTTATTCCATTCCAGTAATTCTCACTATATCCCGACACCATACGTCCTAATTCTTTGATTGTTCCAACGCTTTCTGTTTCTAATATCTTTTGGGCAATCACATGATCTTTAAAACAAACTGCCTTTTGATACATCATATATTGTTCCATGGATGAAAACGTGATTCCATTTATCGTAAATTTTGACATATACCAGTTGCTCAGATATCCATTTTCTTCGTCCGGATTATGAAAACATATCATGTCCATTTTAAGCCGCACCTACCTTTTTTACTGCCAGATCGAGTTCTAAGTCATGCAGTCCGTGATATGCTTTCATCAAAAAATTTAATGGCACTTTTTCTATCACTTCTGCACTTGGAATATTGTAATACCATTGATAATATGCATAAAACTCACCGATCCAGTCCGGCATAAATCCTTCTAAAGCCTTACCTTCCTTTAATTTATACTTTTCTGTATCCAAGAAGTATTTCCACAATTCTTTGGCATCCATGGTATTTACATACGCCTTTGACTCATCGATATACTTTCTGGTTTTGCTTTTCATATATGTTTTTATAAAATCTGCCGTATCATTTTGGGGAAATGTCTGTGCCACAAAATCAAACAATTTTCCCTGACTTTCTACCACATCATCTAAATATGTTTCTGAATATGCCTGCATCTTTCTTACCTCACAAAAGTGTACTAAACACGTTGGTTACTTTATTCGCATCCGAATCAATCAGTTCTTTCATCCTTTTTCTCGCTGTCACGTCACGCTCATTATACGTTTCATTAAATTCATTGTAGTCCACCGCAGCAAGTTCTTCTTTTCTCTCATGTAATCTTGAATATGCCAATTCTGATTTGATGCAATACTGTATCCCCAGTCCTCCAAGTAACAACAATTCTTCTAAAATTTCCACATCAATTTCATCTCTGACAAATGCTTTTGCAATATAAAAATATGATGCATCCGCTCTCCATCCTTTTATCACATCAAAACTGCCTGTTTCTATTCCATATTTCGCAATGAATTTCTGGGATAACATTCTATATCGTTTCGAATCAGCTGCATCTCTGTGTTTCATTAATTCTGCCAGCCACGATAAAATACTATGTTTCTGAAAATCAAGTACTTTTAAGCCCTCCATATCCAGTTCATATTTATGAACCCAACCATTTGATTCATCCGGTCTGCAAACCGCCCACTCTTTTGCAAGATCAACACTTTCTGTCAAATAAAATCCTTTTCCGTAATCATGGCGGTCTTCTCCCAATCCAAAAGTCGGCTTTATTTCTTTGTCAGGACTACCATGATATAAGATTATCTTCCCCATATCTGTTATTCTCCCTATACAAACATATTTTGAAGCATATATTTCTTTAAATTTTTCAAATTTTCTGCCTTACGCTGATGAAGGGTGATAAGGTGATCGAGATTTTTCAAATATGCAGGAATCATACATTGTTCTTCTTTTGATGAAGGCATGGATATTGTAACCTCATCAAAAAATGCTTTTGTATCAACATTTAATAATCCATGATTTCTAGCACCTTCTGCACATATCATTGTAATGTCAGAATACCATTTAAGAGTATCAAAAAAACATTCCAAATAATCTGAATCCATATCATCTGATGTTATCCCAAAACATATATACAATGTCGATAAACAGCCCTGTTCATAGGCATTTAGTCGCTTTATAGAACCATAATCAAATCCCTTAGAATAACTTTTGTTATATGCAAATTCTCCTTTTTTCAAAAGATAATAATTTGACATGTCCTTTGCCGCAACAATCTTATTAAAAAAATCTCTTTGATCAATTAATCCATATTGAGACGCTATTGTCAGGGGCAAATCTGATTCGTTATTTATATTTTTCCTAGTGATTCTTTCACACACTTCCCCCAACTTACGCTGTTCCCAATCATCCGTGAACCCTTGAAACCTGATATTTGGTGTATTTGCCATAGTTACACCTCCTCTAACACACGGATAAATTCTTCGACCGCTGCTTTTGTATCATCATTGTTAAAACTAAGTTCTTTTAACATCCCTAATAATGCTTTATTTCCCTCTTTGATCGCCTCATCTGTCTCTTTGATATTCTGTGTCAGTTCTCTGAGGTCTATTTCCGGCTCTTCTTCGGTTGTATCAACATATCGTGGTATATTAAGATTGAAATCATTTGCCACAATATCCTCATAAGATGCCAGATATGCCTCTTTTTCTACTGTCTTGCGATTATTATACAGTTCAAGCACATGATCAATGTGCTCCTCTTTCATTTCATTCTGTTTTTTTTCTTTTTCATATTGTTTTGATGCATCAATGAATAATACATCTCTTCCTTCACGATGTTTTTTCAAAACAATAATACAGGTCGGTATGGATGTGTTATAAAACATATTTGATGGAAGTCCGATCACTGCATAGATAGAACCATTCTGCAAAAGCGTTTCCCTTATCGTTCCCTCTGCTGCACCTCGGAATAATACACCATGCGGCAGCACAATCGCCATCGTTCCGCTCTGCTTTAAATGATAAAATCCATGTAACAGAAATGCATAGTCTGCCTTAGACTTCGGAGCCAGTTTTCCTCCATAATCCATAAACCGCTCATCCTGTTTAAATCCTTCTGCCGCTGACCATTTTGCAGAATAAGGCGGATTCATTGTCACAACATCAAATTCTGTCTCTTCGTCTGTCGGCCAGTCCGCGTCTAATGTATCACCGTTTCTTAAATGCTGATTTTCCGGCAGCACTCCATGCAGGAACATATTCATCCTTGCAAGATTATAAGTAGATGGCATCAATTCCTGTCCATAATATTTAATGTACTTTGGTTCTGTGGAATAATTTCTGCAGCTTAACATCAAAGAACCGGAACCCATGCATGGATCATAAACCTGCAATCCTTTTTTATTTTCCTGTCCCGACATTGCAATGCGGCAAAGGATCTGTGCCGGGCCATGCGGCGTATAAAATTCGCCTGCTTTCTTACCTGTTTCTGAAGCAAACTGTCCAATCAGATATTCATATGCATTTCCAAGCACATCTCCTTTTGTATGAATGAGATCTGCTGCTTCGAGCACCTTTATCAGATCAGAAATTGTAGTGCTTTGTTTCTGATCTCCCGTTCCAAGACGATTTGAATATAAATCAACATCATCAAACAGTCCATTAAACAACTCATCCGATTCCTGTATCCGATTAAATGCAGCCTGCAATTTTTCCCGGTGGAAACTATTATTTTTTGCATCTTTCAATATACTGATGTATGTCATATCCGGTGTTAAAGTATAATGTAAGGATTCCTGCAGCTCTTCTAACAAATCCTTTGCATCCTCCCCTTCCATCGCCTCTTCATATGCGGTCTGTGCTTCTTCTATGCTTTCCGGCACACCATCATAAAGCAGATCATAAACTTTTGATAAATAAGAATCTGATAAATATTTATAAAATACCAGTCCAAGCAAATATGTCTTATACTCATTTGCATCCATTTTTCCTCTTAGAACATCTGCTCCACTCCATAGTACCTGTAATAATTCTTTTGACTCTGCCATGTGTTAATTCTCCTCCATTTTTCTGATTGTCTCAATCATCAGTCTGTTAATATTTGCAGCCTGCCGTTCCAGTAAATCTTTCTGGATGATCGACTGCCTGTATAATCTTCCTATCTGTCTTTGCTTTTCTATATCCAGTACCGGTATTTTTAATTCACCAATACTTTTTATATTTAATTTTTTTACACTTACGGTACTGCCCTGATGATATCTGCCAATCTGCTGTTCAAGGCTTTTTCCCTCATTAAATTGATAACAAAAATACCAGGGATCTAATTCATTCTGATCAAACATGCACAGCAGAAAATTTGATGTAATATATTTTTCCTGTATCCCGGTTGATATCGGTGATGCTTTGGATCGAATCAGATTAATAATGCACCCACATATCTCGTTTGCATCACTTAAGCTATGTAAGTCGTTTTCAAAATCCTCCGGTGTATAAATATTTTCATCCTGTTTTTTCAATCTGGAAATATTTTTACCCAAAGTAAACTTTATCAATTCATCCAAACATTTTTGTTCCATAAATCCTCCTTTAGGAGTAATTTAATTAAATTACTATTTCATAGTAATTCATCTATCTTCAAATGTCAATTTGTAATTTAGATAAATTACAAATTCTTTAATAAAACATTTTCTGTCTGCTCGCAAACACATCCTTCTTAAATTCTGAATTTAACATCTCTGCTTTCACCGGCGTCACACGGATCAAATGCATCGGCTGCGGTAATTTTTTCAGTGCATCTATTGGAATCTTTTTAAATTCTGCTGCCGCAACATATTCGTCCGAAAATGGCTCTATGATCTGTGCTTTGCCTGTTACCTGCATTGCCATACCACTTGCTGTCGGCGCACTGGCATCTCTTCTTACCAAAAACAGTATGGAAAACTTTGCAATGCTAAACAAACCTGCTTTTGCTCCACCGGGTTTTCTGTTTCCGGTAGTCTGGACAATTCTGTATGTTCTGATGGAAATCGCATCTTATCTGGTGGTCACATCACAAAAGCCCACTGGTAACGCTCTGACCGTATACGGCATCCAGCTTGTGTTTAACTTTTTCTGATCCATTTTCTTTTTTAATTTTGGGCTATGTCTGTTTGCTTTTATCTGGCTCGTGCTGCTGTGGCTTCTGATCTTATTGACAGCAATTCTGTTTTACCGGATTTCAAAGCCAGCCGGATATCTGATGATCCCCTATCTGCTTTGGGTGACTTTTGCAGGATACTTAAATCTGGGGATCTGTCTGCTGAACGGATAAGCGCAACAAAAAAGCCTGCTGGCTTTTCTTTTAAGTCAGCAGGCTCTTGCATCATTCATATCCTGTTTTTTTTTTCGTGTCTTATTTTTTATCACTTACCCCTTTACACTACCAAGAGCAACACCCTGTACGATATGTTTTGATAAAAACAGATATACAATAATAACCGGAAAGATGGAGAATGCGATCATTACATATACCTGCCCCATATCGAATTTGAGCCAGTCAGCTCCACGTAACTGTGCGATCAAGATAGGCAGTGTCTTTTTCTTGTCATCGTGCAGGATCAATGCCGGTGTGAAGTAGTTATTCCAGCTGCTTACAAAAGTAAAGATCATCTGTACGGCGATCGCTGGCTTCATTAATGGCATTACGATAGAGTTAAATGTACGAAACTCCCCGGAGCCATCAATGCGGGCTGCCTCGATCAGTGACAACGGCAGTGTGCTCTCCATATACTGTTTCATATAGAAAAAAGTAACCGGAGCTGCAATTGCAGGCACAATCAGAGGAATAAAGGAATCTTCCAGATGCATACCAGATACAAGTTTGATAAATCCAAGTGCAGTTACCTGTGTCGGAATCATCATAACCATTAAAATAAATGGATAAATATATTTTTTCAGTTTGAAATCATACGCATGGATCGCATAAGCTGTCATCGTTGAAAAATACACACCAAGTACTGCACTGCATGCTGAAATGATCAGGCTGTTGAACATACCATTCCAAACCGGAAGTGTTCCGTTTCTTAAGTTCTTCCAGTTTTCCCACAAATGGCTGCTTGGAATCAATGTAAAACCGGACTGCATCTCACCGTTTGATCTGGTTGCATTGATAAACAGTACATAAAACCAGAATAAACACAAAACAGAAACAATCGCCAATACAACATATGCAATAAATCTTCTTGCATGAATACCTACGCCTTTTTTCAAATTACGATTTTCATTCATGATCTTCACCCCTTCCTCTTATCATTGCCGGTAATCTTAAATACGATCAGACTTAAAATACCTGTAATGATAAACAGAACAACTGACAGTGCACCAGCCATACCATAGTTCTTGCTGTAGAGATGTTTATTTAAGAACATGATCAGCGTCATGGTAGAACGCATCGGGTCACCGGTTCCATTGGTTAAGATCTGCGGTACATCGAATAACTGTAAACCACCGATCAGAGATGTAATAACCACATATACAAGAATCGGACGTAACAATGGCAATGTGATCTGCCAGAATACCTGAGAAGAGGTTGCACCATCAACTTCCGCTGCCTCAAACAAAGAGGTATCAATACCCATCATACCTGCCATTAAAAGGATCGTTGTATTACCAAACCACATCAGACAGTTCATTAACGCGATCAGCCCTCTTGCACTGCCCGCATTGGATAAAAATTTGTACGGTGTATCAATAAATCCGATCTGCATCAGCATCGAGTTGATCGGTCCTCCATCGGAGAACAATGTAAAGAACAACATGGAAAATGCAGATGCCATGATCAGGTTTGGCAGATATACGACTGTTTTAAAGAAACGGGTTCCTTTTAATCTGAGACGTACATCAGAGAACCATGCTCCAAGTACCAGTGACAAAATGATCTGTGGTATGAAACACATGATCCATAATAACATGGTGTTTTTGGTATAAATCCAGATATCTCCATCGGAGAAAAGCTTTTTATAGTTTGCAAGCCCGACGAAATTCGGTCCGACCTGCGTCAGTCCTGACATATAGTTTTCAAAGAAACTGTTGTAAATAGTGCTGATCAACGGAATCAGCTGAAAAATAACATATACTACAATAAAAGGAATCAAAAAGATATATCCCCATTTATTGTATCTTACTACCTTTCCACTACTTTTTTTCATAACAACCTGACCTCCTTTTCCAGAGTGCATGATTTTCGTCCACAGAGCTCACAGCATCCCTCACCTTTACCCTGTGTAAGTCTGCTGTCAGCTCTGCGCTTACAGTTTTTACACAAATTTGGATATAAAATGAGCCGCACCCGCCTCCCTTACGGTCCGGCAGGCGCGGCATCAAATCATTTTTTATACCATTCGTCTGCTTAGTATGTTAACTCCGGATATTTCTCTACAACTGCTTTGTAGAACAGATCTAATGCCTCTTCTTTTGTAGCAGTTCCCTCGAAGTAGTTCTTCATTGCGTTCTGGAACTCTTCGTTACATCCCTGATCGTATGCAGAAAGGTTGCTTAAATCAAGTTTGGAAACACCAGCGCTGTAAATACCAAGTGGATTCTGTCCGCCTAAGATCTTGCTTGAATAAGAGCTGTCAGCCATCTCAGCGATTACATCCTGGTTATTTACGAAATCGTCATCTTTCTCGATGATATCTTTCATAACATCATCATTGGTTGTCATCTGAAGCATGATATCTTTTACAAGGCTCTGGTTATCAGTTCCATTGGCTGCACAGATCCATGTACCACCCCAGAAGAAGCCCTGAGGTCCTTCCGTTGCGCCCCAGCCACCATTGTAACCGATACTGCCTTCTGTATCTGCTGCCATTGAGAAGTTTACTAACCATGCAGGTCCAAAGTAGCAGAATACATTTCCTTCCGGATAGAAACCTTTCTTCCAGTCATCACTCCACAATTCGTATGTTCCTGTCTCGCCTGCATCTACAAGTTCTTTGGAATCATCAACCCATTTCATAATGTTGTCATCAATATTGATCTTGCCATCAACAACCCATTTGGAAGAAACGTTGTTGGAATATACACGGTATGTATCGTTTACGGAAGATGTGATGGTGTAGCCGGCATCTTTCATCTTCTTTGCTGTGTCATTGAATGTATCCCAGTCTTTCACATAGTTCTGAACTTCTGAAGGATCATCAGAACCTAATACTGCTTTTGCTGCATCTCTGTTATAGAATAATACGCCAGGGCAGCCCTGCCATGAAACACCTTTTAATACACCGTTGGAATCGGTAACAACATCTTTGGTGTACTGATACTGTTTGGAAAGATCAGAATCGGTAATTCCAAGATCTGATACTGCCATTGTGTAGTCGGTATCTACATATTTTAATGCATAATCAGCTTCTACTAAGAAGATATCAATCTTGTCATCTGCTGCTGCATCGGCCTGTTTTAATAAGGTTGCGTCCAGATTGTTCTGATATGCATTGTCATCGTTTGGTGTAATGTTCCATTTTACAGTTACATCACCGATCGTACCTGTGGTTGCATCCACCTCTGTATATCCAGGATAATGATCTGTAACACGGCTCTTGAACTCTTCGTTCCAGCAGTAAATGTTAAGTACTTTTCCTTCGTCTGAAGCACTTGCATCAGAAGCAGTGGACTCAGTTGCCGGAGCAGCTTCATCTGCTGTTGCATCGCTGCCAGTCGTATCTGCTGCGTTACTTCCGCTGTTGCCACTGTTTGTGCTGGTGTTTGCCGCACTGTTACCGCCGCATCCTGCCATCATGGTTACGAGCATTGCTGTACATAATAATGTGCTAACGATTTTCTTCTTCATAGAAAACCCTCCTCCTTAATATGTGGTCTTTTGACCATTGTTTTTGTTGTTTTGCTGCTTGTAAAGCAGATAGTTCAGAATCTTTTGCTGCTCTTTTGTATAAACTTCTGTAAAAACGTCATCTGCATGTAGCTGCAACTACATTTCAATGCGTCCAACGGATTTACCTGCAACTAAGATTCCTTCTATAACGACTCTCTCTACGAGAGTTGTTCTCGGTTTCTCAATGGAGCCAATCAACCGCTTGGCTGCCTCGCTCCCGATCAGCTCTGTGTCCTGTCTGATCGTCGTAAGCTGAGGATGCAACAACTGCGACATCCTCGTTCCGTCATATCCTGCAATCGAAATATCCCGCGGAATCCGAAGTCCCATCTCTATGATGACATTCCTTCCTCCTATTAAAGAGGTGTCATCCGGATAAATGATACAGGTTGGCGGATCTTCTAAATTGAGCAGTTCCTTTGTCTGCTTTGCTGCTTCCCTGGTTTCCAGATAATCTGCTGTCCGGATATATTCATCCGGAATCTTTAAACCAAGTTCATCAACTGTCCGGTAAAAACTTGCCAGCCGGTCTTTCGTAACGTAAGAAGCCTGCTGCCCATGAATATATGCAATTTTTCGATGTCCCTGCCCGTATATGTATTTTACAAGATCTTCCATACCCTGAATATTATTGGAACTGACTGCCGTACAATTATGATGTACATAATCGATTGTAACAACCGGCAGGTCACTGTTCATCAGTTCTAAGACATCCGGGTCATTGAAATCGGCACAGACAATTGCAACTCCTTCAAAATTCCGGTATCTGCAATGTTCATAATAAGACATCTTGCGATTTTCAAAACAGGTATTGATAAATGTAATGTCATATCCCTGTTTCTCTGACTGGACTTTTAATCCATTCAGTACTCCCGAAAAATACTCATGTGTCAAACCGCTTCCCGCATCTTCTTCAAAAAGAACTCCTATATTATAGGAACGGTTTGTCTTTAGAGCTCTCGCCGCTGCATTAGGAAAATATCCAAGTGCTTCTGCTGTCTTTCTGACACGGTTCTTTGTCTCTTCGCTGATATCTCTCTGGTCATTTAAAGCCTTGCTTACAGTGGCAGTGGATACTCCACATTTCTCTGCAATCGTTTTTAATGATACCATGGAAACCTCCAGCTTCTCTTCGAAAACGAAATGTTGTTTCCGAAATATTGCTTAATCGTTTTCGTACTTTTACTATATGCCATTCATAAGCAAATTGCAACTGGTTTTTGGCGATTCGTCGCTTTTTACACTTTTTTACATTAGTTTTTGTGTATTTTTACATTAAATATTAGACCAATTATCTGTAATCTTAGTACTTTGTATCTACTTCTTATACGTTTTCGTAAAATACTTTAATTATTCATCAAAAAATAGCCATTGTCGCTTTCATCCATAAAAGTATGTTTTTTTTGTCTAATCTGCTATATTTGCCTGTTTTTCAATGTTTTATATTGATTTTTATTCTTTCTGAATATATACTTTTTATTAAGAAATGAAAACTTAATCGTTTTCGAAACCGTTACTTATCAATATTTATGTATATGGAGGATTTTATTATGAAATTCGGTTATTTCGATGACGCCAACAAAGAATATGTCATCACATCCCCAAAAACACCACTGCCATGGATCAACTACCTTGGTTCCGAGAACTTCTTTTCCCTGATCTCAAACACCTGCGGCGGCAATCAGCTTCCGCACGACATCATAGCTGTACGGCCCGCCGGAGTCCTTCGCGCAGATGGACACCTGCCGTTCGGTGCACTGCACGCCCTCGCCGACGCAGCCCATATCCACCGAAATCGCCTCCGTCACGCCATCCGGCACAGACGCCGAGCCGCCATGCCCGACCTCCTCATACACCGTGACGTGGACGTACACGCGGCGCTTCGGTGTCAGATTCTCGTCCTTCAAGTACTGCGCGAACGCCTGCAAGATGCCGACGGACAGCTTGTCATCCAGGAAGCGGCTCTTGATGTACCCGCTTTCGGTGATGCGGCTGCGCGGGTCAAAGCAGACGAAATCGCCC
>OIYP01001580.1_pt1 | contig 10650 bp, 6 predicted proteins | sample 1588261 | NCBI WGS metagenome assembly OIYP01 (sample SAMN03283293) | human gut metagenome | biome: human-associated habitat; material: feces | host: Homo sapiens | place: Peru | collected 2012
GCGGCGGGCTTCCTCTTCCTGCCGGCGGCGCTCCGCCTTCACTTTCTTTTCCTGACGGATACGGTCCTTCTCCGCCTTTTCCTCACGCTGCAAACGCTGGGCTTCCTCCTGCCGGCGGCGCTCCATGCGCTCGGCAGCCTCCTGCTTACGCTGCTGCGTCTCCTCCAGCAGACGGGCTGCATCCGCAAAATCCTCCTGCTGCTTGACGGCCTTGGCCGCCTCTGCCGCCGCTTCCCGCTGGGACAAACGGTCGGCCAGTTCCTCGTTGAAGCGGCGCAGTTCCTTCTTCAAAAGGCCGCTGCGGCGGCGGTCCTCGATCTCCCGCTCCATCTTCTCCTGCTGGAGGCGGGCCTCCTCTGCGGCCTTCTCCTGACGGATACGCTCCCGCTCGGCCTCCCGCTGCTGGCGCAGACGCTCCTTCTCAGCGGCCTTCTCCGCCTTGATGCGTTCCTGCTCCGCCTTTTTCCGCTGTGCCTGCTCCTCCACCAGACGGCGGCGCTCCGCCGCCTCCTCCTGCATGAGCTGCTGCTTTGTCAACTCCTCGATCAGCACCTTGCGGATCTCCACATCCGGCAGGTCGTAGTCCTCGGTCAGCTCCTCCACGATCTGCTTGATGAACTTCGGCTTCAGCGTCTGACGCCGGCCCTTGATCGCCGCAGGCACCTGCCGATCCTCCGGATCTTCCAGATAGCCCTTGAGGACCAGGTAGTTAAACATAATGTTGTGGTAGATGTCCTGCTGAAATCTCTCGTTGATCTCCGGCGCCTGCTCCACCACCTTGATGGTATAGCCGATCTCGTCGTACTGCCGCAGAAACTCCATCAGCTTGACGATCTTCCTGTAGTTAGGATTGCGCTTGAGGACGTTCGTCTTTGTGATAGTGCCCTTGACCCGACTGGTTTTGCTCAGTTCTCGGGCAAACTGTGTGCCCATGAACATACCCAGCACCCGGTAGATGCGGGAAATACGGCTGAACACATCGGCATTTTTTGCATCGGTGTCCAGTGCGCTCTCAATACTGCGGATATGCAGATACATATCCAGATGCATATGCTCCGTGGCGCTGTCCATATCGGAGCGCAGCTTCAGCTTCGCGCCAAACTCGTCGCTCATAGCGCTGAACAGCGCGTCGTGACGGATCTTCACAAAGTGGTAGGCGCTCTCCATGGCTGTGTAAACCAAACGGTTTTCATACAGCGCCACGGAGTCCTCACGGTACTTCTGCATCAGATGGCTGGGACGCACATCGCCGGTCCTCTCATTGAAGTCCTCCACCAGCGATGCGTGCTGCGCCAGATGGCGCACTGTGTCAGCGCCGGCCTTTCTCGCGTTGGCCACGTTGACGATCAGCTCCTCCTCCTGGATGACGTTGCGGGGCATGGAGATGATGTTCTGAAATCCCTCCAGCGACTCCTCCACCGCATCCACCCACGTCAGATCCACCGTCTTCTCCACCTTGCGGTTGGAAAACTGGAACTCGTTGTCCGCCTTGGAGATGCTGTCCATAAAGAAGCGGTAGAACTCGCTGCTGCCCAGCGCGCGCACCACACTGCGAACGTATTTTTGATAAATAGGGTCTATCAGCGTTTTGTTCTTTCCTGCATCTGCCATGGCGTACCTCGTTAGTTATTCTTCTTCAGCTGTTCAATATAATCCTTACACACGACCATCTTGTTCTTGCCGAACAGACGGTCCAGATAATTGCTGCACTTGGTCAGCTCATCCTTCATGAAGCCCAGGGACAGCGACTCGAACTTCCGCAGCACCTTCTTGGCCACGATAAAGTCCACCGCCTCCATCTCCGTTCCGCCGCAGGCCACAAAGCACGGCACAAAGTCGCCGATCTGCTTCATAATACGGTTGCCGAACGCCAGGCGGAAATTCTTGATCAGGTATGCGTTGAAGTCCTCCAGCTTGTCCAGCATGGCCGGATCGACCGAATACTTTTCCTTTGCCTCGGCGAACAGCGTATACAGGTGATCCGTGGAGATATGTACCACATCCGTAGGTTCACATTCGAACGCCTCCGCGCGGCTGTTCAGGTCGATGGGTACGGCACGGTCGTACACCTTATCCGCCACCGCGAACGTGGAGTCGTCGTTGTTGATCGTGCCCACGAACCACAGATTGTCACTGATGGGAATAGTGCCGTTCTGGATCAGGCAGGGATCGTTATCCCATGTGGCCGTCACCATATCGATGCGCTGCTCCTCCTTGCGGGGGAGCTCCAGGATGGACAGCATCTCGGCGAAGTAATACTCCACACGGGCGATGTTCATCTCATCCAGGATAATGATGTGCGGGTCGCGGTAGTAATTTGCCTCATACACCGCGCGGAGGAAATCCGTCTCAGTGTACTTCTTGGTAAACTCGTTGAAGTAGCCATACAGCTCCGTCCGTTCACGCCAGGAGGGCTGCACCGACACTAAGCTGGTATCCACGCCCACGAATTTTCCGAAGGCATAGGGCAGCGATGTCTTACCGGTACCGGAAATACCCTGCAGGATGATGATGCGGGCCGTGCCCATGGAAGCCACGAAGTAGCGCATCATGTCCAGGTCGTAGTACAGGTGCAGTTGGCTGGCGGCGTAACGCCGGAACCTATCGCAAAACTCCGGCAGCGTGATGTCGTTGTCATATACCGGCGGCACATACTGCGTCTTGTAGAAGTTGTCCACCGTGGTCAGGCGGAAGAACCGGCTGGCGTTAGGGTCTACACAGGGGGATTTGAAGGTGTTGCGGTTGGGGTTGAAGTTCTCATCCTCCCCACCGTCCGCCTTCTCCTGCTCATTCTCCTCCGGCAGGTCGCCCAGCTCATCCAGAACCGCCTGCTTGTCGCCGCCCAGCTCCGCCACCTTCATAGCCAGCAGCTTGTCCTTTTCATAGTTGGCCCGCAGCAGATCACGCTGCAGCTGCCGGACCTGCTTGGTCATCTCGTCATACTTCTTCACCGGCACGCGGAAGCGGAACAGCTTTTTGCAGAGCTTGATCAGGAGGATGATAAGCCCCACTGCAATAGCCACCAATACCAGTTCCGTGATGATCAGCATAACCCACTCCCCTGTGGAAAAGCTCCCGTTGTACTCACGGATCAGCTTCAGCCTCATAGGAAAGTTGAACAAGTAGTTCACGAAATTAAAGAATGATGCGAATATATCGAGAAATGCGCGGAATACCCGTCCCACGTCCTGATAAAAGTATTTCAAAAAGTTGTCCATTTCCCACCTCTACTGCCCTCATCAGGACGTAATGATCTTATCGCTGGTACGGTCAGGCTACACACACTGATCACGCATTCGCGTCTTCTTTGGCTTTGGCTTCCATCTCCGCCTTTATCTTAGCACGGATCTCCGCCTCCATCGCAGCACGTTCCTCGACCTCTTTCTTGGCCTTGGCCTCCGCTTCCATCTCTGCACGAATGCGCGCTTCCATCTCCTCAGCTGTTTCTTTCGGAGCGTTCTCGGTCGGAATTTCCGGTGCTGCTGGTTGTGCCGGCATCGTTGCTGTCAGCTCTGCTCTGAGCTTCTCACGCAGCTCGTTTTCCAGGCGTTCTCTCTCGGCCTTCTTGGATTCCTCCAGCTTCCGCTTCTCGTCCTCCAGAATATCCTCGTTCTTACCGCGCTCCTGCTCATACTGGAGTTTGCTCTTGATGTTGTTGTACTCAAAGAGTACGCGGAAGAACTGGATCAAATGATAGATAAAGAACAGTGCCACCGGCACTACTACTACAATCAGGAAGCCTGTGCTGGTCTGCAGGTAGTCAAATACTTTTCCTAATCCGGCAATTTTTGCGCCGTTGTACTGACCCACGATCTCAGACTCATGCACCGTCAGAGAGTCCTCAATGGTGTTGTTATCACCCTTTGTCTGGAAGATCAGGTGTCCGCCGCCATCGTAGATCTGCGTAATTCTATGGGTATTCAATACACGCTCACCGTCGATGACGGTCCAGTAAGTAATGATGTCTCCGATCGCCAGCTGGCTGGGATCTTTGACTGCCGAGTCAAAGATCATATCTCCGGAATTCAGCGTAGGATACATGGACTTCGTCTGGATGGACAGCATACGGATACCAAAGATGCTGGGCACACCGTTGCCGCTGGTGCTGACATAGCTGGTGTACGTACACAGCGCTGCCAGAACGATCGCTACCACCAGTACCACATTTACAATGGTATTTGCTATACGCTTTCCCTTGCTCTGTTCCGGGATCTGTTCGGTCATCGTCTCCACGGACTCTTTTTCAACCTTTTTCTTCATGGATCTTCTCCCTTCGATCGTTGCTTTTTTTCATATATCTGATAAACAGTCAAGCCTGCACGCAGGCTGCCCGAAAATCAACCCGGTATATCCACAAGTCCACCTTGCCCATCGTAATCAGTGGCAAATTGGAGATTGGCTATGATCTGCGCTTCATCAATAACATTGGTGCAGTCCATATCCTGTCCTTCCAGCCATATATACAGTTCTATGGCTGCGATCTCCCCCGGCTGCAATGTAAACAGTCTGGTAGGCGTGGTAAACCTTCCCAGTGACTTGATGGTAACACTTGACAGTACAGGCGACGCTTCGCTCCACCTGGAAGCCGTCTGACGGATCAGATGTGCTGTGTCGATTAACGTGTCCTCCCCGTCGATGCTTTTCGTCTCCGCAACGTCCGACGTACTGGACGAGGTATGCGTATCGCAGTTGGGTTCGTAGATATAGAACTCCCCACTGCCCTGTGCCGCACCTGTATCCGGCGATACCTTTGTTATCCGCAGCCCCAACCGAATCGCCGTCTCTGCGCCCTGACCGCCATCGTCGTGCAGCAGCGTCTGCTCATTCCACACCGGCGTGCCGATCACGTATGTTCCCGCCGTATTCTCACCGCCGTTTACTTCCACGGCTTCTCCCAGCGACACCGTCACCGCACTGTCCGAACGGGCATAAAACGTGCCCTTGACATAGTAACCGTCTGCATCCTTGCGGTTGGCGTTCCTCTCGTCATTCAGCGTTTCATATTCGCCGGTCATACGCCCGTCCAAGCCGTACAGCATGGTTTTCAGCGTCTGCTCCTTCTGTGACCACGTGGCCGGCTTCAGCTGCGTCTCCACGCCCACGATCTCCTTGAAGTCCAGCACTGTTCCCCACTTGTCATCCGGCGCGTCATACGCAGAGGACAGCTCCAGTCCTGTCTGCCCGGATACGTAGATGTCCATATTGCTGACCCGCGGCGTCCGGCTGATGGACAGCCAGGTGTAGCTGGCCGCCACCAGCAGCGTCAGCAGCGCTATCAACAGGCAGATATAGAGCACCGTCCGCTGCTGCTTTTTTTGATTTCGTGTCAGTTCTTTCAACGCGCGATGATCCTTTCGTTTCCATTTCTCACGGCTTTCGTGCAAAATAGCTGTCATCCAGCCCCCATGTAAACGGCCGAAGCGCTTCCGCCGCTCACATCCGGGTTGGTGCGGGGCTTCCTTCCCGCGCCGCCCGAAGGCGGCGCGGGAAGAGATTCTAAATTCTTATATACCCAGGTAAAATCAGTTGCCTCCGCTTGCCTGCTTAATTGTAAATGCACCGCAAGTCAGCGCGTTCTGCTCAGTCAGCCGGACTTTCGCGCCATTGGCGGACTGATAGTAATAATTAGGCGTTTCAGCATTATCTTTGTAGATCGTATAGCCCTCATTTACTTTGCCAGTAAAACCACCTAAGGTGAACTCCTGATTAGCGGATGCAACGACCTCAAATGTCACGTTCGCGTCGGCAGCCGTGCTGCCGCCATCACGCATGCCGGTGTTCTCCATAGGCTTCAGCGCGGCACTGCTGCTGAACTGAAGGTTCAGGCTGCCCGTCATGGAGCTGGCCGCATTGGCCACCATGGTGTTGTCCACAATGTCACCATCGAGGTAGACAATGGCCGTGACCTTCTTGGCAACATTCTGGGTCAGCGCCGTCAGCTTGTTGTCAGCCGCAGCGTCCGCTGCTGCTCCAGTGGTTTTCTTGCCGTTAAGCGTGAGAACACCGCCATCCACCGTATAGTTATTCAGATACAGCTCCGCCTTCAGGCCCATGCCATCGTCCGTCGGCGTACCACCTGCGTAGGTATACGTTGCACCATTATCGTCGGTGCTGCGAGTAATATCGGCAGCAGCCACGCCCAGCACGTTGTAGGTCACACCTGCATTCTCAGTCTGATCCGGCTCCACAAACACGACGCGCAGAGCGCTCATCAGCGCGCGCAGCTCGTCCACGGAGAAGTTAGTGGTATTGTTGGTCCGGAACTCCATATAGGAGCCGCCGCCCTGTGTCTTAACACTCGTCCCAGGATCAGCAGCAGCATCGTTGTAAACACGCTGAATACCCGAGGTTTGCAGCTGCAGTTCGCTGGCGGCCGCGTTGGTGCGGAAGCCAAAGTCCAGCGCATAGCCATAGTGATCGGTCAGCAGGGGCGTCACAGAAGCATCAAGCGTCGCCGCAGGCGCACTTCCCACGTTCAGCTTGGGGATCATGGGCATGGTCTCCTTGTTGGCATCAGTTACCACCTTGGTAGACATATTGGTGGTTACATCCATCTCCAGGGCATTGTACTTAACATGGACTTTCAAACCAGCGGCGGTATAATCGCCCACCAGTTCAGCGATATCAGCATAAATACCAGAACCGCTCTCCATTTCAACCGCAAGAACCATGTTGTTGGCTGTCATGTTATTTATGATGTCCTGCGCACGGTCTTTACTTGGGTTCTTCACACCGCCAACAGTTGCATACTGCTTGTCAATGAGCATATTGACAACTTCTGTGATCTCAGTATAGGCATAAGAGTCTTTATTCTCACCCATCAGGGTCTGCAGTTTTTGTGTAGCACTCGTGATATTGGTATTATTGCCAGACCATTTCGTTACAGCGGTGTCGGTTCCATCCGGCTTTTGAATTGTGCCTTGTCCGCTTGCGGCTGCAGCATATGTAAAGCTCGTGGGCAGAGTGCCAGCCGTTACATTGTTAAACGCCTCTTTCAGCTTTGCCACATCCGCATCGGTAAAGTTTCCATCCGTGTTTTTATCACTAAGGTTATACGCCAGCACCGTCTGGACGATGGCTTCGCCCGCCGCGTTATTGGCGGTCTCGAGGTCTGCAACCAGCTTCTGCAGCGTCTCAAGATCGGCTTTCTCAAAAGTAGGGTTCTCCTCAAGCGCCGCTTTCACAACGATATTGGCCAGCGCCTGGCCGTTATTCAGCAGAGAGTTCCGCGCACTGTTTTTGGCGCTTTCGATGGCAGCCGCGCGTGCACTGATGGCTGCGCGGTATGCAGTCAGACGTTCGGTCACGCCGGAGGTCGTACCGATGACGCGGACGCCGTAGGCGTTATTCGCGTTCTCATCCCACTTCCACGTGCCGTCCGTAGAATAGCCGCTGGTCTGGGTATCCTTATTCACGTCCAGAACACGTCCGTCACTGGTATAGGAGGGGGCTTTCAGCAGGGCGGAATTCAGCTTGTAGCCGTTGGCAGTATTTCCCTGAATATTCAGTCGGGCAGGGTTCATGACGATGCTCTGCAGACCGTAGCTCTGATCCGCAAGATCCACCAGGTTACCCCATTTCAGGTTGGCCAGAGTGACCTTCTGCGCCGCCATAGAGTCATTCACGCCGGATTCCACTCCGAGGTTTTCTTCGGTGCTGTTAAAGCTGTCCTTGTTCAACAGCATCATTTCCAGGTTGCCGTTAGCGCCCACGTTGGTGGTGATGCCCGTAACTTCCGGTGCGGTGGACAGCGTGAACCATGCGTAGGTGGACGACACCATCATAATGCTGGCCACCAGCAGCATGGAAACGGCGGCGACCATCTTATTCCGAATTCCGGCGGGCATAACGACTTTGCGTTTCTTTTCTTCCCGATTTTTTTCGGTTTTCGTCATTTCTGTTTCTCCTTTCGAGATATTGCGTGTTTACTCTCTCGCCAGAGAGCACTTGTGTTACGCACCCTTTTGTAACGGGGTATTGACCGCCGGGTTCAGCGTGATGTCCGTGCTGAACTGCAGGTTCAGTGTGCCGGTGAGGGACTGCGCCGTAGCCGCGGACACATTCGCATTCTTCACCGCCGTGCCGTCCAGCCACACGATAGCGCTGATCTGGTATGCGGTATTCTTTACCATGTTACCCAACAGAACGCCTTCGGTATTCTTTGTCACAGTGGTGTCCGTTTCCGTGTATAGATAGATGGGCGCTGTGCCCTCGGTGGTAACGGTCCATGTACCCGGATCGTCAGCGGCAGTAACTTCAGTCACATTTTTACCGTTGGTGTAGTCCTTGACCCCCGACACATCCAGTCTGGCAGTGCCGAGAACCACAGGCGTACCCCCGGACAAGCCGTAATTCTGCACGAAGGTGATGCGAATGGCACTCAACAACTCCCTCAAAGCGCCGGCCTTCAGGTTTGCTTTAGCGGGTACACTGAAGCTCATGGTAGAGCCGCCGCCCATGGTTTCTGCGTTGGTAGAGCCATCGTAAATACGGTTTTTAGCCGCCGTTTGGAGCAGCAGATTGCCAGGCGTGCCACCTTCCTTCGTAGTGTTTACACGCAGGGCGAGGTCTACCACATAACCGTAGGCGCTGGTCACCTCAGTACCTGTCAGCTCACCGATGGCGCGCACACCGTAATCACCGGTGTTAAACTGCTTCGAGTCTGCGGCCTTACCCTTGACACCAATATTATCACCGCTCAGCTCGTCGATACGCCCATCAAAACCGTATGTGGCGATGGCCAACGGTTTATCGGCCACAAATGTTGCCTCCGCAGCCCCCTCAGCCTTTGTGTAATTCAGGCTGGCCGGGTTCAGGCTGATGGAATTCAGGCCGTAGTAGTCTCCCGTTGCTGTATTCTCACTGAGGATGATCTGGTTGCCCCACTTGGTATTCTTGTCCACAACAGACGCCGTACTGCCTACCGCACCCGCTGTAATGCTCTTCAGCAAACCATCCGTCGGCATCAGCGCGATCTCCAAGCTGCCGTTGCCGGCCACCGTGGTGCTGATGTTCTTGACTTCCGGCGCTGTAGACAGCGTGAACCACGCGTAGGTGCTGCTGACCATCATGATCACGCCGACCATCAGCATGGACGCGGCCGCCATCAGCTTACTGCGAATACCGGCAGGCATCAGAACTTTTTGCTTCTTCCGTTTTTCTTTTTCCATTCTCACGTACTCCTTTCGAGAGTTGTTATTGGCAGGCAGTCGCCCGCCAAGCGCTATGGATCATATATCAACAGCCATCCCCCAAGCTCAAGTCTAAGCTCGTTGGCGCCGGAATTTTATCAGTCGCAATGTCTCATGCTTGATCGCCGGAAAACAGCGCTTGCCACAGGTCTGTCCAGCCCTCAAAAATACCATCGTGGGCGTCCTTATCATCCGGCTCGCTCATCAGCCGGAAATCCATTTCCACGCCCAGATGTCCGCCTATCATTTCGTCTGTCGCTTCGGGATCATCGCCCTCCAGCCAGAGAACGACCGTGTACTTATGTACCTCGTCGGGCGCTACATTCTCCTGCTTTCCGGAGGTAATACGGGTGTCCGTCTCAAACGCGTCAGGTATCACGCGCCAGTATGTGATCTGCCCCACGGTCTTTACCTCCTGGAACTGGTCACTGCCTGCCGCTAATTCCCGAATACTGAGATTGGGATAGCCCTTCGTGTCGTTCCCCAGTGCCGGCAGCGCTTCCGGCTGTCCGTCAGCGGCCGCCTTTGCATAGAAACGCATCTGTCCGTCCTCAAACACCATCGCCCAAGCCGCGCTGGAAAGGTTCTGTGTCTCCCGTGTGATGTTCATGCTCCAGTTATAGCCCACGGTGCTTTCACCCTCGTTCCGAAGGTAGAACGTATAGGCGAAATACAGATCGTTATGCTCACCGTCGACTTCGTCCAGGTCCAGCGGCAGCTGGCTGATGGACACGCACGGCACGTCCTGCGCAGGATTGGCAAACAGGTACGTTGTCGGGTTCTCGAAGCCCACTGTTTCAGACAAGGTAAAGCCCTCGCGGAACATATCGTCTGTCATGTTGATGGTGAAATGCCCGCGCATCCTCTGCACACCCGCGAAAACCAGCATGACCGACAGAAACGCCGCCAGCGCACCCAGCAGCGCGCCCAGCCAGTGCCGCCACAGCCAAAACAGGAATGGGTGCTTGTTTTTGTCAAAATACAGGCCCAGGCTGGAGGCGGTCAGCTCGAACTCCTTTTTGGAGTAGATGTGCTGCTGCTTCATCTCCCGGCGGAGCTTTTTGCGCCCCGCCTTGATCTCCTTCACCTGATCCTCGGTGAGGACGGTGTTGGCGCGCCTGTACTTAAAAAGCCGCTTCTGCTTCTTCTCGCCGCCCGTCGGCGGCTTGTCCACCGGCGGACGCTTCGCGGTCTTCGTCCCGCCGGTCTTCGGGGCGGCGTCCTCGGCTGCCGCCCGCTTTACCTCCTCCGGTATGTGGTCAAATGGCCCAGCCAAGGTCTGTCCGCCCTCCCTTCACTCCGCTGTCTCAGCGCTCCTGCACCAGACAGTCGCGGATCATCTCGTCTTCGTCTACCGGCACGCCGGTCATCGGGCCGCTCATGGCGGTCACGCTGCAGGCGGTCAGCCAGTCCATCACGTCGGCGCTGTCGGCGTTCCCGCCCAGCAGCGTCATGCCGC
>OIYP01001583.1_pt1 | contig 10619 bp, 6 predicted proteins | sample 1588261 | NCBI WGS metagenome assembly OIYP01 (sample SAMN03283293) | human gut metagenome | biome: human-associated habitat; material: feces | host: Homo sapiens | place: Peru | collected 2012
TTTAAGTAGTTTGTTTTTGAAAATCGGTTGTCGTGAGACATCCGATTTTTTTTGTGCTCATCTCAAAAATATGCTTAATCTTATGGCTAGCTCAGAAAAATGTTGTATCTTTGCAGAACAAATAGTTTTTAGTATCATGCACAATATTGATTGGAAAAAGGCATTGGTCTTCCTGATCGTTATCGGAGGACTGATTTATATAACAAAGGCGGAGTTAGGAATGACTACTACGAATTCTTTCCTCACTACGCTAGGTATCTTATTGCTTCTCTTCATCGGTGATAACTTCGCACAGAAAATAGATGATGACAGAAAACGCAGAAAATTGAATGATGATGGAAAAGCTAATTAATCTCTACAAGCAATGGGCTGGCGAAGAGCCTGCTGATGTCATCAAGCTGGCAGGGCAGGGAAGTAACCGCCAATATTTCCGTATCATCAAGCAGGATGGGGATACGGTGATAGGTGTTATCGGTACGAGCCGTGATGAGGATCACGCCTTCGTGTATCTGGCTAATCATTTCAATCTCCGTCAGTTGCCGGTGCCTAAGATTTTGGATGTGAGTGATGATGAACTCTGCTATATTCAGACAGATCTGGGCGGAACTTCGCTCTTCGATGCCATCAAGGGCGGAAGAGAGGCTGGCGGTAGATACAATCAGAAGGAGAAAGAACTCCTGAAGAAGACAATCCGTGAGTTGCCTAACATCCAGTTGCGTGGTGCACGTGGGCTGGATTGGTCCAACTGCTATCCTCAGCCGGAGTTTGATGTGGACAGTGTGCTCTTCGATCTCAACTATTTCAAGTATTGTTTCCTGAAACCGACAGATTTGGATTTCCATGAATTGAAGTTAGAAGCCAACTTCCGTCTTTTTGCGAAGGATTTGACGTCAGAAAAGATGGATTGTTTCCTCTATCGCGATTTCCAGGCTCGCAACATAATGTTAGACGAAAATGGCAATCCGTACTTTATTGATTTCCAAGGTGGCAGAAAGGGACCTTTCTATTATGATCTGGCTTCCTTCCTTTGGCAGGCTTCAGCCAAGTATTCCTTCAAGCTCCGCCGCGAGTTGGTATGGGAGTACTATCAGTCGCTGAAAAACTATACCGAGGTACCATCTGTGCGTCATTTCGTGCATCGCCTGAGTCTCTTTGTGCTCTTCCGTACCTTGCAGGTGTTGGGTGCCTATGGATTCCGTGGCTATTTCGAGCGCAAGAAGCACTTCATCGAGAGTATTCCGCCTGCTATCCAGAATCTGCGTGATCTGCTGAAGTTGGGCGAGAAGGTTTTCCCATATCCTTATATGATGGATATGCTGCGCCGACTCACGGAGTTGCCGCAGTTTAAGCGCATCGAGAGTGCGGCTATAACCCGTGCTGATGGTTATAAGATTACAGATAACAATATCTACAGTGCGCATCCGCAGGATGGACCTGCCACTTATTCCAAGTATGATGGCAAGGGACCGTTGGTAGTGCGGGTATTCAGCTTCTCCTTTAAGAAGGGAATCCCTGAAGATCCGTCTGGAAATGGCGGCGGTTATGTTTTCGACTGTAGAAGTACTCACAACCCAGGTAGATATGAACCTTACAAGAAACTTACGGGATTGGATGAGCCGGTGATCCGATTCCTGGAGGATGATGGTGAGATTCTGACGTTTCTGGAGAGTGTCTATAAGTTGGCAGACCATCACGTGAATCGCTATATCCAGCGCGGTTTCACCTCCCTGATGTTCTGTTTCGGTTGTACGGGCGGTCAGCATCGCAGTGTGTATTCAGCCCAGCATCTTGCCGAACATATCCACGAGAAGTTTGGCGTAGAAGTGCAAATATGTCATAGAGAACAGCATATTGAGCAGGTTTTGCCTGCAAAACAATAATATTTAGCGTGCAAATTTGGCTATCTCGCAAAAAGTTAGTAAATTTGCACGCACATTAATATATAGCTATTTAGCAATGATGCAAGCAATGATATTCGCAGCAGGTTTGGGCACTCGCCTTAAGCCACTTACCGACCGCATTCCGAAGGCTCTGGTAAGTGTCGGGGGAGAACCTTTGCTCAAACGTGTCATCTTTCAGTTGAAGGATGCCGGTTTCACTCGTATTGTGGTGAACGTGCATCATTTCTCTAAACAAATCATCAATTATCTTCGTGATAATAAAAATTTCGGTATGGACATCCGTATCAGCGATGAGAGCGAAAAGCTCCTCGAAACGGGTGGTGGTATCAAGAAGGCGTGGCCACTTTTCGATCAGACAGAGCCTATCCTGATTCATAATGTGGACATCCTGAGCAATGTGGATCTGAAGAAATTCTACCAGATGGAGTCGAAGGAACTTTCAGATGATTCTTCGGATTCCGTGAAGGAGAAGGCTCCCTTGGCAGCCCGCCTTCTGGTGAGCGAACGCAAGACCAAGCGTTATCTCCTTTTCGATGATACCATGCGATTGGTTGGCTGGACGAATATAGAGACAGGTGAGGTGAAAAGTCCTTATCCTGGTCTCAATCCAAAAGATTATAAGATGTATGCCTTCTCTGGCATCCACATGGTAGCCCCATCGCTTTTCCCGCTGATGGAGAATGAACCGGATAAGTTCCCGATTATGGACTTCTATCTGCAGCATTGTGACAAGGTTTGCATAGAGGGATACGTGAAGAATGATCTCAAGCTGATGGATGTGGGAAAGCAGGAGACGCTGAAGGAAGCGGAAGCATTCCTGAAAGAATTATAAATTGTAAATTATAAATTATAAATTAGACAATATGCAACAGAAGATTATTATTTTGGATTTCGGTTCACAGACCACACAGCTGATTGGCCGTCGTGTTCGTGAGCTTGATACCTTCTGCGAGATTATGCCTTACAACAAGTTTCCAAAGGATGACCCATCTGTGATTGGTGTCATCTTGAGCGGTAGCCCTTATTCCGTTCATGATCCGGAAGCTTTCAAGGTAGATCTGAGCCAGTTTATTGGCCGTATTCCTGTGCTTGGCATCTGCTACGGTGCTCAGTTCCTCTCTTACGCCCAGGGTGGTAAGGTAGAAGCTGCAGACAGCCGTGAGTATGGTCGTGCTAACTTGGAGCAGTTCGACAAGGAGAATCCTTTGTTCAAGGGATTCATCGAGAACTCTCAGGTTTGGATGAGTCATGGTGATACCATTACAGCTATTCCTGAGGACTATAAGTGCATCGCTTCTACTGCCAATGTGAAGTATGCTGCTTATGCTTCTACCAAGCAGCCTGTTTGGGCTGTACAGTTCCACCCAGAGGTGTTCCATTCTTTGCAGGGTACACAGCTCCTCAAGAACTTCGTGGTAGATATCTGCGGTAGCAAGCAGGACTGGAGTGCTGACTCTTTCGTTGAAACTACTGTAGCTGAGTTGAAGGCACAGTTGGGCGACGACAAGGTTATCTTGGGTCTTTCTGGTGGTGTTGATTCCAGCGTAGCTGCTGTTCTCCTGAACAAGGCTATCGGCAAGAACCTTACCTGTATCTTCGTAGATCACGGTATGCTCAGAAAGAATGAGTTCCGTGATGTAATGGAGGATTACAAGTGCTTGGGTCTGAATGTTATCGGTGTTGATGCATCAGATAAATTCTTTGCAGACTTGGCTGGTGTTACAGATCCAGAGGAGAAGCGTAAGATTATCGGCCGTGACTTCGTTGAGGTTTTCAATGCTGAGGCTAAGAAGCAGACTGGTGCCAAGTGGTTGGCTCAGGGTACTATCTATCCAGACCGTATCGAGAGTTTGAACATCACCGGTAAGGTGATCAAGAGCCATCACAATGTAGGTGGTCTTCCTAAGGAGATGAACCTTCAGTTGTGCGAGCCTCTGAAGTGGTTGTTCAAAGACGAGGTTCGTCGAGTAGGTCGCTCTATGGGTATGCCTGAGCATCTGATTACCCGCCATCCATTCCCTGGTCCTGGTTTGGCTGTCCGTATTTTGGGTGATATTACTCCTGAGAAGGTACGCATTCTTCAGGATGCTGATGATATCTATATCCGTGGTTTGCGTGAGTATAAGGTGAAGTTGAGTGGTGAGGAAGCTCGCCGCATCCTGGCTGCCGGTGTTCCTGCTGACATGCAGAATGGCGAGATCGAGGTTTCTCTCTACGATCAGATCTGGCAGGCTGGTACCGTATTGCTTTCTACCGTCCGTTCGGTAGGTGTAATGGGTGATGAGCGTACATACGAGCACCCTGTTGCCTTGCGTGCCGTAACAAGTACTGATGCGATGACTGCCGACTGGGCTCATCTTCCATACGACTTCATGGCTAAGGTAAGTAATGAAATCATCAACAAGGTAAAGGGCGTTAACCGCGTTTGCTATGATATCTCTTCAAAACCACCTTCGACAATCGAGTGGGAATAATTCCACGTTAAAGAATGGGAATGATTCCATGTTTTAAGAGTGGAAATGATATATATAAAAAGACCACCATTTGAGTTTGTGATTCAACTCAGATGGTGGTCTTTTTTTATTGATGAGTACTGAGTACTTTCTAAGTAATGTTCCCAGTACTTTTTGTTTTTAGTAACCGTTGTTCTGCGTCAATTTTGGATTGGCATCACGTGCACTCTGTGGGATAGGGAGATAACGGTTGGTTGTCTTGAATACACGATCCTCTATCTTCTTGTCAGCTGCAGTAGCATTTACATTGATAGTGGCACGCATACCAGGAGCTATAGACTTATCCATGCTTACAGTACCTACCTGGCGCTCCAATGTGCAGTTCAGCAAGGTCTCTGCCAACATCTTGCCGCTGGCATCCTTCCAGCGCAGGATATCTGCACGGCGGATACCCTCACCTGCGAACTCTACACCACGCTCACGACGAATCAACTCGCGGAGCTTCTCCTTGGTATTGTACTTAGCTTCGTCCACATTAGGCATACCTACACGGTTACGAATCATATTCAGGTAAGTGTAAACCTGAGCAGAAGGACCGTTCAGTTCATTCTCTGCCTCGCAGTAAGTAAGCAATACTTCTGCATAACGGAAGACGATAGGCTGGCATGTGGTATTCCAAATATCAGCATACTGATTCATTGGTGCCAAGTACTTACCCCAGGTTAGACCTGTCTTTGAACTGTTGTTGGCAGCAAGATAATAGTTGGCATTTGCTGCTCCATCAATCGTTTTGTCGAGCGTATTGAAGATAGCCTCCTGACCATTGCCATTGATATAATCACAACCAGGATAGATGACAGTCATAGCCATACGAGGGTCGCGGTTGTTGAATGGGTGAGCTGGATCATAGCCTGAACCCGGCTCGTCCTTGGTCAAACCGTTTGCCATTTCGTAAGTATCGATCAAGCCGTAGCTAGGAACGATAGAAGACCATCCACCATCAGCATTATTGTACATACGACCAATAACGTCGTTCTTATAGTCGTTCGCAACCGCCTGTACTGCAAGGATAATTTCCTTGGAATCCTGCCCCGCTACATTGAACAGGTTTGCATAGTTGTTGTCCAACTCATACTGGTTCAATGCAATGATCTGCTCTGCACGATCTTTAGCTGTAGCATAGTCTCCATAATAGAGAGCCTCTCGCATACGGAGAGCCAGAGCTGCACCCTTGGCGATGCGACCGCGAGCTGCAGGAGTCACGTTGATATCTTTTACCAGCTCATCGAGTTCCTTCTCAATATAATCCTTTACTTCCTTTTCGCTATTACGTGGAACCATTGCTTCCTCTGCTGTAGCATAGCTTTTGATGAGAGGCACACCACCATAGTTCCAGTTCATCAGGAAGTAGCGGTAAGCACGAATCCAGCGAGCCTGAGCCTTGATATCCTTCTTGGCAGCTTCAGTCATGTTACACTTATCTATGTTAGCCAATAACTCGTTGACTCGGCGGATGCGCGAGAAGTCGTACCAGTCTCTACCGCTGGATGCGGTTAAGGTACCATTACCGATAGCAGTATAACCCTCATGAGCGAACTGGTCGTAACCGAAGTCACTTGTACCATCCCAATAAAGGAGAAAACCATCCCAACCCCAACCTGAGTCGTATTGGTCTTGCCAGTTGTTATAACAGCCAATAAGAAACTTGTCTGCGTCTTCCTGCGTCTGCCAGGTGCTGGTAGGTGAAAGGGCATCCTTTGGGGCTGTATCGAGGAAATCGGAGCATGAAGTTGCCAAGAGGGCGGTCATGCCGATGAATATATATTTTTTAAGATTTCTCATGATAATATCCTTTTTTTAAGTTATTAGAATGTTACGCTCAAACCGAATGAGTGAGTGCGAAGCAATGGATAAGAGCTGAGTCGCTGACTGGTTGCCTCTGGGTCCACGTTGATGTCGAGATTGTCGATTGTGAACAAGTTCTCGCAAGAGTAGTAAACACGTACCTTGTTGACATGAAGGAATTCAAGTGCCGATTTAGGAAGTGTATAACCCAACTGCAAGTTCTTCAAACGGCAGTAAGATACATTCTTGAGCCAGAATGTAGAAACCACCTGGCGGGAAGAGCTAGGTGAGTTTGTGTCAGTAAACAATCGTGGCATCTTAGGATTTGACTTGTTGTAAGTCCAAGAGTCTCTCCAGATGGTTGCCGGGTGAGAGCTGTCGCCTACAAAAGCACCCTCTACCTCGTATGCATCAAAGTAGCGGTAAGCCTTAAACTGTCCGTTGAAGAACAGAGAGAGGTCGAAACCCTTCCAAGCAGCGTTCAGGTTCAAACCGAATGTCCAGCGAGGAACAGAACTACCTGCGTAGAAACGATCGTTCTCTGGATCAATCTTGCCATCACCATTGATGTCGGCATACTTCAGGTCACCTGCCTTGAATTTACCACCACCGAAAGGATTAGCACCCTTTGAACCGTCTGCTGGCCAGTAGAAGTCCATATACTCCTGTGCTTCTTTATCAGACTGGAAGAATCCGTCAGCCTTATATACATAGTAGCTGTTGAACTCCTGCCCCGTAGCGTTGCGCTGGTTATAGCCTGTACCTACGTATCCCTTGCCAGGCATGCTCTCGATTTTGTTCTTGTTGTATGCAACATTCAAGCCTGCGCCTACTTTTACCTCACCAAACTTATCGTTGTAGTTGAGGCTCATTTCGACACCCTGGTTACGCATCTTGCCCACATTGTCAAGGTAGCTACCCAAAGCGAACTCGTAAGGAGCATCTACAGAAATCAAGATGCCATCTGTAAGACGATTATAGTAATCAACAGATGCGGTAATCTTGTTGTCGAGGAATCCCAGGTCAACACCAACGCCCCATGTGGTCGCCTTTTCCCAAGTGATGGTGTTGATCTTGTATGAACTCTGGTAGTATCCAGATGTTACTTTGCCGTCGAATGCATACTTGGCGTTGATACTGTATGTATTGATAGCTGGATAGTAGTCGCTCAATGCCTCCTGGTTACCCAACTGACCCCATGATCCGCGAATCTTGAAGTTAGAGAGCCAAGACTTGGTACCCTCCATGAAAGCTTCCTCGCTTACACGCCATCCTGCTGAGAATGATGGGAAGTAACCCCAACGATGACCATCTGCGAAACGACTGGATGCATCAGCACGGAGGTTAGCCTCGAAGAGGTAACGACCTGCAAAGTCGTAGTTAACACGACCAAACCATGAAAGCATATTCAACTCACGGGTATTTCCCTGTGCCTGCTGGGTAGATACATCACCGGCATTGATATCTGTAACGCTATTGTTAGGGAAGTTCTTGCGATAAGTGTACCAATACTTATAGTCGTAAGCCTCTGCATGCCATCCTGCCAAAGCCCCAATGGTATGCTGTCCGAAGGTCTTGTTGTAGTTCAGCAATGCTTCGAAGGTTTTGCGCTCCCACTTATATACTCGTTCATCGTGGAAATTTGGATCGGTCTTCTTGTTCGCATTGTAAACGAAGAACTTCTGGAAGTAGTCGTAGTTCTGGTTGTCGTTTACATAAGATGCACTCAACTTAGCAGTCAAGCCATTGATGATCTTGTAATCAACTCCAAAGAGACCTGTAAAGTTGGTGTTGCGGCGATATACCTTCAGATCGTTGTCGAGCCATGCAATAGGGCTACCGTCAGAAACGGTTCCCCATGTACCATCGTCATAACGAGCGGTAATCCATGGTGAAATCAAGTTGAGCTGACGGATAATCTGGTCAGAACTGCCACCTGCGTATGCTGAAGATGGGTCGGTATAATCATTCTTGATATAAGCGAGATTCAGGCGAGCTGTAAGGCGGCTGTTGATCTTCATCTCCAGGTTTGTACGGCCGTTTATCTGTTCACGACCAGCATTAGGCAAGATACCCGACTGCTTCAGATAACCTACAGATGCCAGATAGTTTACGCTCTCTGTTCCACCGTTTACGCTTACGTTGTGGTGCTGCAATGAACCTGTTTTGTAAGCCAGGTCGTACCAATCGGTATTAGGGAGTGCATTGATTTCCTCTTCTGTGGTAAATTTCTTCGCTTTGCCCTCGCTTTCGAGCGCATCATTCAGCATGTGGGCATATTCGTAAGAATCCAAGCGGTCAATCAAGCTGGTTGGATTCTGTACACTCACATAACCACTATAAGAGACTTGAGGCTTACCGCTCTTACCACGTTTGGTAGTGATAAGGATAACGCCATTGGCCGCCTTGGAACCATAGATGGCAGCAGAAGCAGCATCCTTCAATACTGAGATGCTCTCAATATCGTTAGGATCGAGGCTACTCATGGTACCCGCCTCAACGCCATCAATCAAAATATAAGGAGAAGAAGAGTTGAGGGTTCCCACTCCACGTACGTTGATACTACCGGAGTCCATACCTGGAGCACCATTGGTACCTGTGATGGTAACACCAGGCATCATACCCTGGAGGCCACTCTGTAAATTCTGTATAGGGCGGTTTTCCAAAGCCTTGCTATCTACTGAAGATACAGAACCGGTGAGGTTCACCTTCTTCTGGGTACCATAACCTACAACTACAACCTCATTGAGTTCCTTGTCTTCAGACTTCATGGTAATTTGCATGTTGCTTGCTGCAGTAAGAGTCTGTGGATTGAAGCCAATGTAGGAAATTGTAATCTTGCCATTAGGGTCTTTCAGACTGAGGGAGAAATTTCCATCTAGGTCGGTTACTGTTCCATTGGACGTGCCAACTTCCATTACGGTAACACCGATAAGTGGTTCACCTTGGTTGTCGACAACACGTCCTGTTGCTACTTTCTTCTGCTGTTGGATGCTTGTGGTAGGGCGGCTCAAGTTGTCAGCTTTTACCATAGTACCATTTGCAAACGCAGGAGACATGGAAGTCAGCGCACAAATCAGCAACGCTGTCTTCATTTGGTCTTTAGGTTTCATGTTCTTACTCATATTGTTTTATGTTAAGAGTTGATGTTTAGTTAAGATTTAGAATCTCAACTTAAGTCTTTATTCGAGGGCAAAACTACAAAAAAAATATGTAATAAGCAAGGAAAAATGAAAGTTTTTTCTAATAAACGTGAAAAAATGTGCATTTTTTTTAAAGTAGGAGAGAGAAAGTGACACTTCTTGCTTTTATACCTTATATTATATATAAAACTTTCCCTTAAGGAAAAAAATAAAAACCCTTAAGGAAAAAAATAAAAACCCTTAAGGAAAAATATATTTTTCTTTAAGGAGGGGCAGGAATGGTTGGGATGGAATACTTCTCACGCCTTGATAGTGGTATTCATATCCTCTCATTCCTGTCTTCTTTTTTTTTATTCTGCCATGAAAAAAACAGTGGTTATCCCTTCTGCTCTTTCAGCAAATCACGAATCTCAGCCAGAAGCTTCTCTTCCTGGGTTGGCTCTGGAGTCTTAGGAGCTTCAGCAGGCTTCTCTTCCTCTTTTTTGGCGGTAACCTTGTTCACTACCTTGATGAGCAGAAATACACAGAAGGCAACGATGAGGAAGTCGAGAGTGGTCTGGAGAAAATTGCCATAGTTGATGGTTGCAGCCTGAAGCTTCTCGCCGCCGATCACCTCTACGGATGGAAGAGTGACTTTGAGGTCGGAGAAGTTGACGCCACCAATGAGCCATCCGATAGGAGGCATGATGATGTCATCTACTACAGAACTTACGATCTTGCCAAAGGCACCACCGATGATCACACCGACAGCCATGTCGAGTACATTGCCACGCATGGCGAATTGCTTGAATTCATTCAGAAATTTACCCATAGTCTTTAATGTTTATAATGATTAATACTTCCTTAGAATCTATCCCTTTTTTGCTTTTTAGAGTGCAAAGAAGCTTTTCTTCCCTTAATACAATAAGGTGTAAGTTTCTAGCGCAACTTTCTCTTTACCTTCCGTAGTCATCTTCTACTTCCTTTTAACAATTGCATTTTGCTATATAGAGTTGTCAGTATGGCATCTTAAGGTGCTAAAAAAAGGTAATATTAGGCTTCTTGAGGCCTTTTTTAACTTATTTAATACTCTATTCGTGTGCAAAGTTAGATTTTTTTTTGTAACTTTGCGCTCGAAAAGAAGAAAAAATGCTTGATAGGGATGAAAAAAGGTGTTATCAGCTCCTTCGGATTCGCTTGATAGCTTAAAAGATATAATTTTTAAACTTTTAATTTAAATATTAGAACAATGATTAAGATTGGTATTAACGGATTTGGCCGTATCGGTCGTTTCGTAT
>OIYP01001586.1_pt1 | contig 10579 bp, 7 predicted proteins | sample 1588261 | NCBI WGS metagenome assembly OIYP01 (sample SAMN03283293) | human gut metagenome | biome: human-associated habitat; material: feces | host: Homo sapiens | place: Peru | collected 2012
ACCTTGGCGATAGCATCCTCCCATCGCTTCACCAGGACTTTCAGCTCAGCATCGAGCTCAGCGACCTTCTTACCCTCAGCCACAGTGCGGACGATAACGCCGCAATTCTTTGGTTTGATGCTGTGAATGAGTTGTTTGAGTCGGGAGCGTTCTTCACCGCTTTTAATTTTCGACGAGACAGAAACTTTATCACCGAATGGCATGAGTACCAGGTATCGGCCCGCGAATGAGATTTCGCCTGTGAGTCGAGGTCCCTTGGTAGAGATTGGTTCCTTTACGATTTGTACCAGCACTTCCTGTCCTGCTTTGAGTACATTCTGTATGCTGCCGTCTTTTTCCAATTCAGGCATTTTGCTGGCTTTAGAGAATGGGAAAAGTTTCTTTCTGTCGCTCTGTACTTGTTTAAGGTACTTCTGGTAGGAATTAAAATGACTTCCTAGGTCAAGATAATGAAGAAAGGCGTCGCGTTCATAACCTACATCCACGAAGCAGGCGTTAAGACCCGGCATCAGTTTTTTTACCTTTGCGATGTAGATGTTGCCCACAGAGAACGATGCCTCACGAGGTTCGTTCTGGTATTCCACCAGCTGCTTGTCCTCCATGAGTGCGATAGAGATGTCTTTCTGTTGGACATCAATTACAACTTCGCTTGTCATATCTTCAATAATCTTTTAACTTTAAATTAATACAAAAAAAGGGTATGTCATTCCATATCAGAACTGACACACCCCCTCAGTCACGAACTGACCGAGAGCTATAGTAGACTAGCTACACTGCTAGCTTACTTGCTCTTATGTCTGTTCTTACGTAATCTCTTTTTACGCTTGTGAGTAGCCATCTTGTGGCCCTTCTTTTTCTTTCCGTTTGGCATGATTTTAAAATTTTAAAATATTGTTATTATAAAAAATGATATTTCTCTCTTCCTGTCCAGCAGTATTACTGAGCGTTCTGCATCTCCTCGATGAAGCTCTTTGATGGCTTGAAGCTTGGCAAGTCGTGAGCTGGAATCGTGATGGTTGTATTCTTAGAGATGTTACGGGCAGTCTTAGCAGCACGATGCTTGATGTTGAAGCTGCCGAAGCCACGCAAGTATACATTGTCCTTCTTTTCGATGAGGCACTTCTTAACCTCTTCCATAAAAGCCTCTACTACAGTACCTACTTCTTTCTTAGGCATACCAGTAGCGATAGCTACCTCATTAATGATATCTGCTTTGGTCATTTCTTTATTTTTTACTAATTTTACTTGTTAATCTTTATTTCGGTGTGCAAAGATACAAGTTTTTTATGATATAACAAAATACTTAAGGCTTTTTTTGCAAAAATAATGCTCTAAGTATTTGCATATAAGGTTTTTATTGCGTATTTTTGCACCAAAATAGAGAAATTATGAGATTTAAGAGATATTTTTTGGCTTTGATGATGGTTGCCTTTCATGCATTGGCGTTGACGGCTGGGGAGGTCTGGACGGCGAAAAATGTACCGATTCCTTTCCTCAGGGATTCTACGCAATATGTTTCCGACCCGGATGGATATGTTGATAAGGCTCAGAAGGATTCTGCCAATTTCTATCTTCAGAAACTGAAGTTGGAGTGTGGCGTACAGAATGTGCTCATCATTGTGGGAAAGGTTGACAACCAGGATGCCTTCCGAATGGCACAGGATGTGGGCAATCAATATGGTATCGGTTACAAGAAGAGCCGGAGAGGACTGGTTATCGTCATTGCGGTGGAGGATCATAAATACTTTATTGCTCCAGGAAGTGGACTGGAGGGTGAGTTGACTGATGTGGACTGTGATGATATTGCCCGAGCTTGCATCGTGAAGTATATGCGCGAAGGCAATCCGGGCGAGGCAGTAGCATCTGTGAGCCGTGCTATATATAATAAGGTGAAAAGTGGACGGACGGGAATAGCGGATGTTGATGAAGGTTCGGTTAATGACGAAGAGGACTGGTTCCTGGTCATTATCCTGTTCCTTATCTTCTTCGGTATTCCTATCTATCTGTTTATCAGGTATATTCTGGAGATGCTCGGTATTGTGAAGCCAAGACCGAAGAGCAATCAGAGAAAACAGTCTCGTAGGAGAAACAATGACGATGACTGGATACCTCCTTTCTTTATGGGAGGTGGCGGTTCTTCCGGCGGCGGTTTCTCGGGCGGTTCTTTTGGCGGAGGTACCTTTAGCGGAGGCGGCTCTGGCGGAGGATGGTGATGACTGATTATAGTTAATAGTTTATAGTAAATAATTAATTAATAATAATGACAATGGAACAGACAATGAATTCAAACATGCAACCGGCAAAGAGAGGTATAAAGAAAAGTTGGATTATCCTGGGCATCATAGTTGTGCTGGTACTATGGATGTTCAGTGGTTATAACGGATTGGTAGAGAAACAGGAGTTGGCTACCACAGAGTTGGCTAATGTTCAGACTCAGTATCAGCGTCGTGCAGACATGATGCCACAGTTGGCAAAGATAGTAAAGGCTTATGCCAAGCATGAGAAAGAAACCTTTGCCGAGGTAACCAAGGCTCGTGCTGCTGTTGGTCAGGTAAAGCTGGATGCCAACAATCTTACTGAGGCTAGCCTGAAGAAGTATGCTGCTGCACAGGGTGAGTTGGCGAATGCATTCTCCAAACTGATGGTAGTAGCCGAGAAATATCCAGAGTTGAAAGCCAGCGAGAACTTCAAGGCTCTTCAGGTTCAGGAAGAGGGTACGGAAAACCGCATCAGCGAGGCACGTCGCAAATATAACGAAGCCGTCCAGAACTATAACCAGACGGTTAGGAAAATGCCTAGTGCTCTTATCGCCGGCCTCTTCAATTTCAATGTGATGCCTAAGTTTGAGGCAGCAGCAGGAGCTGAGAAGGCGCCAGATTTGGATATCTAATTTAGAATTGATCATTAAGAATCCTGTTTTTCTACGGAATTAATAAGTTTGTCATCTAGCCAATGGGAACGAGAAGTGTTTCGTTGGCTAGATTTTTTGTTTCATGCTCTTTCAAATTGAAAGTAACTCAATATTTTATATATATTTTGTATTTCAGATGTTTTTTATTTCAGAAATTCTTTGTATCTTTGCACGCAATTTAAGAATTATGGTAGAAATACCGCAAACATTGAAATTTCAATAAGGTAAATTACAAATATGAAACAAACAAAGATTGTCGCTTCCATCAGTGATCGTAAATGTGATCAGGATTTTATCCGAAAACTGTTTTTCGCCGGTATGAACGTTGTTCGTATGAATACTGCTCATGCCACAGAAGAGGGTATACGCACCATCGTAAAGAATGTAAGAGCCGTGTCTCCACATATTGGTATTATGATTGATACTAAAGGTCCTGAGGTGCGAACTACAGGTGTGAAGGAACCTATCCACTACAATGTTGGTGATGTAGTGAAAATCTTTGGACGTCCGGAAATGGAGTCTTCTCATGATATTGTGAATGTGAGCTATCCTGACATCGCAGCCGATGTTAAGGTAGGTGATGATTTGCTCTTCGATGATGGTGAACTCGATATGAAGATTATCGACAGCCAGGGTCCTATGCTGGTTGCCGAGGTTCAGAACGAGGGAGTGCTCGGGGCTCACAAGAGCGTGAATGTGCCGGGAGAGCATATCGACCTGCCTGCACTGACAGAGAAAGACCGCCGGAATATTGAACTTGCTATCGAGTTGGATATTGATTTCATCGCTCACTCTTTTGTGCGCAATGCAGCCGATGTGAAGGCCGTTCAGAATATCTTGGACGCTCACAACAGTGATATCAAGATTATCTCTAAGATTGAAAATCAGGAAGGTGTAGATAATATTGACGAGATTATTGATGCCTGCTATGGTATCATGATTGCCCGTGGTGACCTGGGTATCGAGGTGCCAATCGAGAGAATTCCTGGCATCCAGCGCCGCATCATCTCTAAGTGTGTGAAGGCGCAGAAACCGGTAATCGTAGCAACACAGATGTTGCATACCATGATTAAAAATCCACGTCCTACCCGTGCTGAGGTAACCGATATTGCCAATGCTATCTTCTATCGAACCGATGCGCTGATGCTTTCTGGTGAAACAGCAAGCGGAAAGTATCCTGTAGAAGCAGTGCAGACCATGGCACGTATTGCTGAGCAGGCAGAGAAGGATAAGTCTCCACTGAATGATATTGATCCAATGGAAGGGGGCAAGATTGACCAGAAACTCTTCCTGGCTCATGCTGCCATTGAGGCTACAAAGAAGTTGGGTGTTGCCGGTATCATCACTGATGGTGAAACCGGTCAGACTGCACGCGACCTGGCAGCCTTCCGTGGTCCTAGTCCGGTCTTGGCTATCTGCTACAAGGAGAAACTTCAGCGCTGGTTGAATCTGAGCTATGGTATTATTCCAATCCATCAGAAGGATCAGGTTTCTACCAAAGCTATGTTTACTGCTGCGGTGCGTATGCTTCGCCAGAAAGGCTACTTAGGTGAGGAGGATAAGATTGCTTATCTGAGCGGTAGCTTTGGAGAGGGTGGAGGTACTACCTTCGTAGAAATTAATAAGGTGAAGAAGATTTTCGATAACAGTTATAGCTTTAATTTGCCATCAAATGGCATCGAAGATAAGTAAAAAAGGCTATTATTTCAAAAAAAAATAGACGTAAATAGAATTATTGGTGCAAAAATTTGCAGTATTCAAAAAAATACCGTAATTTTGCACCAATATTTTAAAACGAAAATTTTAGAAAATGAAAAAACTCGTTAGTTCAGTTTTAGTCGCTTTGACTATACTCTTAGTACTTGGCAGTTGTGGAAGTACTAAGAATGTAGCTTATTTCCAAAATGCAGATTCTATCAGCTTGGCTGCTTCAAGAATGCTTTATGAAGCCAAGATTATGCCTAAGGACGAACTTACAATTACAGTAATTACAACAGATCCAAAGGCTGCCATGCCTTTCAACCTCTCTGTCTCTCAAACATTGGGTACAAGCGGACAGCTGAGTTATGGTAGTGGTTCCCTGCAAGGATATCTGGTTGATAATGATGGTAATATTGAGTTTCCTGTTGTTGGTACCTTGCATGTCGGTGGTTTGACCAAGAAACAGGCTGAAGATCTCATCAAGAATAAGGTGAAGCCTTATCTGGCAGAAAAAGAAAATCCAATTGTTACGGTTCGCATGGGCAGTTACCATGTATCTGTATTAGGTGAAGTAGAAAAGCCAGGAATTATTTATGCTCCACAGGAGAAGATGAGTATTCTTGAAGCTTTGGCACAGTGTGGCGACTTAACCATCTATGGTAAGCGTGACAATGTATTATTGATTCGTCAGGATGCAGCAGGAGAGAAGCATACTTATCGTATGAACTTGAATGATGCAAATATTATTAATTCCCCATTCTATTATCTGCAGCAGAATGATATTATCTATGTAGAACCAAATAAGGTGAAAGCTCAAAACTCATCTATCGGTTCATCTACTACATTGTGGTTCTCTGCCGTTGGTACATTGATTTCTATCGCATCATTGATTGTCAATATCTTGCGATAGCAGGTAATAGAAGAGAGTAAAATAAGAATACTACAAAAATAATAATATATGTGTGGCATTGTAGGATATTTAGGTAAGGGTGAGGCTTATCCTGCCCTTATCAAAGGTTTAAAGCGTTTGGAATATCGTGGATACGATAGTGCAGGCGTGGCTCTTATCAGTAATGATGGTGCTTTGAACGTTTACAAAGCAAAGGGTAAGGTGGCAGATCTTGAAGCGTTCTGCTCTGATAAGGATATTTCGGGACATGTGGGTATTGCTCATACTCGTTGGGCTACCCATGGAGAGCCTTCAGCTGTAAATGCTCACCCGCATTATTCCTCTAGCAAGAACCTTGCCATGATTCATAATGGAATCATAGAAAACTATGCTGGTATCAAGAAGAATCTCATTGCTAAGGGAGTAGAGTTTAAGAGCGAGACGGATACTGAGGTTCTCGTTCAGCTGATTGAATATATTCAGATAAAGAAAAATCTCGACTTGCTGACTGCCGTTCAGGTGGCTCTCCGTCAGGTAATCGGAGCCTACGCTATCGCTATTCTTGATAAGCGTAGCCCTAATCAGATCATTGCTGCCCGTAAGCAGAGTCCGTTGGTTGTCGGTATCGGAAAGGATGGTGAGTTTTATCTCGGTTCTGATGCCAGTCCTATCATCGAATATACAGATAAGGTAGTTTATCTGGAGGATGGTAACATCGCTGTGATGAGCCTCGGTGAGGAATTGCAGGTGGTGAACATCCAGAACGTTAAACTCAACCCTGAGGTACAGACCGTAGACATTGATCTCGGTCAGATAGAGAAGGGCGGTTTCCCTCACTTTATGTTGAAGGAAATTTTTGAGCAGCCAGAGTGCCTTCGTAACTGTATGCGTGGCCGTGTAGTTAGCCGCACAGTGGAAACTCGCGTAATGACTGATGGCGACGATACAACCAGTAAGAAGGAGACTGAGATGGGTGTCGTGCTCAGCTCCATTACCGACCATCGCCAGCAGCTTCTCAATGCCAAGCGAATCATTATCGTGGCTTGTGGTACATCATGGCATGCCGGACTTATCGGCAAGCAGATGATAGAGAACTATTGCCGCATCCCTGTGGAAGTGGAATATGCATCTGAATTCCGTTACCGTAATCCTGTGGTAACGAAGGATGATGTGGTCATCGCCATTTCCCAAAGTGGAGAAACCGCTGATACCCTGGCAGCCATCAAACTTGCCAAGGAGAGTGGTGCGTTTATCTATGGTATCTGTAACTCGATAGGTTCTTCCATTGCCCGAGAAACAGATACAGGTACCTATATTCACGTAGGTCCTGAGATCGGTGTAGCCTCTACCAAGGCGTTCACTGGTCAGGTTACCGTTCTCATCCTTCTGGCGCTTGCTATCGGAAAGGAGAAAGGAACCATCAGCGAGAGCGAATATCAGAAGATTACAGAACAGCTTTGGAACATTCCTGCCAAGATGAAGGAAGTATTGAAGCTCAACAATAAGATAGCTGACTTGAGCCGTACCTTTACGTACGCTCGCAATTTCATCTATCTGGGCCGTGGATTCCAGTATCCAGTGGCTCTGGAAGGTGCATTGAAGTTGAAGGAGATTAGCTACATCCACGCTGAAGGTTATCCTGCAGCGGAAATGAAGCATGGACCTATTGCGTTGATTGACAGCGATATGCCAGTGGTTGTTATTGCTACCCACAATTTCATGTACGAGAAGGTCTTGTCTAATATACAGGAGATCAAAGCCCGTCAGGGTCGCGTTATAGCCATTGTCAGCAAGGGCGACGAAACCATCTCTAAGATTGCCGACGAAGTGATTGAACTCCCTGAGACCTTGGAGTGCCTGGAGCCATTATTGGCTACCATTCCTTTGCAGCTTTTGGCTTACCATGTAGCTGTATGTAAGGGCAAGGACGTTGACCAACCTAGAAACTTGGCCAAGTCTGTTACTGTAGAATAATATATAAAGGGATTCGTCATTTCTTGACGTTTCCCTTTTTTTGGAGGGGTATCCCTCGGATAGGTATATTCAAATTTAACTAATTAAGATTTAACTAATTAAGATAAGGATAATAGAGAGATGGAACCATTGAAACATGAGTGTGGCGTAGCAATGATCAGATTGCTCAAGCCACTGGAGTATTACCAGCAGAAGTATGGTACTTGGATGTACGCACTCAACAAACTCTATCTGATGATGGAGAAGCAGCACAACCGTGGCCAGGAGGGTGCTGGTATGGCTTGTGTCAAACAGGGCGGTAAGCCTGGTCATGAGTATATGTTCCGTGAGCGTGCAGAGGGCAAGAATGCCGTGACCGAAATCTTCGGCAAGGCGAATGCCAACTTCAAGAGCCTGACTCCCGAGCAGCTTGCTGATGCAAAGTTCGCTAAAGAGGAACTGCCTTTTGCAGGCGAACTTTATATGGGACACCTGCGCTACAGTACCACCGGAAAGAGTGGCATTCAGTATGTGCACCCATTCCTGCGACGTAACAACTGGAAGGCGAAGAACCTCTGCCTTTGTGGTAACTTCAACATGACCAACGTAGATGAAATCTTCGAGGAACTTACCAAGCAGGGCCAGAGTCCTCGCATCTACAGCGACACCTACATCATGCTTGAACTGATGGGCCACCGTCTGGACAGAGAGGTGGAGCGCAACTTCGTAGCTGCAAAGGCGATGGAGATGCAGAATACCGATATCACCAACTATATAGAAGACCACGTGAAGATGAGCAATGTACTCAAGACCACGATGAAGAACTTTGATGGCGGTTATGTGGTTTGCGGTATCACCGGTTCGGGCGAGATGTTCTCTATGCGCGACCCTTGGGGCATCCGTCCTGCGTTCTATTACAAGAACGATGAAATCGTGGTAGTAGCCAGCGAGCGCCCTGTACTCCAGACCACCTTCGACCTGGAGGCAGAGGAAGTGCAGGAACTGATGCCGGGCATGGCGCTTCTCGTGAAGAAGAACGGAGAGTGCAGCATCGAGCGCATCATGGAGCAGAAGGGTGATTCTGCCTGCTCATTCGAGCGCATCTACTTCAGTCGTGGTTCCGACAAGGATATCTACCAGGAGCGTAAGCAGTTGGGCGAGCAGTTGACCCAGCCTATCCTGAAGGCTGTGGATTTCGATGTAGACCACACCGTGTTCAGCTATATCCCGAACACTGCCGAGGTGGCTTACTATGGCATGTTGAGCGGTTTCAAGAAGTATCTTAATGAGACCAAGATTGAGCAGATTGCCAACCTCGACCATGTTCCATCAAAAGAAGAATTATACGAAATCCTCGGCGACTTCGTCCGCTCAGAAAAGATAGCATGGAAGGATATCAAACTCCGTACCTTCATCACCGAGGGCAACAGTCGTAACGACCTGGCGAGCCACGTGTATGATGTAACCTACGGAAGCATCGAGCCGAATGTGGATAATCTTGTCATTATCGATGATAGTATCGTGCGTGGTACTACCCTGAAGGAGAGTATTCTCCGCATCCTCGACCGTCTGCATCCTAAGAAGATTGTAGTGGTTTCCAGTGCCCCTCAGATCCGATATCCGGATTACTACGGCATCGATATGGCAAGACTGGAAGAGTTCTGCGTGTTCCGTGCTGCCATCCAGCTACTGAAAGAGCGCAAGATGGAGGACCTCATCGAGCAGACCTACGAGGCATGCAAGGCAGAACTTGCCAAGCCGAAGGAGGAGCAAGTGAACCCGGTTCGTGCCATCTACAAGCCATTCACCATCGAGGAAATCAACGAAAAGATAGTAGAGATGCTCCGTCCGGAAGGCATGACCACTCCTATCCAGCTCGTGTTCCAAAGCATCGAGGGCTTGCGCGAGGCGATTCCAAACCACAAGGGCGACTGGTATTTCACCGGTCATTATCCAACCCCAGGCGGCACGAAACTCTGCAACCAGTCGTTTGTGAACTATATCGAAAACGTTTATCATAAATAAGCGAAGAGAGAAGAACGAAGAGTGAAGAATTCATTTGCTCTTATAAGTATGAAATAAAAGAATCAAATGTCAGATATGAAAAAAGTAACCTTAGTTTTGAGCGATGGAACCCAGTTCCATGGCAAATCTTTTGGATATGATGCCCCTGTAGCGGGCGAGGTTGTGTTCAACACAGCCATGATGGGATATCCAGAGAGTTTGACCGACCCTTCTTATGCCGGTCAGTTGATGACACTTACATTCCCTCTCGTGGGCAACTATGGTGTGCCACCATTTACTTTCGAGGAGAACGGTTTGCCAACCTTCATGGAGAGTGACAAGATTTATGCTTCTGCCATCATCGTGAATGATTACAGCGAGCAGTACAGCCACTGGAATGCTGTAGAGAGTCTTGCCGACTGGTTGAAGCGTGAAAAGGTGCCAGGAATCACAGGCATCGATACCCGTGAGTTGACTAAGGTGCTTCGTGAACATGGTGTGATGATGGGTAAGATTCTCTTTGATGATGAGCCTGACAACATTCCTGAGGCTAACTACGAGGGTGTAAACTTCGTTGACCAGGTGAGCTGCAAGGAAATTATCCGTTATAACGAGGGTGCCGGCAAGAAGGTGGTTCTCGTTGACTGCGGTGTGAAGGCAAACATCATCCGTTGTCTCATCAATAGAGGCGTTGAGGTGATCCGTGTGCCTTGGAATTACGATTACACCGATATGGACTTCGACGGATTGTTCCTGGCCAATGGTCCTGGTGACCCGGATATGTGCGAGGATGCAGTAAACATTATTCGCAAGCAGATTAGTCAGAGTCGCAAGCCTATCTGCGGTATCTGTATGGGTAACCAGTTGCTTTCCAAGGCAGCCGGTGCTACTATCTACAAGTTGAAGTATGGTCACCGTTCACACAACCAGCCAGTGCGCATGGTAGGAACCAACAATTGCTACATCACCTCTCAGAACCATGGTTATGCCGTTGATGCCAAGACATTGGGCAACGACTGGGAGGAACTCTTTGTAAATATGAATGATGGCTCTAACGAGGGTATCCGCCACAAGGTGAACCCTTGGTTCTCAAGCCAGTTCCACCCAGAGGCTTGCTCAGG
>OIYP01001589.1_pt1 | contig 10566 bp, 7 predicted proteins | sample 1588261 | NCBI WGS metagenome assembly OIYP01 (sample SAMN03283293) | human gut metagenome | biome: human-associated habitat; material: feces | host: Homo sapiens | place: Peru | collected 2012
ATATGGGTTTTGCGCCGATTTTTTGTCTATAGTTTTATTGGTGTTTAGTATTAGTTCCGGTGCGGAGTTCTGTCGTTTACTTCAAATACTTCTTCAGATATTTGCCCGTATAAGACTTTGCACACTTTGCGATCTCCTCGGGAGTGCCGCATTTTACGAGCGTTCCGCCGCCTACGCCGCCCTCGGGTCCGAGATCGATGATATAGTCGGCTGTTTTTATCACGTCAAGGTTATGCTCTATGACCAGTACGGTATTTCCGCCCTCGGTAAGTCTTTGCAGAACTTCGATAAGCTTGTGGACATCGGCGGTGTGAAGTCCCGTTGTCGGTTCGTCGAGGATATAGAACGTTCTGCCCGTTGCACGTTTGGAAAGCTCGGTCGCAAGCTTTACTCTCTGCGCTTCGCCGCCCGAGAGCGTTGTTGAGGACTGACCTATTTTGATATAGCCAAGTCCGACTTCCTGCAGGGTTTTGAGCTTTCGTGCGATCTTCGGGATATTTGCGAAGAACTCAACACCCTCATCGACCGTCATTTCGAGAACGTCATATATATTTTTGCCCTTGTAGTAAACGTCAAGCGTTTCACGGTTATAGCGCTTGCCCTTGCAGACCTCGCAAGGCACGAAAACATCGGGCAGGAAGTGCATTTCTATCTTTATGATGCCGTCACCCTCGCAGGCTTCGCATCGACCGCCCTTGGTGTTGAACGAGAATCTTCCCGGACCGTAGCCTTTCATTTTTGCATCGTTCGTACCTGCGAAAAGTTCACGGATATCGTTGAAAACGCCTGTATATGTTGCAGGGTTGGAGCGAGGTGTTCTGCCTATCGGCGACTGGTCGATAGCGATGACCTTATCGAGGTTTTCCAGTCCCTCCATTCGGTCGAATTTGCCCGGTCTTATCTTTGCACGGTTCAATTTTGCGGCGAGGTGCTTATAGATTATCCCGTTGACGAGCGAGGATTTTCCGCTTCCCGAAACGCCCGTTACGCAGGTGAAAATTCCGAGCGGAACTTCAACATCGATATGTTTAAGGTTATTTTCAGCTGCGCCGAAAATTCGGAGAAACTCTCCGCTGCCCTTTTTACGCTTGGTCGGGACGGGAATGAACCGCTTTCCGCTGAGATACTGACCCGTTATGGAACGTTCGCACTTTTCGATGTCCTCTACTGTTCCCGCTGCGACTATCTCGCCGCCGTGAACGCCTGCATAAGGACCTACATCGACAATATAATCCGCACTTCGCATCGTGTCCTCATCGTGTTCGACTACAATAACGGTATTTCCCGAGTCACGCAGTCTTTTCAGCGTTGCGATGAGCTTGTCATTATCACGCTGATGAAGTCCGATGGACGGTTCATCGAGGATATAAAGCACTCCGACGAGTGACGAGCCTATCTGCGTTGCAAGACGGATTCGCTGGCTTTCGCCGCCCGAAAGCGTTGCCGCCGAGCGTGAGAGCGTGAGGTATTCCAGTCCGACGCTTTTCAGAAAGCCAAGTCGGCTGTTTATTTCCTTTATGATGCGCTCGCCGATAAGACGCTGTGTTTCGGTGAGTTCAAGGTTCGAGAAGAAGTCAAATGCGGCATTTACGGACATATCGGTGAGTTCGGAGATGTTCTTTCCGCCGACAGTAACCGCAAGGCTTTCGGGTTTGAGTCGGTTTCCGTGACAGTCGGGGCAAAGCACCTCGCTCATACAATCCTCTATCTCGGAGCGGCTGTACTCGGAGCTGGTTTCGTTATAGCGGCGCTGAAGGTTGTTCAGTATTCCCTCGAACGGCTGATAGTATGTTCCGCCGCCGTAGACGTTTGAACGGACTATTTTCAGCTTCTTTTCGCCCGTGCCGTAGAGAAAGGCGTTGACAGCCTCTTTCGGCAGGTCTTTCACGGGCGTATCGAGCGAAACGCCGTATTCATCGGCAATTGCGGAGTAGTACATCATTGCGATAGAATCATCGCTGAGAGTATTCCAGCCCATCGCCTTTATTGCGCCCTGCTTTATCGAAAGCTCCTTGTTTGGGATAACGAGGTCGGGGTCTATCCTGCGGAAAACGCCAAGACCCGTACACTTCGGGCAAGCGCCGAACGGGTTGTTGAACGAGAACATTCTCGGTGTAAGCTCCTCAATGGAGATATTATGCTCGGGGCAGGCGTAGTTCTGCGAAAAAAGCATTTCCTTTCCGCCGATAACGTCTGCGATGACGATGCCGCCCGAGATTGCCGAGGCGGTCTCAACGCTGTCGGTAAGGCGTGAGGTTATCCCCTCTTTTATGACAAGTCGGTCAACGACTATCTCAATGTTGTGCTTCTTGTTTTTTTCGAGCTTTATCTCTTCGCTCAGATCGTAGATAATGCCGTCGCAGCGGACACGGACATAGCCCGATTTTTTCGCACGTTCAAGCTCCTTTGTATGCTCGCCCTTTCGTCCTCTTATGACGGGAGCAAGTATCTGGAGCTTTGTTCCCTCGGGGAGTGCTGTTATCGTGTCGGCGATCTGGTCAACGGTCTGCTGTTTTATCTCTCTGCCGCAGACCGGGCAGTGCGGAACGCCTATTCGCGCATACAAAAGTCGGAGATAATCGTATATCTCGGTGACAGTTCCGACCGTTGAACGTGGGTTGTTCGAGGTGCTTTTCTGGTCTATCGAGATCGCGGGCGAAAGTCCCTCGATGCTGTCAACATCGGGCTTTTCCATCTGTCCGAGGAACATTCGGGCATAGGACGAAAGGCTCTCCATATAGCGGCGCTGTCCGTCCGCATATATCGTATCGAACGCAAGCGAGGATTTGCCGCTGCCCGAAAGTCCCGTCATAACGATAAGCTTGTCACGGGGGATTTCGAGGTCAACGTTTTTAAGGTTATGCTCCCTTGCGCCTTTGATGATTATTTTGTCGGTTGGCATTTTCTTTTTCCTCTTTCATATTTGTGTTGGGTCACACGTTCTTCCTTTATTTTATTGGGTGACGGATAACTGTTTTCCACTTTTCGGGCGGCACTTTGCGAGCGTCCGAAAGATATATTTCATGATGCAGACGTACATCATTGATATCATTTTTATAACCGTTTACGCTTACATATTCGTCCATAAGCGCAACCGTTTCAGGCTCATTGTCAAACGGTCCCATGTGCATTATCTGAACGCACAAACCCTCCTCAATGGCAAAAAATTCAGCCGATGAACAATCAAGCTTCTTCTTTTTTGAAGCCTCTTCGACCGCCCATTTGAAGTCCTCCTCCGTCACGAAATCGGGCAGGCGGATAACAGATATCCAGCTGAACGATGCTTTGTCGGTATAGTCTATCGTATTGTTACTCCCCTGCTGCCAGAATCCCTCAAGCGGTGGAACGACATACTCAAAAAATCCGTCTATCTTATGTGAACCTTTATAGCTCATTTTTATTGTATAAGCAACAGCATAAAGCACACTTATAGCTTTCTGATAAGCACCGTCCGTTTCGTTTGGGTCGCCCTGACCTCTGACGGCGATGTAGTTCATCTTCGGTACAGTTACTATCATCGGCTTGTTTTTCGGCATATAAAATTCTTTGTATTCTTTTTTGAAATCAAACGCCATAAAGTCACTTCATTCCTCTCAACTCATTTATCCTGTCACGCAGATAAGCGGCGTGTTCAAATTCAAGAAGCTTTGCGGCGTTCTTCATTTCGGCGGTGAGCTTCTCGATAAGCGCCTGCTTTTCTGCGGCGGACATCTGCTTCTGTTTCTGCTTTGAAGTCTTGCCGTCCGTTTCGCTCTTGGACGAAATTTTGATAACGTCACGAACGTCCTTGATGATAGTTTTCGGCTTTATGCCGTGCTTTTCGTTGTATTCGAGCTGAATCTTGCGGCGGCGCTCGGTTTCGTTTATTGCGCTTTCCATCGAGCGTGTAACGCTGTCGGCATACATTATTACCTGACCGTGCGAATTTCGTGCGGCTCTGCCTATCGTCTGGATAAGCGAGCTTTCCGAACGCAGGAAACCTTCCTTATCGGCATCAAGAATCGCAACGAGCGAGACCTCGGGTATATCAAGTCCCTCACGCAGGAGGTTTATTCCGACAAGGACGTCAAATTCGCCAAGTCGCAGGTCACGGATTATCTCCATTCGCTCGATAGTGTCGATATCATAGTGCATATAGCGGACTTTTACGCCCATTTTATCGAGGTAAGCTGTGAGGTCTTCCGCCATTTTCTTCGTCAATGTCGTGACAAGAACACGCTCGCCCTTTGCTGTGCGCTCGTTTATTTCAAGCAGGAGGTCTTCGATCTGACCCTGAACGGGCTTGACGATGATCTCTGGGTCAACAAGTCCCGTCGGACGAATTACCTGTTCAACTATCTGCTCGGACTTTTCACGCTCGAACGGTCCCGGTGTTGCCGAAACGAATATCGCCTGACCTATCTTGTCGTAGAATTCGTCAAAGGTGAGCGGACGGTTATCGAACGCTGACGGAAGTCGGAAACCATAATCAACGAGGGTAGTCTTACGTCCTCGGTCGCCTGCGCTCATTGAACGTATCTGCGGAAGTGAAACGTGGCTCTCGTCCACGAAAAGCAGGAAGTCCTTCGGGAAGTGGTCGAGCAGTGTGTATGGTATGCTGCCCGGCTCACGCCCTGCGAGGATACGGGAATAGTTCTCGATGCCCTTGCAGAAGCCGATCTCTTCGAGCATTTCTATATCATAACGTGTGCGCTGTTCGATCCGCTGTGCTTCGATGAGCTTATCGTTGTCCTTGAAATACTTGATGCGTTCCTCAAGCTCTCGCTCTATCTCCCCGATCGCACCGTTCATCTTTTCCCTTGAAATTACATAGTGGGAAGCCGGATAAATTGCGGCGTGTGAGATTGTTGAGGTGACATTTCCCGTGAGAGGATCAAACTCGGAGATACGGTCGACCTCGTCCCCGAAAAATTCAACTCGGATAGCAGTATCGGTCGCACCTGCAGGGAAGATCTCAACGGTATCTCCCCTTACACGGAACTTGTTTCGGGTAAAGCTGAGGTCGTTGCGCTCATACTGTATCGAAACGAGCTTTGCAAGCAGTTCCTCCCTTGACATCTGCGCACCCTGACGTACAGAAACTACCATCGTTCGGTAATCTATAGGCGAACCGAGGGTATAGATGCAGGAAACGGACGCTACTATTATAATGTCCCTGCGCTCGGCGAGGGCAAAGGTTGCGCTGTGTCGGAGTCGGTCTATTTCGTCATTTATTGCGGAATCCTTTTCGATATAGCTGTCGGTCGAGGGTATATACGCCTCAGGCTGGTAATAATCATAGTAGGAAACGAAGTATTCGACCGCATTTTCGGGAAAAAATTCCTTGAATTCGGAGCAAAGCTGTGCGGCGAGCGTTTTATTATGTGCAAAAACAAGTGCAGGACGGTTGAGCTGTGCGATAACGTTCGCCATTGTGAAGGTCTTGCCCGAACCCGTTACGCCGAGCAGAGTTTGTTCCTTATATCCTTTTTTTACGCCCTCGACAAGCTCGCTGATAGCTTTCGGCTGGTCGCCTGCAGGCGTATAATCGGAATGAAGCTTAAAATCCATAGCGTTTTCCTTTCATCAGATCCCTGCCAGAAGTCCGCTTTTTCTCATTGAAAGCGAACCGTCCCTTCCGACAACGATATGGTCGAGCATCCGCACTCCGAACGTTGCGAGGAACGAGGCTATTTTCCGTGTCGTAATAATGTCAGTATCGGATGGTTCACAGCCGCTTTTCGGATGGTTATGTGCGACTGCAACGAGTGTTGCTCCCGAGTGCAGAACTATCTCGGCAATTCGGCGCATATCAACGGGTGCGGAGGACGGTCCGCCCTTGCAGACAACTGTATTTCTGACAAGATGAAGCTCATCATCGAACACGGCAACATAAAATGATTCCTTTGCATCGCCGGGAAAGCAGCCTTTGAACAGCTCGCAAAGCTTGTCCGTATTGTCGAAAGTGCAGTGCTCGATGCGTGACATATTATATGACCTCATAGATAGCGGTATCATTTTTATAAGCACAGCGGAGTTGAGCGAGATCTCTCCGATAGCGACAAGATCGTCTACCGAAGCGTCAAAAACGCCGCATAAGCCGCCGAATCGGTCTATAAGATTATGTGCAATTTCGTTGGTATCGATTCTCGGATAAGTATAAAACAGCACCATTTCAAGTATCTGATGCTCGCTGAATCCTTCAAATCCGTTTTTGAGGAACATTTCCTTCATACGCTGTCTGTGTCCTGCATGGACATTATTCTTTTCTTCCATAATGTTCCTCCCGTATAGTTTTATCAAAACAAATGTTTCTTATATTATACACCATATTTTTTTAATTTGCAAGAGTTTTGAAAAAGTTTTTTTCAATGCGTAATGCGGAATTATTTGTCTGTTGTGAATTTACTGCTAAACAATAGCTTTGTTCAAATTGAAACAATTTGTAACCATTCTGTTATTGAAAAATGCTGATGAAATATTTATAATAAATATAAGGTTATATTCGGTATTCAAAACGACTAAAGTGTGCCAAAAATTCCGAATTCCGAATTCATAATTCCGAATTTGTTAAGTTGGGGTTGATATTATGAAAAAAAGTTTTATTGCGGCAGTATTCGCTTTGACATTTGTATTCTGCTCCTGCACGAACGGGGTAGGTGAAACTACCGAAATTTCTTCCGAGGTGCAGACTTTGCCCGAAACGGCAGTTACAGACGAAAAACCTGTTTCCGAGCAGTTCAAATACACGGTCAACGAGTATGGAGTTTACATAACCGGATATATCGGCGGGCAGACCGTTGTCACTATTCCGACCGAAATTGACGGAACAAAGGTCTACAAGGTCTCGGACAATGCTTTCCGGGGTTCGAGAGTTGAGGAGCTGATAATTCCCGAGGGTATGACGCAGGTAAAATGCATCAAAGGCGCATATCATCTGAAAAAACTGGTTCTTCCCACAACTGCGGATACGATAGACACGCTTGAACTGGCTTATTTGCCCGAACTTGACGATATTGAAGTCACCGAGGGTGGAAATTTCATCGCAAACAACGGTGTGCTGTTCTCTGCGGACGGAAAAACGCTCGTTTTTGCTTTTGACTGCGGTGATGATTACGCTGTTCCCGAGGGTACGGAGGAGATCGGCAAGTTTGCATTTTCGCACAAAAAACTCCGCTCGGTCAGCTTCCCGTCAACGCTTAAAACTATCGGGCAGAGGGCATTTGAGGACTGTGAAAACCTGCTTAAAACAGAGATACCGTCAAGCGTAACAACGATTGAAAGCTCGGCATTTATGAACAGCGGTCTTGCCGAGGTAAAGCTTAACGAGGGTCTGAAAAGCATCGGCGATGCGGCTTTCAGCAGGACGGATATCAGCGAAATTTCACTTCCGCAGAGCATTGAGGAAGTCGGAGAGCTTTTCATTGACAGTGACTGCGCGCTCACGGCTTATGAACCGATAAAATCGATAATGACATATGATGTCACCTACCTTAACAAGCCGACTGCGGAAACAGCAGAGCGTGTTCTTCCCGAAATTCCCGAATACATTGACGGAAGATTTCTGCTTGATATAAATTTTGACGGCGTTCCCGAATATTTTGACTATAACAGAAACGGGACATTGTTATGTACTCTTTCCGAAAATTACAGCTGGCACTTTGTATCGGATTTTGACGGCAGGCTTTATCATTATTATGACAAGGATAACGACTGTGATTTTTATACCGTCTGGGATATAGGCGAGGGCAGTCAAATCCTTTATCGCAATTTACAGCGTCTTGAACCGCTTAAGGAACGTATTTATAATGAATCGATAGGCAATCTGACCAATTACGGCGGCGAACTTAAAGTGGGTTCGCTCAACGGTCATTTTTATATGGAAGAAAGCGACGATCCTTTCAGCGATCTTGACAAGTATATCAATGATGCAATGAGCGGATATGAGTTGGCAGAGGTCATTGACTTCAACAAGCTTGCGGAGGGTCAGGACAGTGAGGAAAAGTTCCTGATAAAGCTTGACCCGATAGAAAAGCGTTCGTCCAAGCCGCTTAAAACTTATGACGAATACAAGGCTGAAGATTATTTTGAGATCGGCGGAATGAGTTACTTCAAATATGAGTCTTATGCATATCCACACGCTGCGGAAGATATGGACGAATTTCTTAAGCTCCCGAACTTGACTTCACTTAGCGTTTACGTTGATATTGACAGCGCAGAGCCTATAACGAAATTCAAAAATATAAAGGAACTGAGCATCGGCAGTTATATCAAAGACCCGTCTGCGCTTGCGGAAATGGACAGCGTTGAAAAGCTTTATGTTACCAAGCTTGACAGCTATGATTTTCTGTACGAAATGGACGGTGTAAAGGCGATAGAATTTTACTATACCACGGAAGAACCCGATGATTTTTTCAAGCTGTTAAAGGGAATGAAAAACCTAAAATATCTTATCGCAGACAACTACTGCGATATGCCGATAACGGATGGTCAGCTGAAGTGGCTTGAAGAAAATATGCCCGAGATCAAAGTGGTGATAATTTATTAAATTCGGAACCTTTTTTTAATGCGTAATTCGTAATTCGTAATGCGTAATTATCAACGCTTTATACTTTGCTTACAAAAAAGAACCTATTTTCACTGGGATAGAAAATCCTGTGAAAATAGGTTCTTCATTTATCTTCAAAATGCTTTGCGGTGCAGGACGGAATGAACCGTACTATACAAAATTAAGACAAAGTTGCGATTTAAAATAATTACGCATTACGCATTACGCATTAATCAAAGCTTTGGCAGTTCGTCCAAGGTAATAACGTAATCCGAGTTGTAAATATCTTTGAGCGTTTTTGTGTCGTTGTGGTCGGTGATGTATTCGGTGTGCCAGGTCATGAACCATACCCATTTTGCGTTTGCCTTTTTAAGCTCGTCAACGGTCGGTATTTTTCCGCACTCGTGGAAAGCAACGGGACGTTTTTCGCCCACTACCTTTACAGTCTTTTCGTAGAGCTTTTCATTTGCACCGTCGTTGTAGGAATCTGCGCCTGCGATATCGACATACTCATCGCCCGGATACCACTTGTCATAGTCCTTTCCGTTGCTTGAATAGCCGAGCACCCAGATAAGGTTGTCGAGTTCCCAGTAATTCGTATAGCGGTCATACATCAGCTGCCAGAGCTTTTTGAAGTTCTCCGAGCCGCCCTTGCCCCACCAGAACCATGCGCCGTCAAATTCGTGGAAAGGTCTCCAAAGCACGGGGATATTCTGCTCTTTGAGCTTTTTCAGCGCCTCTGCACCCTTATCCATACCCTTTATGAGCTTTTCATACTCGGGAGTGCCTTTGGTAAGAGCCTTGTCCCAGTCCTTTATCTCGGTTTTCATCGACTCGCTCCAGCTGCCACTGAAATCACTGCCGCAGTGCCAGCATATTGTGACGATGCCGCCCTTGTCATGCCAAGCCTTTGCACGCTTGTTCACGCCGTCAAAGTCGTCGTTCATATAGTCAAGCCCACGGATAGCAGGGAGCTTGCCCGTATTTTTTTCGATATAGTCGAACTCATACTGGTCGCTGCCCATCCACGTTGATTCCTGCTGTCCCGATAGGATATTTTTACCGTAGATGCTGTTGATATAATCGAAAAGCTTGACTGCCTCCTTGGTCGCATCGGGGTTTGAGAGCGTGAGCTTATCTGTTTTTGCCGAAGAAGCTGTTGTCGTTGCTTCGGACTGGATCGCAACATCGGTTTTCGCAGCGCAGGCGGTCATTGAGAATGCAATGCTGACAGCGCACACTATTGAGATAAATCTTTTCATAGCTTTTATTCCTTTACATATTTCATAATATCGTCATAGATCGCACGGTAACCGTTTTCGTTAATGTGCATACCCTCGATCGTGAACTCGGCTTTAAGTCTGCCCTGTTCGTCCTTGAGGTTTTTGTTGATGTCGATATAACGCTGACCGTGCTTTTCGGCAAGCTTTTTCACCTCGGCATTGGCAGCGGTTATCTTTTCATTCGTGCGAATTTTAAGACACTCCTTCATCTCCTCCGAAGCGGCTTCAAAGTTGACGGGATAGTACGCCATAAGGTAAATTTTCACGTTCGGAACGGCTTTTTCTACAGTTGTGATAATCCTGTCATAGTTCGCCATAAGGTCGCTTATCGGTATGCTCGACCAGCTTAGATCATTTGTGCCGATGTTTATAAACAGCTTGGACGGCGCAAGGTCAACTGCGCAGACATCGATGACATTCAGCAGTTCATCGGAGAGGAATCCACCCACTCCTCGGTTATATATCACGGTATCATCGTTATGCTCTTTGAGGAGCTTATTTATCGGGAACATTTCCATGAGCGACGAGCCTGTGAAAACTACCTTACCCTTTTCGGCGGTCTTGTTTTCCTCACGGTAACGTTCGACCTTCATTTCTTTATCGGTCATTCACAGCACCTCATTTTTGTTATTTTGTACAATAATTATAGCAAAACAGAGTTTGATTTTTCAAGATATATAAAATGAACTGGATAAAAACAATTTATACTAAACACCATTTAAAATTTGGAAAAAATCAAGCCGACAATCTTGAATA
>OIYP01001592.1_pt1 | contig 10559 bp, 8 predicted proteins | sample 1588261 | NCBI WGS metagenome assembly OIYP01 (sample SAMN03283293) | human gut metagenome | biome: human-associated habitat; material: feces | host: Homo sapiens | place: Peru | collected 2012
GGTTAGTCTGTCCTATCGCAACTGCCGTAAACTCTGCCATCTGTGTATATATGAAGATAATTCCCATACATAAGACAAAGACGTTAAAAAACTTATGGTATTCTTTCATGATGAAAATTTGTTGCAGGGTCTTTTCAAATGAACGATACAGGTCATCAATAACAGCCAAATCATTCCGCAACAGGGATGTGGATACCAGAACGGCAAACGCCATAAGAATATCCATCACCAGTGAGCTGATCAACTTGCTTGCAATAATCTGTTTGCTGCTTACCGGCAGGGTAAAGGTAAGATATCCCTCATCCGTGACAAGATTTTTGTAAAACCGCACGATGTTAATCACAACGGTGCCAAACAGGCATCCCAGAATAACTACCACATACAAAACTCCCATCAGTCCGTTCGTAAATTCCAGAACAATGTTTCTCGGCAGAAGCAGATACAGTTTGTAAAGAAACGTAACACCAAATAAAGCTATAAAAAGAAGACCGTAATTTCTGAATAACGCCTTAAAATCATGTTTCAAAAGTTTTCCTAACATTTGAATACCTCCCTGAACAATGCATCTATCGACTTGCCGCTTTCCATACGGATGCTTTCCACATCCTTCTGCATAAGGAGCTGTCCTTCCTTAATGAACACCACTTCATCCAGAATATTTTCCACATCGCTGATTAAATGGGTGGAAATGATAACCGTGGCTTCCGGACTGTAGTTGCCGATGATGGTTCTTAAAATATAATCTCTGGCAGCAGGGTCCACGCCGCCGATGGGCTCATCCAGCATATAAAGCTTTGCGTTCCGGCTCATCACCAAGATAAGCTGTACCTTTTCCCTGTTTCCTTTGGATAACTGGGACAATCTCTGGTTTCTGTCAATATGCAGCTCGCCGAGCATGGTATAGGCTTTCTCTTTGGAAAAGTCCTCGTAGAAATCCGCAAAATACTCCACCATCTCTTCCACCCGCATCCAGGTGTTTAAGTAAGTACGTTCCGGCAAGTAGGAAACCATGCTTTTGGTCCTGCGCCCTACCGGCTCTCCGTCAATTTTAATGGTTCCTTCCGTCGGAACCAAAAGTCCGTTTGCCAGCTTAATCAGAGTGGATTTTCCACTGCCGTTGGGTCCGAGCAATCCTACGATTTTTCCTTTTCCCACAGAGAAACTCACCTGTTTTAATGCCTGGAAGCTGCCATACCGTTTTGAAATATTCTCACAAACAAATACATTCTCCTGCATTGTTTACTCCTCTTCTTTCTCCATATTTTCAATCATGGATATCATTTCTTTTCTGTCAAAGCCCAAATTTTCCATTTTGGACAGAAAGATTTTAACTTGTTCTCTTGCTATCTCCTCTTTTTCCTTTCCGATGTCTTCCACATTTTCGGTCACAAACCGTCCGGAGGTACGTCTGCTTTCCACAAGTCCGATGTTTTCTAATTCGGACAATGCTTTCTGCATCGTGTTGGGGTTTACGCATGCCTCCATGGCAAGCTCCCTCACTGCCGGAATCTTGCTTCCCGGCTTATAAATGCCCATGGTAATCCTGCGTTTCATTTCCTCCAAAATCTGTGTGTAAATCGGTCTGTCTGAGTCAAAATCCCAAGCCATCCGCTCACTCCTTTTCTTTTTCGTATCGATACGTTCCGCCCTGTACTATTGTACTAAGTGCTTAATACAATAATACATATAGTAGTACAGTTTGTCAAGACAAAAAATTACAAATTTACAGTGCAAAAAAACACCCCCGATACCGTCCGGTTTCGAGGGTGTAAGTTGTTTTTTAGCTGTATTTTATGCCCAGGGATCCTGCTCTTTCGGAATACGGATGCCTGACAAAATACTGGAGTATTCCCATAAGTACCATTTCTCTCCTTTTTGTCTCAGTTTAACAGGACGCGGAGAGTCTGCTCCTTCCGTCTTTAAGTACAGGCGCACATAGCCCGGCTCCACATCCTGCGGCCGCATATCTTCCAGAACCTCCAGAACATAAGGTATCTCCGGCGTATAATTGTTCTCCGGGGAAGCACCTTCAAAATAAGCCAGCGGCAGATATGCCTTATCCCTGAGTCTGTCCCTTAAAAACTGTTCATCGTAGGTAGTCATGGGACGGGGGCCCCTTAACAGATTCACAGCCTCCGTTCCTGCCTTTTTATCCTTCAGATAAAGATATAGACTTACCAGAAACATGGCACATGTGTTTTCCGGCGCCGTAAGCTCCATTTCCGGCATTTCCCTAAGCTCCTGCAGATTTACCGGCAATCTCTGTAAAATTACATTCATATAGTTGTCCATCCTTTCCCCATTTTTTAATACGCATCCAATAACATTATATAAAGTAACTCCTTGTCGCACATCACCCGAAAGTATGATTTTTTATAAGATGGACCGTTTATTCCTCCATTGCTATTACAATACCGGACACTCTCGCCTCAATGGCAAGCTCGGTTCTGTTTCCGTAGCCTGTTTTATCAAGCATATGCTGGATATGGGATTTTACGGTATTTTCGGATATACACAATGTCTGGGCAATGGCTGCATTCGACAGTCCTTTTGTCATAATCCGAAGAACCTCCAGCTCCCTGTCCGTGAAATCCGTGCTGTCTGCCATACCGAGCCGGACTCTTGGCTGTATATCCGGGTATACCGCTTCTCCTGCCATAACCGCATCCATAACAGACAGAATATCCTCCCCCGATGCCTCCTTGTACCAGAAGCCCTCGATACCTGCCTTCTTTGCACGTTCCATCCATGACACTTCCGCCATGGATGTTACGACTATAATTTTAATCCCCGGATACAGCTTCTTTATTTTTTCCGCAGCAACAAGCCCGTTGGAGCCATCATTCATCAGTACATCCATGATGATTAAATCCACCGTTACCGTTTCCAGCAGATTTTCAACCATCGCCGCTGTATCCACGGATACGGCAACTTCATAATTGTCGCTGGACTTTACATATAATTCAAAAAGCTGTCTTGCCACAAACTGGTCATCCACAATCATTACTTTATATTTCATAGATTCCCGTGCCCTCACTCTCTGACTTTTCCGTGTTTCCGCCCCGCTCGGGGAAGCATAGGTGCAGAACAAATACCGGGCTGCTTTTTATCTGCATGCTTCCCCCTCGCTCTTCCACCATTTTTCTGAGATTTTTCAAACCGCCCGTTTCATGGATGCTGCCGCCGGGCGCATTTCCGTTATTCGTAATAAAAACTTCCGTATTCTCTTCCGTATCATGAATGGTAATAAAAAGTCTGTCACCCCGTGCATGCTTGGCGGTATTCCCCGCGCATTCCCTGACTGCCGCAAAAATAACGTTTCTCACGGAAGGATTGGCGGGAAGAAGTCCCTCTAAGAAAATATCCACATTGAAATCCGCAGCTTCTTTTTTCAGCAAAAGAAGGCTGTCCTCCCTTTCCTTCAGAATAGTACCCTCCTGCATGGAGGTCACTATATACTGCCAGAGAGGCAGCAGCCTGCTCCGGTCCCTTTTTTCCGTCTGAGCGCTTTTTTCCGGTGTTTCTGTCTGAATGCTTTTTTCCGGTGTTTCCGTCAGGTACGAGCGCAGAATCAGAAGAGACCGTCCGATTTCATCATGCAGCTTTATTTTGGCTGCCAGTATCTCCTTTTCTCTGGTAACCTTCTCCACCTCTTCACTGAAATGATGCAGACGGCTGTTTACATCATTCAGTCTTTCGTATCTTGCCACAAGTTCCTTATGCAGATGATACTGCGTAGTAATGTTTACTGCCGAGATTTCCGTAACCTTCTCCCCTCCATAGGAAAGCCGGCTTCTTCTGAAATCCCATACCTGGCCGTTTATGTCAATAAATGCCGCCTCCCTCTGTTTCAGAGGCCGGATACCCTTCCTTACGTTTCCGTTCCGTAAATCCCTCCAGAATTTTTCCGTATCCATGAGTCCTTCTCCCGTAAACTCCGTACAAAGCTGCCGCATCCTGCTGTTCATCAGAATGGGCATCCCTCTGTCTGTACTGAAGCAGACACCGTCCGGCAAAAGGTCAATGCTTTCTTTTATGGATCTTGTAGTAATCATATCCCTGCTCTTTTTATACAGAAACAACCACTGGAAAATACCGGTCAGAACTGAAACCGCAAGTACGGAAAGCACTAAGCCCGCCGGTTCATGGCCTGCCACACGGGCAAGAGGGGTCCCTTTTTTTTCTGTTGTCATTACCACTGTAACATCACTGACTGCCTGTAAAAAAAGAATCTGTACCGAAAGAAACAGAAAGGTAAAGGCAAGTATTTTTTTAGAAAGACGCAACGAACAGGCCCTCACAAACATCCATGCCGAAGCCGTTACGAGAAGCATTTGTACTATACCTGCAAAGGTCTGTATTTTTCCGGATAACATACCATATTCCATACTTCAGGCACCTCCCACCGGCATTCGTACATACACATAGGCATTCTCCGTCTGCCCCAGATTGTTGTTTTCTGTTTCTATGGAAAACTCTGCATTAAGCTGCCTGCGTTTTTCCGGTTCGTAATCCCGGGGAAGAAGTGCCGAGGGGGTGGCAAGCTCTATCCGCATCACAAAGGCATCCCGGTAAAAACCCAGTCTTAAGAAAACCGCACTGAGCCCCGGCATTGCCGCTTCTGTGATTTCTTCAAAAGCACGGTACAGGAAAAGTATTTTTTCTGCTTCCGTTTCTATACCGCAGTCTCCCTCATACTCCCCGTAAGCAGCCCTGTCCGCCAGCGCAATGTAGCTTAACGATTCCTTCACGGATACCCAGAGCTCCATTGCTGAGAGAAAGGCTTTTTCAGAAGATAAAAGCAGCAGATTGGAACGTCTTTTTATATAAACCTGCAAAATGGCGGCTTCTTTCATCCGTTTCCGAAACGCCGGCTCGTCCTCCGGCGGAGATGACAGAATTCCGGAAAGAGCTTCCAGCTGCGGCGCAACATCCTCTGAAATACCATTGTACAGCCTTGCCTGCTCCGCAATCCGGCTTCTCTTTTCGGAAAGCTCATTTTCCGCCTCTAAAATGGCATTTTCTTCCGCAATAACGTCTCCCAGCCCCATAAGCTCACTGTTTATCTGATTGATTTCCGTTATATCCTTAAACCAGAAGCTATAGCCTCCGGATATCCGGCTGCTTCTCAGTACCAGATTTTCATTTTCCGTAAAAACCTCCTGCTTTTCCGAAAGCACTACTTCATTCAGTGTAACCGGCAGTCCCTTTTCCGACTGGTATACAATTCTTCCGTTTTTATCCATGATACCGAATTTCAGATCAGATACCTTCCACAGGTTTTCATAGCAGTCATTGGACGGAAACAGATGCGCCTGTATCAGCCCCTCCAGAAAGGCAGGGAAAATAAAAGCAATCATTTCCGCAAACTTATACAATCTCTGAAATAAAGCTCCCGGGAAAAATAGATAGCAGACGGTATACGCCATGCCCAGCACAAGAGGAAGAACCGGCATCCAGATTTTCCTGCGATACTCGGCTATTACACATCTCTTAAACGTAACCGTCAGAATGGTGATAAGAACCACCGCAACCCAGATACATTCCGCCAGATACACCGGTCCGTACCGGTAAGGCACATCGTCCCAGAGACGGATGCCGCCGGGAAACAGGAATGCTTTCTGGTGAAAATCATTGGTAAGAAAAAGCACGGAAAGCAGGGTTGCCGGAATATATAATAGAAACCATTTCCGGCTTATGGTATATCCGTAAGGACGGCCTGTATAAAGTACGGCAAACAGAAGAAACAACGGAAGAAAGCTCATGGAAATATAGTAGGCATACCAGGAAAGCCTTGCCAGCAGATGCCCGTCGGAGAGAAATATAAATTTAACCGTCCGCAAGATCATAAGCAGAAGAATCAGAAGGGAAACCGCCGTAATATACCTGCCGACAGAACCGACTGCAATTCTCTGACGGGTTCTGTCCGTCCAGATGGCAAGTGAAAATACAAACAGCACAAAAACAACGGCATTATCCGAACAATCCTGATTTATGGGTCTTAAAAGCCGCACTACACCTACCATTAAAAAAAGCAGTACACAAATGAAATTCCAGATTAGCGATTGTCTGTTATTCTGCACCCTTCTCTCCTGTTCTCTCCGCCTTGCCGCTCTGCCTTCGTTCCTCTTTTTTTCGATAAAGGAACTGATATGCAGGGCCGAAATAACGGTTAATCTGCGCTCCTATCAAAATAATATAAATGCCGAAATACAGCCAAATCATCAGAATGATTATCATGGACAGACTTCCATAGGTATCAAAAGCATGCCCGTTTCCCACATACAGGGAAAAGCCCCAGGAAAAAATGCCCCATACAACGGCCGAAAACGCCGCACCCGGCAGCTGCATGCGTAGCTTCATTTTTTTATTGGGTACAAAGGTATAAATCATGGTAAAGAAAATTGTCATGACCGCCCACACCGCAGCAAAACGCAGATGCAGAAGAAACTCAAACAAATCCACCGTCCGTGGAAACTGGCTGACTATGTAATTTACCAGAACCTTGCCGAAAACGTTGATAAGCAGGGACAGAATAACCGTCGCCAGCATAATCAGCGTGTAAAAGCTGCTCATCACCCGGAGCAGGACGTAATTACGTTTTTCGTCTACTTCATTGATTTCATTTAAGCCTCTCGTCAGGGCCAGCACTCCCTTGCCAGCCGACCACCAGGTTGCGATTGCCGCTACGGAAAGAACACCTGCCGAGGACTCATACACATCGGATATGACCTGCACTAAAAGAGGTCTTAAAACCTCCGGTATCATATCTCCCAGAAAGCTGATCAGATTGCTTTTGGTTAACGGAGTATAGGGAATCGCCGTACAAAGCAGCATCAGCATGGGAATCAGCGACAAAAAAATAAAGAAGGCCACACTGGACGCATAGGCACTGATATTCTTCCGGTTCATTTTTATTCGGAAATCATCCGCAATGAGTAAAAGTTTCTTCCACATATTTATTCATACACCTTTTCTATGTTTCCGTTCTTACATTTTCTATCTTACAGTCCCTGTAAAAAAATAATAAAATATCGGCTGTGGTATACCCTTTTTCCGCCATATGTCTCGCCGCATTCTGGGACATTCCCGCTCCGTGACCGTAACCGCCGCCGTATAGCTTATATCCTATCATATTTTCGCCTTCTTTTACAGACTCAATCTCAAAAAATGCGCTGGGCAGCAGCATTTTCAATTCCACCTTGCTGCCGTCCTGCCTTACCGCCGTCACACCACCCGCGCACAGAACCGCACGGATGTTGTACTGGGACAGAACCGTCACCGTCTTCTTTTCCCCTTTAATCACAAGACTTTCCGCAATGCCGCCGTCCCCTCTTTTCCCGATACAGATGTCCGTTATCCTGCCGATGTCTTCCCATTCCCCGGCAGCTTCTGCGTTGCTGCCCGCATTTCCCGCATTGATGCCGACATTTTCTGCGTTGCCGCCGACAGGCTCCGTCTTGTCACCGCTTTTCTCCACAAGTATCCGGTCCGGCTCCGCTTCCTGCCTCTCCTTTAAGACTTTCTGCAGGCTTTCCGCATCTATGCTTTCCACCGTGATGCTCCACCGGTACCAGGGCTCCTGCCGTTCAAAATCCGTTTCCGGCGGATTATGTAAAAATTCATGAAAGTAATCACCCCGGCACATATCCTGCGCCGTGAAATATCCTGTTCCCGGAAGTCCTGCATTATCTCCTTCCTGCTTTCCTGTTCCCGGAATTTCCGCACTATCTTCTTCCTGCTTTTCTGTTCCTGGAATTTCCGCACTATTCTGTTCCTGCTGCATGGCGGTTTCACTGATGGAGGCCGCCGTCAGGTAGCTCACCTTTTTTTCCTCGCCCGGGTTCCAGACACGTTCATCCGCTCCAAATCCGCAGGAGGTAGAGTAATAATAAGTATCCACCAATTCCCCGTTTAGCCGTACCACTTCTCCCTTTGTTTCCTGCACCGCCTGTATGGCTTCCTCTTTTTCTGCGGTATTGTTATAAACCTGATAACCGGTACTGTCGTCCACATGGGCACCGTACTCTCCATATCCCGGACTCTCCAGATGGGCATAGACATAGGTTCTCGCACAGATTGCCTGTGCTTTCAGGGCTTCCATCGGATACGATACCGGCATTTCACTTGGCACCACGCCATAGAGATATTCCTCTACGGGAAGTTCATTGATTACCACAAAGCCCTGTCCGGTCTTTCGGATTTCCATACTCCCCCGGTAGGCTGGTGTGCCCTGGCTGCGGTTTACGGAAAGCAGACTTATCTTTCCACCGTCCTCTGCCGGGCTAAGCACAATACGCGCACATTCCGTAAACCATGCACTGTTTTCATCCAGCAAAAGCTCTTCTCCCCCCGCATGCTTTTCCGTAAGTTCCCCGTCCAGCCCATAATGTAGCTCCCATTCCGTATCACAGGAAAGCTTTACCTCTTTGTGAAAAATCCCCTGATAGTCACTGTTTTGTATCAGCACACGGATAGTTTCTTCTCCGGTATAGACTACCGGCGCCTTTTGCACCAGAGCATTTCCACCGCTGACGGAATTTTCCGCCTCCTCGTCTTTCACCCTTTCTGCAGGGTACACTCCGTTTTTCGCATTTTGCTGTTTTGCCGCGCTGCAGCTATTCACGCAGCTTATCCCCAAAAGCAGCAGAATGCCTATAATAACCAGAACGGTTTTCTTATGTATACGCTCCGTTTTCCCCATTTAACCACGCTTCCCCTTTCCCTTACGTGTTTTTCAACACTGTTTGCCTTTTGGCACGTAGACTTTCTCCCTTTCTTACGTGCCTTTCAATGTCTTTTGTTCTCCGGCACGTAAACCCTCCTCTTTTCTTACGTGCCTTTTAATGCTTTTTGCTCTCCGGCACGTAAACCCTCCTCGCATCCTCTACATCCTCTAATATAAGCAAGAAAAGAGCAGCACATTCATGCTGCTCTTTCGTATCCTGTGTATCCCCAAAATGCCGGCTCCTGCCTTTTGACTCCTAACTGTCGTTAGGTGGGTCACCGCAACTATGCTTTTGCCTTCCCCTGCAATCCTCTTTCGAGTGGAGGCTTGACAGCCACACAGCAATATAGGAATCCCGTTTAAAGTAAATGTAGGTTCAAAACTAACAAGAGTTTATCGCACATTTCAGGTTAGATTTATTATAACAAAACCACTGCTGTTTTACAACTGTAAAATTTTAACTGCATTATGCTTTTGTTCCGGTTTCGGAACAAAAACTGACTTTTTGCATACTTTGTTCCGGTTTCGGAACGAAAACTGACTTTTTGCATACTTTGTTCCGGTTTCGGAACAGTAATTCAAAAAGTGAAAAAGAATACAAGTGAAACGAATACACAATAACGCAAAAACAGCCACCTGCTTTGACAGATGGCTGTTTTTCACTGTTAATCAGCTTTATTTGATGATAACTGTTTTTTGATGATAACTGTTTTTTGATGGTAACAGTTTTTTGATTATAACTGAGGGCCTGCTGCAACTAATGCCTTACCTGCTGCATTTCCTTCGTACTTAGCAAAGTTCTTGATGAATCTGCCTGCTAAGTCTTTTGCCTTAACTTCCCATTCGGATGCATCCTTGTAGGTGTCTCTCGGGTCTAAGATGGCAGGATCAACGCCGGGCAGTTCGGTAGGAACTTCAAAATCAAAGTGAGGAATCTTCTTGGTGGGAGCTTCGTTAATAGCGCCGCTTAAGATAGCATCGATGATACCACGGGTATCCTTAATGGAGATACGCTTGCCGGTACCGTTCCAGCCGGTGTTTACTAAGTATGCCTTAGCACCGCTCTTCTGCATCTTCTTAACTAACTCTTCTGCATACTTGGTAGGATGCAGTTCCAGGAATGCCTGTCCAAAGCAAGCGGAGAAGGTCGGGGTGGGCTCTGTAATACCACGCTCTGTACCTGCCAGCTTTGCGGTAAATCCGGAAAGGAAGTAATACTGTGTCTGTTCCGGTGTCAGAATAGATACAGGAGGAAGTACGCCGAATGCATCTGCGGAAAGGAAGATTACGTTCTTTGCAGCAGGTGCGGAAGAAATAGGACGTACAATGTTCTGAATGTGGTTGATGGGATAAGAAACACGGGTGTTCTCGGTTACGCTCTTATCATCGAAGTCAATCTTTCCTTCTGCATCAACGGTAACATTCTCTAAAAGAGCATCTCTTCTGATAGCATTGTAGATATCAGGCTCGGAATCCTTGTCAAGGTTGATAACCTTTGCATAGCAACCGCCTTCAAAGTTGAATACACCGTTGTCATCCCAGCCGTGCTCATCATCACCGATCAAGAGACGTTTCGGATCTGTAGAAAGTGTTGTCTTTCCTGTTCCGGAAAGTCCAAAGAAGATTGCTGTATTCTCGCCATTCATATCAGCGTTTGCTGAACAGTGCATGGAAGCGATGCCTTTAAGTGGGAGATAGTAGTTCATCATAGAGAACATACCTTTCTTCATCTCTCCACCGTACCATGTATTGACGATAACCTGCTCTTTGGATGTAATGTTGAATGCAACACATGTCTCTGAGTTAAGACCTAACTCCTTGTAGTTCTCAA
>OIYP01001603.1_pt1 | contig 10498 bp, 6 predicted proteins | sample 1588261 | NCBI WGS metagenome assembly OIYP01 (sample SAMN03283293) | human gut metagenome | biome: human-associated habitat; material: feces | host: Homo sapiens | place: Peru | collected 2012
TCGGCGGTGATGACTTCGACCAGAGAATAATCAACTGGATGGTCGAGAACTTCAAGGCTGAGCAGGGCATCGACCTCACGGGCGACAAGATGGCTATGCAGAGATTAAAGGAAGCTGCTGAAAAGGCTAAGATCGAGCTTTCTTCCACACCTACATCTACTATCAACCTCCCATATATCACAGCTGATGCAACAGGCCCTAAGCACCTTGAAATGACACTTACACAGGCTAAGTTCAATGAGCTCACTTCCGACCTCGTTCAGTCCACAATGGGTCCTGTAAAGCAGGCTCTCTCCGACAGCGGACTCAAGCCTTCCGACCTCAACAAGGTCCTTATGGTCGGCGGTTCTTCAAGAATCCCTGCTGTTCAGGAAGCTGTTAAGAACTTCATCGGCAAAGACCCGTTCAAGGGCATCAACCCTGATGAATGTGTTGCACTCGGTGCTGCACTCCAGGGCGGCGTTCTCGGCGGCGATGTAACCGGACTTCTTCTCCTCGATGTTGCTCCGCTTTCACTCGGTATCGAGACCGCAGGCGGTGTTTGCACAAAGATGATCGAGAGAAACACCACAATTCCTACAAAGAAGTCGCAGGTATTCTCCACATTTGCTGACAACCAGACAGCCGTTGATATCAACGTTCTCCAGGGTGAGCGTGAATTCGCTAAGGACAACAAGCAGCTCGGTATGTTCCGTCTTGACGGTATCGCTCCTGCTCCCCGTGGAATCCCTCAGATCGAAGTTACTTTCGATATCGATGCAAACGGTATCGTAAATGTTTCCGCAAAGGATCTCGGCACAGGCAAGGAACAGCACATCTCCATCACATCTTCCACAAAGATGTCCAAGGAAGACATTCAGAAGGCTGTTGACGATGCTGCCAAGTACGCTGAGGAAGATAAGAAGCGTAAGGAAGCTGTTGATGCTAAGAACAACGCTGAAAACCTCGTATTCCAGTGCGAAAAGGCTCTCACAGACTTCGGCGACAAGGTTTCCGCTGACGAAAAGGCAGCAGTTCAGCCTAAGATCGACGCTCTTAAGGAAGCCCTCAAGACTGACAACACAGACGACATCAAGGCTAAGTCCGACGAACTCCAGAAGGCATTCTCCGAGATCGCAACTAAGGTTTACCAGGCAGCAGGTGCAGCTGCACAGGCTGCTCAGGGCGCTGCTGAGGGTGGAAACACTGACAACGGCAGCAATGACGGCAGTGACGGAAACGGTTTCGTAGACGCAGACTTCAAGGACGTTGAATAATTAAGATAAATCAAATAATGCCAACGGGTCAGATTCATTCTGACCTTATGGCGTTTGATGACATAAATTTTACGGGGCAGTTTAGCTCCGCAGGAGGCTTTTATGGCTGATAAAAGAGATTACTATGAAGTCCTCGGAGTGAGCAAGACCGCTTCGGAGGACGAGATAAAGAAAGCATACCGACAGCTTGCGAAGAAATACCACCCTGACCTTAACCCCGGCAATAAAGAAGCCGAGGAAAAGTTCAAAGAGGTAAACGAAGCCTATGAGGTGCTGTCCGATGCCGATAAAAAAGCCCGCTATGACCAGTTCGGTCACGCAGGCGTTGATCCGTCTTACGGCGGAGGCGGCTATGGCGGCGGATTCAGCGGCGGATTCAGCGGAATGGGTGATATGGGCGACATCGGCGATATCTTCAACAGTTTTTTCGGCGGCGGATTCGGCACAAGCTCCAGAGCCAACCCGAACGCTCCGAGAAGAGGTCAGGATATCGAAACGGAAGTCACCATCAACTTTATGGACGCCTGCAACGGCAAGGAAGTTGAACTCAACCTCAACCGTCTTGAAACCTGCCCCGACTGTCACGGCACGGGCGCAGCGGCAGGCTCTTCGACCGATACCTGCCCCGACTGTCACGGCACAGGTCAGGTCAAGGTCACACAGAGAACTCCGTTCGGCATGATATCCTCGCAGAAACCTTGTACAAAGTGCGGAGGCAAGGGCAAGATCATCTCCAATCCTTGTCCCAAGTGCAGAGGCAACGGCAGAGTGAACGTTTCGAGAAAGATATCCGTCAATATCGTTGCAGGTATCGATGACGGTCAGACGATGCAGGTAAGAGGTCAGGGCAACGCAGGTGTGAACGGCGGTCCGAACGGCGATCTCCATGTACTTGTAAATGTTCGTCCCGATCCGATATTCGAGCGTGACGGCTACGATATCCATACCGATGTACCTATCACATATATGCAGGCAGTTCTCGGCGACGAGATCATCGTTCCGACTATCGACGGCAAGGTAAAATATACTATCCCCGAGGGAACGCAGAACGGCGCAACATTCCGTTTCAAGGGCAAGGGCGTGAAGAAGATCAACCGCTCCGACCGCGGCGACCAGTATGTTCACGTCAATATCGAAGTTCCGAAGAACCTTACCAAGAAGCAGAAAGACCTGCTTAAAGAGTTTGAAAGCTCCCTTTCGGATGCAAACTACAACAAGCGCAAGAATTTCTTTGACCGAATTAAGGAAGCGTTTAAATAATTCGTAATGCATAATGCATAATGCGTAATTATTTTGTTTCGCAAAATTATCGCAAATCGTAGGGCGGATTCTATATCCGCCCGTTTCATTACCCGAAAATCTTGCGGGGCTGGGTTTTTCGTTCCGCGCCGCATGGCGTTTTTATAATAAACAAACACCCTTGTTTTTATCCGATAAAAACAAGGGTGTTTTGTTATGCGATAAAATCCGCAGAAATATGCGTCAAAAATCGTAGATGCGTTTCGGGACGGGCGACCCGTTCCCGTTGAAAAATCGTACACCAAATGCACTATAATAATTCTATATTAAACAATTACGAATTACGCATTACGAATTACGCATTACGAATTACGCATTAACTTTTGTGGTGTTTCGGTGAGGCACTTACAACGCTGATAGACCTTGCAACTGCAATGTCTATATCAACGGAATTCTGCATTTTGGAGCTGTCTATCCTGCCGAAAAGCTCTCCTTTTGCGGAGTTGACATATTTCGGCGGAATGATATTCAATGCATAAGCGAGCATATCCTGACGGCACTCGCTGCATTTGCAGCAATCGCAGTCCTGTAACTGGAGATCAAGCTTTTCCGAGATGATTTTTTCCATTATATTTACAACTGCCATAATTGTAAGTCCTCTCTTTTTTAGCGTCAGAAATTTCTGTTGATTATTTCAAGGCACATTCTTCCGTTGTGATATGGGCATTTCCATGGGTTGACCATTTCAACGGTCTGCATAGGCTTGCCCTCGTGGTCAACTTCGCCCCACCATTCGGAGTTCTCTCGGCTGTCGGTCTGGTATTTCTTTATCCAGTTCATTGTTTCTTCCGCTGCTTTGAGGTACTTCTTGTCGCCGCTCTGCATATAGGCATTGGTGAAGCCTACGACTGTTTCAGCCTGAACCCACCATACACGCTTGCCGTCGATCTTGTCGCCGTCACGCTCGTTGTTGAGCGCACCGTCAACGAATGCGATGTTGTATATGTTTTTGGCAATGCGCAGGTCGATGTTTCTCCACTCCGCTTCAAGCTCCCTGTCGCCGATAACTTCACACGCTCTGTCGATGAGCCATGTTGCTTCGATATCGTGACCGTAGGAGTGGATATCGCCGAGGACGTTCATCTCTCTGTCGAAGAAAACGAGCAGCTTGTTGTTCTTGCTGTCGAAGATCTTGTTCTTCGTAACGCCGAGGAGGAACATAAGGCGCTTGCGTACCTTTTCGTTTCCGTCAGCTTCGAGGAGAACTGTGTAAGCTTCAATAAGGTGAAGAACGTTGTTCATCGTCTTTGAAGCGTCAATGCCGTTTTCGGAAAGCACATCGTTCTTTGCAGGCTTCCAATCTCTCGAAAATGCTTCAACGTAGCCGATATCATCGAGAGTCTTGGTTTCGATCGTGTTGAAAAGCTCATAAGCGAGTGCAAGAGCTTCCTTGTTGCCGCTTGCGATGTAGTAAGCGGAAAGAGCATAGATAGCGAAAGCCTGATTATATGTATGCTTCATATCGTCCGAAGCCTTGCCGTCAAAGGTCATCATATAGTAAACGCCGCCGTACTCCTTGTCGTAGCAGCAGTCACGGAGAAATTCATAAGCGTGTGTAGCATTATCGAGAAGCTGCTGTTCGCCGAGTGTTTTATAAGCGGAAGAATAGAACCAGAGAATTCTGGAGTTGAGGATAACGCCCTTGTCGGCTTTCTTGTCAACATTGAGGTCATTGTCCATAAATCCGTAAAATCCGCCGTTTTCATCGTCACGGAGCTTATTCCAGAACGGGATTATCTTTTTTGTGAGTATATCTTGGCATTCTTTTTTGAGATCCATATAAATAAATCCTCCGAATCAAATTGGGAAAAGCCGATCAAAGTCTGACCGGCATTCCGCTGTGCATCTCAGAAAACCGTATTTTGCGGTTTTTGAGTAAAAGATTACTTTAATCCGCTTCCGCAGCAGTTCTTGTATTTTTTGCCGCTTCCGCATGGGCAGGGATCGTTTCTGCCGATCTTTTTGCCTGCTTTTTTAGGTGTATTTGCGAGTGAACCGTCACCCGAGGTCTGTGTAGGCTCTGCGACACGCTCTCTTTCGGGAGCCTGACCGTTGTTTACCTGAATTGTGAAGAGCAGACGAATGGTTTCCTCACGAATGGATTCGACCATTGCGTCAAACATCTCGAAGCCCTCGAAACGATACTCGACAACGGGGTTTTTCTGACCGTAGGAACGGAGAACGATACCCTTTCGGAGTTCTTCCATATCATCGATATGAGCCATCCACTTGATGTCAACGACCTTAAGGAGGATAACTCTTTCAAGCTCACGGAGAATATCCGAGCCGATCTTTTCTTCTCTTGTCTTGTAGAAATCGAGTGCTCTTGTGGTGAGCTTTTCCTTTATCTGATCCTTTGTAACGTTCGCAAGCTCTTCCGTTGTGTAGCGGAAGTCGTCCGAAACGGTGAAAAGACCCATAAATCGGTCACGAAGACCTGCAAGGTTCCAGTCGTCATGAACATTTTCGTCAATAAGATACTGATCGACGGTCTCGCTTATCATATCACGGATCATCTTAAGAACATATTCGTGGATATCTTCGCCGCTCAGAACCTTTTCTCTCTGACCGTAGATGATCTCACGCTGTGCAGACATAACATCGTCATAGTTGAGGACGTTCTTTCTGATAGCGAAGTTTCTGCCCTCGACCTTTTTCTGGGAGGATTCGATGATCTTTGTGAGCATCTTTGCTTCGATAGGCATATCTTCCTCGACTTTGAGGGTGTCCATCATAGCGGTTATTCTGTCGCCGCCGAAAAGGCGCATAAGGTCGTCCTCGAGGGAGAGGAAGAAACGGCTCTCGCCGACGTCGCCCTGACGGCCTGCACGGCCTCGGAGCTGATTGTCGATACGTCTTGATTCGTGACGCTCCGTACCGAGGATATAAAGACCGCCTGCTTCCTTGACCTTTTCAGCCTTTTCCTTTACCTCTGCATCATATTTTGCATAAAGCTCACGGTAGACCTTTCTTGCTTCGAGAATGGTCTCGTCCTGAGTGTCGGCATAGCTTACAGCCTCACTGATAACTTCCTCTTCCATGCCCCGCTTTTTCATTTCAGCCTTTGCAAGGAATTCAGCGTTACCGCCGAGGATAATATCAGTTCCTCGTCCTGCCATGTTCGTTGCAATGGTAACTGCACCGAACTGACCTGCCTGAGCAACGATCTCGGCTTCCTTTTCATGCTGCTTTGCGTTGAGGACATTGTGCTTGATGCCTGCACGCTTGAGCATAGCGGAGAGCTTTTCGGATTTTTCGATAGAGATCGTACCGACAAGAACAGGCTGACCCTTTGCGTGACATTCTTCGATCTGGCGGATAGCGGCTTTGAACTTGCCGTTCTCTGTCTTGAAGATAACGTCGGGGTGGTCGATTCTCTGAACGGGACGGTTTGTGGGTATCTCAACAACGTCGAGCTTGTAAATTTCCTTGAATTCTTCCTGCTCTGTGATAGCAGTACCGGTCATACCGGAGAGCTTGTTGTAAAGACGGAAGTAGTTCTGGAAAGTAATGCTTGCGAGAGTCTTGGACTCGTGAGCGACCTTAACGCCTTCCTTTGCTTCGATAGCCTGATGAAGACCGTCATTGAAACGACGACCCATCATAAGACGACCCGTGAATTCGTCAACAATGATAACCTCGCCGTCCTTGACAACGTAGTCGATATCGTTCTTCATACAGCCGTTGGCTTTAAGAGCCTGATTGACATGGTGGAGAAGAGTTGAATTCTCGGCATCGAAAAGGTTCACAACGCCGAAGTATTTTTCGGCTTTCTTAACGCCCTGACGGGTGATAGTGGCTGTCTTTGCCTTTTCATCGATGATATAGTCGCAGTTTTCGGAATTTTCTTCCTGATCGACCTTATCGTCCATTTCAACAACGGTGTAAGGCTTGAGCGTCTTGGCGAATTTGTCGGCTTTGGTGTAAAGCTCGGTGGACTTGTCGCCTCTGCCGCTGATGATAAGAGGGGTTCTTGCTTCATCGATGAGGATCGAGTCAACTTCATCGACGATAGCGAAAGCGTGACCTCGCTGAACCTTTTCCTTCATATAAATGACCATGTTGTCACGGAGATAGTCAAAGCCGAATTCGTTGTTCGTACCGTAAGTGATATCGCAGTTGTAAGCCGCACGGCGCTCGTCATTGTTGAGGTCGTGGAGGATACAGCCGATAGTAAGTCCGAGGTAGCGGAAGACCTTTCCCATTTCTTCGGACTGATATTTAGCGAGGTAGTCGTTTACCGTAACGACATGAACGCCGTTGCCGGGGAGCGCATTAAGATAAGCTGCGCAGCAGGCAACGAGGGTCTTACCTTCACCCGTTTTCATTTCGGCGATACGTCCCTGAGTAAGAACGATAGCACCGATGATCTGAACGGGGTAAGGCTTCTTTCCGAGGACACGCCAAGCAGCCTCACGGACTGTTGCAAGAGCCTCGGGGAGGATATCGTCAACTGTTTCGCCGTTAGCGATACGCTCTTTGAAAACATTAGTCTGCGCCTTGAGAGTTTCCTCCGACATTGCGGCATAATCATCTTCAAGCGCAAGGACTTTATTCTTAATAGGTTCTATCTTAGCAAGCTCACGCTTACTGTAGCTGCCAAAAAGACCGTCAAACATACCCATTATAGACATTCCACCTTTAAATTCATTTGGACTTCCAAAAAACCTTTCACGGCAGCGTAATTGCGTCAATTTGATCCTGCCCGTGCATCAATATTCTGAACGACCATAGATATACTATATAAATATTAATATACTCTTAAATTATATAACAAAAACACGGTTTTGTCAATGGTTATAAGAGGTTTATTTATGACAGGATATTACTTTTTATAAAAAATATCGCACAAGGTCGCATGTTGCGATCTTGTGCGGCAAATTCACATAAATGTTATGAACGTTTGCCTTTGATGAGCTGTGTGTGCCAGTCAGGACGAAGTCGCAAGATAACAGTTTCATCAAGTTCTATATCACAGAATCGGCACTGTTCATAACCTTTTAAGTAGGTTTCTATGTTGAGTGCTTCAAGGGTATCAGAGATGTTTTTTATCAGCTTTGGAGTGCGGCGCTGATAGCCAAACTCACGGAGAATAGTTCTCTGTTTGAGGTATTTGCTTTGCTTGGGCGAAAAAATTATCTGGAGCTTTATGATTTTGAAATATTTTGCAAAAGCATCGCACATATCATTTTCGTCATCAAGATCAAGTTCATTTCTGCTCGCTGCTTCACCGAGGATAAGGCTTGCTGCGTTGAGTTCATCATCGGAAAGTTCATATTTGGTGAGATAGCCCATTACTGTGCGTCTAAATGTTTTGAGATCCTGACAGGAAGAGTCGGAAAGGTCGGCTCTGTACTCATTGAACATTGTGGTGATAACTTCATTCTGCTGTGATAATTTCATATCACCGAGAATAATATAGTTTGCAATATCAAGGGGGGTTATTTTATAGTCTATCATTCCTTGTCACCTTTCTGTGCGTTGCATCTGCGGCATAAAACCTGGAGATTATCAGCTGTTGTAAGTCCACCCTTTGATAAAGGTTTTATATGATCTATCTGCAAAAATTCGTGCGTTTTTGATTTAAAGCCGCAGTTTGCACAAACATAAAAACCGTCCTTGTCTTTAGATCTTTCAAATATTGTATCTCTCAGACCGATTCCGTATGCTGGGTATTTGTCGATGATCTTCTGAAGCGGAAGTTCTTCGATCTTACGTTTTTCTGCTGCTGTTTCAGGTTTGAGCGGGATCGTCGGGATATCGCCCGAAAGCTTGTCGAGTTCGACCTGTATCATTTTTTTGAAGAAATAAATATTTGAATAGTAGATCGGGAAGATGCTTCCGTTTTCTTCCCAAAGACCCTTTATGTATTCGGCTTCTTCGCTTCTGCGCATATCTTTGTCGTAGATCTCTTTTGCAATAACGGACAGGTCAAGCTTCTTTCTGTCGATCTCGTCAAAAGTGATGAAAAGGGGTTCTGTTTCTTTCTGTGCATAGAATTTGAGAAGATATTCAATATCCTTGGGATTGTATGCGGGGATCATATTGTCATCAAAATAGCTCTCCCTGCATATTTCGGTAAGTTCACGAAGCTTTTCTTCGGGAATGACCTCCTCTGTGATATTGTGATCTTCAAAAAGATATGGGAGAGCCTTGATAAGCTCATCGTATGCGTTTTTTGTGCTGTTGTATACAAGTATCTGATGATAACGCTCCATACTTTGCTCATCAATGGAATCAATAAATGAAAATGTGTACATTCCAAGAGGAATGCGTTCAATAGCCGGAATACCTTCAAGCCGGGAAGTGTCTACCGCAGTATCGGCGATAAGTGCGAATTCTTCAAGCTTTGCAATGGCGATCATTCGCATTTCGTGCGCTTTGCGTTTTGTTTCGCTGTCACCACGAACATAACTGCCCTCGGTGAGCGTTTCGGGGTTGACCCAAGCTATCCTACTATTCCAGTTATCGATAAAGCTGACAATGTAGGCTTCTTTTGTGCCGCCTGCACGTTCGCCGCGAAGAGCTCTGCCGACCATCTGCGTCATAAGAACGGTCGAAACAGTCGGGCGTGTGAGAAATACAGAATGTGTCTTGGGAAGATCTGTACCCTCGGTGAGAATATTTACGTTAATAAGCACCTGTATTTCATTGTTGCGATAGCTTTCAATTTTTTTATTGTTTTCTTCGGTCGAGATCGTGACGCCTGTAATCATATCACGAACGGAAGAGATTATATAATCGGACCTTATTCCGTATTTTTTGCCCTGTTCATTAAAAAGTGCATTAAGAGCGATAGCGTGATTCTGATTGAGTGCAAAAACTATTGTCGGACCATAGGTTTTATAGTTCTCAAAGTATTTGTTGACAATGAATTTATTACGTTCACTGTTGTTTGCGATCTCTTCAGCGAGTTCCTCTGGGATAATATCAAGGTTTTCAATATTTTTAATAGCTTTAAGTCCAAGCTGACCTCCAAGAAGGATATCCGTGTTAAATTCCTGACATACCGGTTTTGCAAGGATCTCTTTTTTGATAAGCGTATCAAGATCTGTTTTATAAACAATGTCATCTGTAAAGATCTGCTTTAGAGCCCCTGCTTCTTCTTCCGATGTTCGGAAAGGCGTTGCTGTGAGTCCGAGAAGTTTAGCGCTTGCTGCCTTTTTAAAAACGTGATCGATGATCTTTCTGTACGATTTTGCGACTGCGTGATGAGCTTCATCGATAACAAGATATATTTCTTCATTTTTCAGCCAATCATCAAGAAGATCAAGATTTCGGATAAGGCTGTCTTTGCTTGTAAAAAGGATATTGTCCGATTTTTTTATATGTATTGGCTTATCGTGAATTCCTGAAATTATGCGGTAGCTGAACGAAGTATTGTTTATCATAATATCAGTGTAGGCGTTGAGGGAAAATGCCTCGGCAGCCTGTTCAAGCAGTAAGTGTCTGTGTGCGATCCAAAGTATCTTTTTATCCTTGTCGATCGCATTTTTCAGAAGCCAGTATGCGGCTGTCAGGGTTTTTCCGCCGCCCGTGGGCAATACAAGAAGAGTTTTAAAGTCAGGCTTGGAATTAAGCTTGTCCAAAGCCTGCATTGCATCTATCTGGTGTTCATAGAGTGTGCGTGGATTTTTCCCTTTGGCTGGTGTAATTATCTTAGCGTTTGTATTTTCAACTTGTAAGCTCATATTTTTGCCCCTTTACAGTCATTTTGTCAGACAAAAATGTCTGTATTCTCATTATATCATATTGGACACAAAAAGCAATAGATGACCCATTTATTTTTTCAAGGTGGGATTTTTTTTACCCACCTTACATAATTAATTCTGACCTCTTGAAATAATTCCTGCAATATGCTATAATTTATGGGTATTACTATGACAACAATACTAAACACCAATAAAATACAGGAAAAAATCTGCGCCGAAATCCAATATAAA